>Ga0265297_10007885_pt1 | contig 14498 bp, 14 predicted proteins | sample Munlanlwell13791_FD_192502 | JGI IMG/M metagenome (GOLD analysis project Ga0265297, IMG submission 192502) | Leachate microbial communities from a municipal landfill in Southern Ontario, Canada - Leachate well 137-91 | ecosystem: Engineered > Solid waste > Landfill > Unclassified | place... | reverse complement strand
AGCTTTTGGCCAAACAAGCCAAAGGTAAAAAGAGAATGAAACAAATTGGTCAAGTTCAACTTAATCAAGATGCTTTCCTCGCAGTTTTGGAAACCTAATCACCTAAAAAAACTCGTTTAGAAACAAAAAATCCCCCGATCAACAAAAGTGACCGGGGGATTATCTTTTTTATTTATTGTAAGTTAACACTTGGTTCAAACTTAAAGTAATTAATTTTGGCAGATTTTTTGATTTCTGCAAACCACTTTTGCTGTTCTGTAGACAGTTTCTGTTGCTTCAATTGATTCTCAATGTCAGCTTTAATATCTTCAAATTTGACCTCTGTGCCAATCGCCTCCTTATTTTCTTCAAAATAAGCAGTGATTTCTTCTTCGGTGACAACAACTTTATCAGATAAAAGCATTTCCATACCTTTACTAAGAGCTAATTGTTCTTTAACAGTAGTTCTAGTTAAACCCTGAGCCTTAAGTAAATCGTCTAAATTCTGGCCCTGAGCTGCTAATTGTTCCTCAATTTTAGCGAGCTCTGCTTCCATTTCTTCGTCGCTAACCTTGATGCCTGCTTCTTTAAGTTTTTGTTCTACTAACATTTGCAAAGTCATGTTTTCTAAGACGGTAGAAGCACTTTGTTTTTCTAGATTGCGAATCAATGACCAACGGGTAACTGGTTTACCATTTACGCTAGCTACAATCACTTCGTCTTTGATCAAATAAACTACAGCTAAAATTAGCAAAAAGATCAAAGGTTTAATTAATTTCTTAGGTTCTATTTTTTTAACATCAAACTTACTCAGCATCGTAGAATTTAAGCTTGGCATTTTAGCCTTAGTGGCAACGACAGACTTTCCCATCGATGGCTTAACTGAAGATTTGGTTGCGCTTTTTTTAGCAACCTCTTTTTTGATGATTTTTTTACTTGTTTTTTTAACTGGCATCTTTCCTCTCTCTAAATTATTGCTTTAAACCTGATCATAAGATAACAAACTTTTAATGAAAATCAAAGTAGGAATTGTGATGGTATAATTAAAAAGGAAATATGACTGATTCACATAAACATCACTATAGAAAAGTTGAAGACTATTCAGAGGTAATGAAGAACGAGCACTCTTCCAATAACTTTTTTAAAGCTTTCATTGCTAAACCAAAAAATATTCATATTGATATTCAAGATAAAGATGAAAAAATAATTTTAGTTTTGAGACAGCATTTAATTACTCAATTCAACAAAGTATTCGTGACCATCTTGAGTTTGATTTTAATACCAATGCTTCTTCAATTTGCTGGTTTTATGGATGCCCTGCCGAGTCAATTTGCCAATGCTTTTAATATTTTTTGGATCGTATTGGCTTTTGGAATGCTGACTAGATCCTTTTTAAGTTGGTTTTTCAATGTTTATATCATTACTGACGAAAGAGTCATTGACGTAGATTTTCATTCAGTCATTTATTACGACATTTCTACAGCCAAGATTGAGAATATCCAAGATGTAACCACTAAAACCATGGGGCCTTTAACCGCGATTTTTAATTATGGAAGTATCTTAATTCAAACCGCTGGAGAAAAAAATGAATTTGAGTTTGAAAATGTTCCACAGCCAGCAAAGGTGACGAAGTTGCTAAATGAACTCATCTTGGAAGAAGAAAGAGAAAAGTTAGAAGGTAGGATTAATTAAGGAAATAATGCTTGATGTTTTTAGAATAGATATTATACAGGGTGCATTAAAATTCATTTTTATCACCGGAGCTTTATTTTACTTAATCTATACTTTTATTGTATTTCGCCAAATTCAAATCATGAAAAAAACCTTGATTACTAGTTTTTCCCCTAGTGTGAATTTACTTGGACTAATCAATCTTTTATTAGCCGCAGGCCTTCTCGTAGGCTTCCTATTGTTTTTATAAAAATTGCCACAAAAAAACGCTTTATTCTGGCCTCGACCTATCTTCGCAGGGGGAGAACCCCCAACTATTGTCAGCGCTGAAGCGTTTCAAGACTCTGTTCGGGATGGGAAGAGTTGGTACCACCTCGCTCTAGAGACCAGAATAAAACGTTTTTATGCACGTGTTTATGTTAATTTATTAGCTTACAAATGTACTGTACATTTTGTTCGCTAATAAGTGAAGCTAACTGCTTTATATCGAAATATAAAGGTTAGTAGTAAAAGATAAATCTTCCACTACTAACCTACTCAATAAGACCTTTTTTAGAACTGATAAATATTTTATTCAATCGACACTTAGTACTGCTAGGCTAAACATGTCGCCATGCTTACACCGGCAGCCTATCAACGTGGTAGTCTCCCACGGGTCTAATGGAGAAAGTTAATCTTGAGCCTGGCTTCCCACTTATATGCTTTCAGCGGTTATCCAAAAGAAATGTAGCTACCCTGCGGTGCGCTTGACAGCAACAACAGGAACACTAGGGATTTCCTCGTCTCGGTCCTCTCGTACTAGAGACGAATTCTCTCAACTTTCTAACGCTAACATCGGATAGAGGCCGACCTGTCTCACGACGGTCTGAACCCAGCTCGCGTACCGCTTTAATTGGCGAACAGACAAACCCTTGGGAGCTTCTTCACCCCCAGGATGCGATGAGCCGACATCGAGGTAGCAAACCACGCCGACGCTAGGGACGCTTAGGCGTGATGACTCTGTTATCCCCAGAGTAGCTTTTATCCGATAAGCCCGGCACCTTCCACAAAGTGCACGAGGATCACTATAACCTGCTTTCGCATCTGCTCGGCCTGTATGCCTCACAGTTAAGCACTCATATGCTATTGCACGTACAGCTTGATTTCCATCCAAGCTAAGAGTACCATTGCGCGCTTGCGTTACACTTTAGCAAGCAACCTCCCCAGTTAAACTACCCGCCAGACAGTGTCCTTGTTAGAGTTTGCATCTAACCTAAGTGAGGTCTTACATATAAAACGAGTGGTATTTCACTGACGTCCCATCAATAAATGAAGGAACTCCCACCTATCCTAAACAATTCCATATATAAGACCAGTGCCAAGTTGTAGTAAAGCTTCATGGGGTCTTTTTGTCCAGATGTTAGTAGGCCGCGTCTTCACGGCCATCTCAATTTCGCCGAGTAGTAGTTCAAGACAGTGTAGGGCTTGTTGAGCCGTTCGTGCAGGTCGCCAATTAAGCGACAAGGAACTTCGCTACCTTAGAACAGTTATAGTTACTGCTGCCGTTCACTGGGGCTTCGATTGAAGGCACTAGCTTGCGCTAGCACCCTCGCAATTAACCTTCCAGCACTGGGCAGGTTTCAGCCCGTATACTTCCCCTTGCGGGTTTGCACGGACCTGTGTTTTTGGTAAACAGTCAACCCTACGTCTTTTGCTGTGCCTCTCTCAGGCTTTAACACCCGAAAGAGAGGGGCATCTCCCAAAGTTACGCCCAGCTATTTTGCCGAATTCCTTAAACTACTTTCTCTCGCTCTCCTTGGTCTACTCGACCTGTCCACCTGTGTCGGTTATCGGTACGATTTGATAAAAGGCTCCTTGCGAAGCTTTTCCAGGATAATGAAATCAAGACAATCAATGTTCCCGCAGGAACAAAGACTTATTACAGCTCGAATAAACGCCTTGGTGGGTTTGCCTGCCAAGACTGTCTCGCTGCTTGAATGTCAAATTCACTTTGACACTGCCCCTATCCATCATCGTCCCTCCCCAAGTAATAATGTCTTTTATCAAGGACTGGAATATTAACCAGTAATCCATCGGGTACCCTCCGTCTGAGACGGAGGCTCGCCTTAGGGTCGCCTAACCCGCACACGACGAACGTGGGTGCGGAAACCTTGGACATTCGGAGTCGAAGATTCTCACTTCAATGACGCTACTTATGCCAGCATTCTCACTTCTGATCGCTCCAGCAACTCCTTACGGGTCACCTTCATAGCACACAGAACGCTCCCTTACCACTCAATCTAGTAAACTAGATCAAATCCTAAGCTTCGGTTAAACATTTGAGCCTCGTTAATTTTCGGCGCATAAATTCTACGGCTAGTGAGCTGTTACGCTTTCTTTAAAGGATGGCTGCTTCTGAGCCGACCTCCTAGGTGTCTTAGAATTTAAACTTCCTTTTCCACTAAATGTTTATTGGAGACCTTAGCTGTAGGTCCGGTTTGTTTTCCTTTTGCTCCTGGAACTTAGCTCCCAGGTGCTGAGTGCTGCGAAACATATAATTGGTATTCGAAGTTTGACTAGACGCCTACAGTTTCCCATAGGACGCCCGATCAGAGCCCTACCCCCAATTACACTTAACGCAACCCTATACCTAAATATATTTCAGGGAGAACCAGCTATCTCCGGGTTCGATTGGCATATTACCTCTAACCACAGTTCATCCGAGCATCTTGCAGCATACACCGGTGCGGACTTCCATCAGGCTTTCGCCTAACTTCATCCTGACCATGGTTAGCTCACTCCGGTTTCGGGTCATTTACTAGTTACAAAATCGCCCTATTCAGGCTCGCTTTCACTACGGCTTCGACACTAAAGTGTCTTAACCAAGCAACTAGCAAATACTCGCTGGCTCATTCTTCAATAGGCACGAGATCACCCATATTACAGGGCTCTCTCTGGTTGTTAGCAGATGGTTTCAGGTACTATTTCACGGGGCCTTCCGCCCTTCTTTTCACCTTTCCCTCACGGTACTCGTTCACTATCGGTCTTGTTTGATGTTTAGTCTTGGAGTGTGGTCACCCCGGATTCGGAAGGGAGTTTGCCGTCTCCCAACTTACTCAGGTACTTTCTATGCTTCTCTTGATTTTCGTATACACGGCTGTCACGTTCTTTGGCCAACTATTCCACGTTGTTCTACTAATCTTGAGAATCCAATATCGAAAGCCCTACAACCCCGAACAAAAGTTCGGTTTGGACTGTTCCCGTTTCGCTCGTCGCTTACTCAGGGAATCTCTGTGATTTCTTTTCCTGCGCTTACTTAGATATTTCAGTTCAGCGCGTTCCCCTCCATGAATAAATTCATGAATCCCTACCATCACTGATAGGGGGGTTTCCCCATTCGGACACCGTCGGATCATAGCTTTTTGGGAGCTCCCCGACGACTTTCGCACCCTAGGCGTCCTTCTTCGGTCAAACAAGCCAAGGCATTCACCTTCTGCTTTAATTTACAAAATATTTATCATTGAAATGTTCTCTTACTCAGTCATATTGAGTAACAGTTAGTTTTTAACTTAAATAAATTTAAGCTAAAAATTTTCTTCACTTATTAAAGAACAAAGCTTTGACATTGCTGTCAAATCCTAGCAATTTGCTAGTTATTAGCCTCTAGAAATCTCGTAAGAAAAATCCAAAGCCTAATAAGCAACAAATTACTGTTAAATTTCTTTGGTGGACCCTAAGGGGCTCGAACCCTTGACCTCCACATTGCAAATGTGGCGCTCTAGCCAACTGAGCTAAGGGCCCTCGCGCGCATCTGATACACCTATTTTTTAGCCTAATAAGGCCATTCTTTTTGAGACGGAGGGAATCCTCAAGCGGATTGTCGCGTATGCTCTTGTAAGCTTTCCCGAAAAGCTTTAGAGACAAAGAGTGATTATATATTTTTTAGAAGCGATTTCAAGAGGGAATTTAGGCTATAGTAACTTTGCTCTTTGATTAATTTCAGCCTCCACCAACTCCTTATCTTTACCGTATTTCAGCCTAGACAATTGCTTGACCATTTCGGCTAATTTGGGATTCATGCGGGCTTCCTGAGCTTTAATGTCTTTATATAAAGACATACTAAAAGCAGAAACCGGCTCGTTGTCGACAATCGTTTTGACATAAGCGTGGTATTTCTCAACGTTGGTCAAATCGTTTTCAGAGAAAGTTGGGGCAAATTCATGTTGCAGAAAGTTAGCATCAGTCACACCCACACGGAAAGAAATCATTGTACCAACGTTACCAAAAACAGCATTTTTGATTTCTTCATCAATTTGACCAATAAACTGGTTGGCCACAACCAAGTTTAAACGATATTTACGCGCTTCAGAAAGAATCGCCGCAAAGTCTTCCGTAGCAAAGTTCTGAAACTCATCAACATATAAGAAAAAGTCTGGACGCTGATCCATAGGCACATTTTGACGACTCATGGCAGCAGATAAAATTTTTGGCACTAAAATCAAACCTAAAAACTTAGCGTCTTCTTCGCCAAGAATACCTTTGGACAAATTACAAAGCACAATTTTTTGTTCATCCATCGCTTTGCGAAAATCGAAAGAACTAACTGGCTGACCAATGATATTACGCATGGTTTTATTAGTCACAAAACGCCCAAATTTAGACACAATGTAATCCATCACTTCGGATTTATGAAAATCGCTAGTATTGGCGATCTGATCAGTCCAATAACGTTTGACCATCCCATCTTTAACTAAGGGCAAATATTCTTCCACAAACTTCGCATCAGTCAAAATACGGACCATTTCAATAAAAGTGCTACCTGGCTTACACATAATCGTCAACATGGCATTACGAATGGCATGCTCAAAACGCGGACCGACAATACCAGTGTGATGCGGGTCATAAAGCTTATACATCAAACCAATGATCGAACTCGCCACAAAATGCATCTGTTCTTCTGTTTCCGCTTCCATAATATTAAGACCAAGTGGGCGAGTTAAATCAGAAGGATTAAAGTAAATCACATCTTCAGCCCTCTCTGGAGGCATCAATTGCAAAACATCTTCCACCAAGTCTCCATGCGGATCAATCACGGCCACACCATGACCAGCTTCAATATCTTGCAAAACCATATCCTTTAAGAATTCTGATTTACCGGTACCAGTTTTACCGATGATATAGGTGTGACGACGACGATCATTAAGCCCAGCATAAATATCTCTTTCTTCACCACGATAAATTGATTTACCAAGAAAAAGACCTGAAGTTGGAATTTTGTTTGGTGCAGGAGCATTTTTGGCAGTTAAAGTGCGAATATGATGAGTCTCAACTGTTTTATTGGGGAAATGCATCACTGTAGCCAATTCTTCGGTATTAAGAATCATCGTGTTCCAATTGAGAATCGGCATATAGCGATAAATGAAATCAATCATGAATAAATGCTTGATAAAGAACACTGCTTTCTTGAAATTATTATAAGTAGAAGAAAATTGCGAAAATGCACCAACAATATTATTAAGATTAGATTGAGCAGTTGTAGCATTCTGAGCTGAGACTACCACCCTAATAGAAGTTCTAAAACCTGATTTGCCAACCTTATTATTAATTGCCTCAATTTCTTTAGGATCGTGGGTATAATTTGCTTTATCTGGATCAGCCTCTCGCTTTTTCTCTTTTTGATTATGACTTAAACCTTTGTTTTGCCAGCGTCTGCCCTCAGGTCTTAATAAAATTTGCAAAGTAGCTCCTTCGCCATCACCCATTTTAGACATCGCTGAAGTAATCAAAGACAATCCATCGGTAGGCAAATCTTTATAAGTTTTAATCGGATAAAAATCAGCTTTTTCTAATTTAATTGGGGAAAAGGCCACACGACCTTTCTCATTGAAAATATTGACTTCATCCATCTCTGTAATTGAAGCCGAAGGATAAGCACCGTTAATTTGTTTCTCGACAAAGTCACGGATGGACTTATGGCAAGTCACATAAAAAGCAATGTCTTCTTTCATGCCAACTATTTCAAAACTAATAGCGTCCTCTGGTTTAAGAAAAGAGAGAAAACCCTCTTTTTTGAGCGAGTAAAGACTGGCAAACATTTGTTCGGCTGCATCAATTTTAATTTCATTACTCTTGGGCAGTTTAACCAACAAAGTAACAAAGTTCAGAACATAAGCTTCTCGACGTTGATTCTTGATTAAAGAAGCAATTAAAAGAATTAACAACACAAAAAAGACTAATAAACTGATGATAATAAAAGCAGAAACAAAAAAATTGTTTAACTGTTCCAGCATATTTTGTGCCTGATTATTCATAATCTACTTCTTCTTTATATACCACTGCCCCTGAAAACATTTTGGCAACTTTTTTGCACCACTCAAGTAACCATCTGACACTATATTTGGTCGTTTTAAATTTGGCCTCTTCTTTACTTTTTTGTGTAATAGGCAGAACCACTACTGGTTTATCTGAAACAGCAACTGGGGTAGTCGCTTCTGTCGCCAAGGTATTAATTTCTTGTTGTTTTTCCTTGATTAAAGCCTGCTCGCGCTGCTCTTTGGTTTCTTTGGAAACTTCTTGAATTTCTTTAGACAATTCTACTAATTCTGGATTGGGAGCAACTTCTGCTTGAGTTTCCACCGCAGATTCCTGTGCTTTGACAGACTCAGTAAGTTGCTGATTAAGCATTTCTTTGGCTCGACCAGTAGTTGGGACATCAGAAATATTAGCCACCGCATCTTGAGAATAATTTTGATTGCGATTTAGTAGAGTTTGGTCAATTAATTGGTCAAGCAAATCTAAATCACCAGCAACAATGGTTTGTTGTTTAGAAAAAATAGGCAAAAACTTACCAAGAGTTGGATACTTACTGGAGTTTGGACTAGAAAAGATCCTTTTTAAGGATTGACTATTTGACACAAGATTATCATAGCGTTTTTTTGTCACCACTTAAAGAAGAGCTTTAATTGCAACTCTTCATCACTGATAAACCCAGGCTCAGTTTCCAAAACCATGTCGAAAGGCAATAGTGAAGAATAAACCTGTGTTTTTTGATCAGACTGAGAAAGAGAGACTTTTCGTTCGCAAGAAAAGAAAGATAACCTATCAAGCCAACAAATATCAATTTCAAAAAGCATATCTTTCATCCAAAAATGTCGAGTCTCCTTTTTGGGAAAAATAAATAATAAACCGTCAATATTCTGCTTCTTCAAAGTTTTCATCTCTAGACGGTTAGATAAACCTTTGCTTGTACTTGTTGGGGTCTTAGCTACTTCTACTGTTATTTCTTTTTGAATTGGCGCAAAAAAATTCTTTTTGAGCACCAGTTTAATGACTTGCTGATCTTTGAGAAAAAAAGTAAAAGCATAACTTTGATAGAAAACATAAATACTAAAAAACAACACAACAATCAAAGAACCAATGAAAAAACGAGATTTCATAAAATTAGAACAACAAGCAAAAATGCAAAATAAACTAAAACAAACCAACAAAATTTATGTAAAAGTTTTGTGTCTATTTGTATTTTGAAAGTTGCTAAAAACCTATCTTTGAAAAGCAAAGGTTCATCTCGTAATTGCCACATTTCTATTAACAAATAGAAATTAATTGCCAAAATTAAAGCAATCCCTAAAATACTTCCTGAAGAGGTTAAAACAAAAATACTTAAAAAAGGTAGTATTAAAAGAAACAGAAAATTGCGACTGGCTAGACTTGGAAAATGCGAGCTATCTTGGACCGATGAACCAATTTTTTCTGTATATAACCTATACAAAATATGTTCATCCAAATACAATAAAAATATGCCTACGCAATAAGCGCCAATGAAAGCGCTGAGGCTTGCTATATTTTTCCAAGCTTGATAAAAAATGATTAAAAAAATCAATAAAGAAAACGAAAAAAGCACCTTAAAAATAATTTGCTTTTTAGAAAAAATAGTGGTCATTTTTTTAATTCTAAAATTTTAGCTACAGAACTATTAACTTTGTTTCTAAAGCTTTCCGAGTCTTCATATTCTTTTTGTAAAGTCACGATCACTTCTTCCAAAGAACTAGCATCAACTCCTCTGCCAAATACTAAAACATTGTTACCAGCTTTAATTGCTTCAACAGCTACCTGACTAATAGTTTTTTCCTGACTACTGCCTGCCTGAAATTTGGCAGATTTCATACTTAAATCATCAGTAAATAGCAAAACTTTGGGGTATGACTTCCCAAATTCACTAAGACATTCTTCACTTAAACTGCAAACTTGACCAGTAAATTTATTTTCTAAACGTACATGAGTAGTCATTACACCAATATTGCTGAATTTATTTAAAACTCTACTAAAAATCTCAGTGTCATTTTTACTTAAAGTAATAGTAGAAACCAGATTATGAGGATCTTGACTAATTGAACCTATACCTGGAAAGTGCTTAATTACCGACATTAAGCCATTCTGAGAATAACTGAGAATAAAATTACTAGTAGCCGAATAAACTTTTTCTAAATCTGCTGTGGCTCTATTTTTAAGTACTGCACTATTTGAAGCCAAATCAACTACCGGAGCAAAAACAATGTTAACTCCAACTGCTCCTAATTCTCTGGCAGACTGATTAAAAATTGCCTTTTGTTGTGCGCTAGAATAATCGCTGACTACTTTTTGCCAGGCGTCTAACTTAGTAAAACCCTCACCACTTAGTCTCTGAACTAAACCGCCTTCATGATCAACTGCAATCAGAGGGAAATAGTCAGTTTCAGTAAAAGAACCATAAATAGTTTTTTTAGCTAAGATCGCTGACTTGGTAGAAATTTTCTCACCGAAATATAGAACAAAACCTGGATCATAATCTGTAATGAAGCGCACCATTCGCGCGCTACTTGAGCTAGCTTTATCCAACTCATTAATGTCAAGTGGAGCCACCACCAGCTGAGCAATTTTGTCTTTAGTACTTAATTCTTTTTTAGCAGTTTTTGATGGTTCAGGGATTGGAGCTGGACTAATATTAGCAGTAGATTGAGTAGATTCTTTAAAAAAAGGTTTCTTGAAATAATTATAAGCAGAAATTAAAGCTAAAATAAAAAGAAAGAAAATTAGTAGTTTAGTGGTCCAATGTTTCATAAATCTATTGATTCTCTTTGAGTTTTTGAAGTTTCCACATAAAAAGCTTGGCTTTATTATCCGCAGTGGAATCAATTACAAAGCTCAAAGCTCTTTCCAAAGTGCCGCGGCTCATCGTCTTTGCTAACTTAATATACAACGATGTGTGTTGCTTGTCTGCTAAAGCTTCCGCTAAATAACAACCAAAGCTCTGAAATTCATGAGAAATATGCGTGTTCTTCTCACTCATTTGGTATTTACTAAGTAAGTCTTTAGTTGAGATGAAATCAGTTTTTTGACGTTCTTTAGTCACCACAAACTCGCTAAACAAAGAGATAGCTTGAGGTTTTTTTGGTTTGGACATTTAAGAAAAATTATAACCTAAGCGACTTAAAATCGCTTTGTTTTGTTCCACTACTTCTACTGGCAAATTACCTGCTTCTTCAATCACTAGCTTCAAAGGTCTTTTGGCTAATTTTTCGTAAAAGCTAACTTGTGTAGCAAGAGTTTTTTTGGCTAAAGCTTCATCGGCAAAAGCCAGCCAGTCAGCTGAAATTAAATATTGACCGAGATTATAGGTGGTTTCTCCACCAGCCAAAGTAAAACAAATCTTATTGGCGATATGAATATTACGAGGACGAACCATGTGTCCCTTGATGTCATGCTTTAATTCCAAAGGATCAGCAAAAGGTAATATACCAGCGTAAAGCATCTTTTCTTTATCTGCCAGAACTTGCAAATATTGTTGCATGCTGGCGTTAGCTTCTTCAAAATCATTTAATTCGAGGGCTTCTTTGATATAAGCATTTTCTTCATTGGCTACTAAACGCAACTGACGATCTGTGACATTGCACTTGTCCATCATTTTGCGCACTGCCACTAAAACTTTATCAAAATTTTCCAGTTTCAAACCAGCGCCTAAAAAAGCTAAGCGACGTCCAAAGTTAATTTGCACTCCCTCATCTCCACAGGCAATTACCCAAGGCATTGCTGGGCTTATGTTTTCTTGAATATTTTGATCTGACATTAAACTACCTTCTTATAGGGCAGGAAATACAAGACTTACTAAAAAATGAAGTAATTTAATCTTCGTCTTCGCTGGTTCCAGTCATGCCTTGCACAACGGCCAGATATTGCTTCATTTCTTGTTCAACTTGTTGCCAGTTTCCTTTAGCTTCGCGAATTGCGTTGAACAATAAATCCATGTCAATTAATAATTGGTCGTCTGTTACGATCATTCTTTGTTTTGCCATAGGCGTATTATATCACTTTTACCAGTCTTTTTGGGAAGTAAAAAGAAGTTTGAAGCCTGGTCTTTTACAAATTTACAGCTAGAATATAAACACTTATGTTAAACAGAAAGAGAGCTTTTGATTTAATCTGTGCTGGTCTAGCTCTCGTTATAATTTCTCCATTGGCAGTCGTACTTTACCCTGCATTTATTTTCTTAATCGGCAAACCAATTATTTTTAAACAAAAAAGAATTGGAAAAGATGGCACAAAATTTACCATGTATAAACTGCGCAGCATGAATAAAAATGCGCAGAATACAAAAAATAAATATTTGGCGAAAAACGAGGCTCCTGCTCCAATGTTTAAAATTGCTACTGATCCACGTTTTATTAAGAAAAAGATACAGCTTCCTTGGTTAAAAAAGCCAATTACTGTCGAGGTTGGAAAATATTTGTCTCAATCCGGAATGGATGAAATTCCTCAATTCTTCAATGTTATGAAAGGCGAAATGAGCCTCATTGGACCAAGGCCACTGCCAATTGAAGAGGCAAATGCCCTACAAAAAATAGATAGCGGCTGGTTTAAATGGCGACACAGCGTCAAACCTGGCATTTTTTCCATTTGGGCACTAGATTCGAAACATAATCAATCTTTTAACTACTGGAAAAAATTAGAAAAACGAACCCTAGAAATGACAGCTACAGAACAAATAAATATCATTTTTAAAATCATTATTAAACAACTAAAAAGAGCGCTTTTTTAAGGCGCTCTTTTTACATTTCTAACTTAAGAAAAGATTATTTATAAGCAACTGGCGTAGAGGTATCTATGATAGATAAACTCATGCGACGTTGTTCTGGAACAACATTTTCTACATTAACGGTGACTTTTTCACCAACCTTGAGATCAACACCCTCTAACTTGGAGGCATGAATTAAAGCATCCACACCTTTTTCCACGTTGATAAAGGCGCCAAAAGCTTCAATTCTGGTCACTTCACCAGTGAAAGTGGTCCCAGCACTGTAGCGCTCTTCGATACTCTCCCATGGATCAGCGTCTAATTGCTTGATAGAAAGATTGAGTTTGTTGGTTTTTTCATCAATACCTAAAACTTTCACTTTGATACGATCACCAATTTTGTGGTAATCCTTGGGATGATTAACTTTTTCCCAAGAAATCTCGGAAATGTGAATTAAACCTTCCACATAGCCAATACTGTCTTTTTTATCAGCATCTTTGACTGGCACTTCAACAGTGACAAATAAACCGAAATGCATCACTCCAGAAACTACACCGTCATAGATCTTGCCTTCCTCAACACTTGAAATAGCTAAATCCTTTTGCGCTAATTCCTTGGCTTCACTGACGTGTCTCTCGGAGAAAATCAAACGATTTTTTTCACGATCAACTTCAATGGCTTTAACTGGGAAAGCCACACCTTTGAGGTTTTGAATTTTACCCATGTATTTGCGACTAAATTGACTAGATGGGACGAAAGCACGAACGCCATTGACCAAAACAATTAGACCACCGCGGTTCATTTCGATACCTTTGGCTTCTAATTCCTGATCTTTCTCCATGGCTTCTTCAAAATATTCCCATTTGGCATCTGAGGCAGCACCTTTTAGAGACAAAACTACCTGGCCTTTATCATTATCAGTTGAGATAACGATGGCCTTAACTTCATCACCTGCTTTGAGCTCTTTGACGAAATCAACTGCAAATTCAAATTCTTTTTCGGAAACAATGCCTTCAGTTTTAGAGCCTAAATCAATGATTAGGCTTTTCTTATTCTTTTCGACGATCACACCAGAAACGGTGTCACCTTTTTTTGGGATCACTAACTTACCTGCGTTAGCAGTTAAGAGTTCCTCCATAGTTTGTAATTTCTTGACCGTTTTATCAGTCATAGCAAAAATATTTCCTTTCTTTTTGGATTGCGAGATTGTATCATAAAGATATCAGCTTTGCACTTTAATTTCAGTCACGTTCCACTAAAAACATAATCTTAAATTAAATTGTCAGTCAGCTTTCTCAAATGGACTGAAATCAAAGTGCAAAGCTCTAAAATTATTAATCGTAGTAACATAGATACCAAAATATGCTTCACACTCCAAAAGTTTCTGATATTAAAGAAAAAATCGTACTAGTTAGAGTTGATTTCAACGTGCCGCTAAAAAAAATTGCTAAAAATGGCAATTCTAAATATGTGGTAGCTGATGATCAGCGCATCAGAAGTGCTTTGGAAACGATTCTTTTTTTAAGAGAGCATGATGCCAAAATTGTTTTAATTTCTCATTTAGGCAGACCAGATGGTAAAGTGGTTAAAAAATATAGCCTGGAACCAATCGCCGCCTATCTCAAACAAAATTTAGGTTTAGAAAACAAATTTGTTACAGACTGTATTGGCGAAAAAGTGCATCAAAAAGCTATTGCTCTCAAAAAAGGTGAAATTCTGCTCCTCGAAAATGTGCGTTTCTACGCAGAAGAAGAGAAAAATGACTCAAGCTTCGCTAAAAAAATTGTCAAAGCCACAGGAGCAGAAGTTTTTATCAATGAGG
>Ga0265297_10007884_pt1 | contig 14499 bp, 14 predicted proteins | sample Munlanlwell13791_FD_192502 | JGI IMG/M metagenome (GOLD analysis project Ga0265297, IMG submission 192502) | Leachate microbial communities from a municipal landfill in Southern Ontario, Canada - Leachate well 137-91 | ecosystem: Engineered > Solid waste > Landfill > Unclassified | place... | reverse complement strand
TTAACCGGGCATCTCGGCGATGTGATGAAGGAATCCGCGCATGCCGCGCTGACGTACGTGCGTTCGCGTGCAAACATCCTCGGAATTCAGCCGGATACATTCAGTAAAACAGATTATCACATCCATGTTCCTGCTGGCGCGATCCCGAAGGATGGGCCTTCTGCAGGTGTGACCATGGCAACGGCCCTTGCATCCGTGTTTACCAATTCCCCGGTGAAAAAAGACCTTGCCATGACCGGCGAAGTGACACTCCGCGGACGGGTGCTTCCTATCGGCGGGCTTAAGGAAAAGACGCTTGCAGCGCGGAGAGCGGGAATCACTACCATGATCATTCCGGCAGAGAACAAGAAAGATCTGGATGACATCCCGAATTATCTCCGGAAAGATATGAAATTTATTTTTGCATCGACCATGGACGATGTTATTGCAGCGGCATTGAATAAGAAACGGGTGCATGCTGTTGTCAGAAGAAAAAAGACCGGAATATCGAGGTCGACGCATTAGCTTAAAAAATCGTTGAACAGTTTGATTGGTTGATGGAGCGTAACTCTGGTGTGATTACCCATGCCTCCATTTAATCAAGCCTATCTATCTCTTCCATGAAAATATCATCAATGGGTGAATTCGGATTGATACGTACAATCCGAAAACAGTTTTTGCAAACCACCCGTGGTTTGTCACTAGGAATCGGTGATGATGCCGCCGCATTTTCATTCTCGCCAGGTATGGTTGCTCTTGCAACAACCGACATGTTGATCGAGCATGTGCATTTTGATTTGTCCTTTACCGACTTTTATTCATTAGGATGGAAATCTGCTGCGGTTAACATCAGTGACATTGCTGCAATGGGCGGTTGTCCTCGTTTCTGTCTCACCTCGCTTGCCATTCCTTCCTCGATTGTTTCTGAACACATCGCAGCATTTTATCGCGGGTTTCGTGCGCTGATTTCTCAATATCAAACTGTTCTCGTCGGAGGAGATACGTGTTCCTCTCAACATGATTTCATTGTGAGTGTTACCGTCTTGGGTGAAATAGAAAAAAGACAGATGGTAACGCGTTCCGGCGCAAAGCCGGGTGATCGGATTTTCGTGACCAATACGCTTGGCGATTCTGCAGCAGGGTTGGAATTGTTGAAAACAGGCGTCAGAAATAAGGCTTCCGGCATGAGAAAATTAATTGAAAAACATCTCCGGCCAATTCCCCGGGTAGAATGGGCTCGGATGATTGTAGCCGACGGATGTGCAACCGCAATGATCGATATAAGCGACGGACTCTCATCCGATCTGGGGCATCTGTGCGAAGAGAGCGGAGTAGGAGCAATTGTGCATGCCGAGATGCTTCCTTGTTCATCGGCGCTTGTAAAATCAACGGCTTTGTTGAAGCAGCCGTTGCTTGAATATTTCTTGCATGGTGGCGAAGAGTATGAGCTTCTGTTCACAACGTCGCCTGCAAAAATAAGGAAACTGAAAACACTCGGCATTCCCATTGCTGAAATAGGAGAGATTACTCGAAGCACGAGACGTATGCTTGTGAGTGGAAATAAGAAAACAGTGCTTTCTTCAAAAGGATACGATCACTTTTGTTCTGAAAAGTAATTCTGTATGAAACGATATATTAAAGACCGGCTCCATTCTCTTTTTAAATTAAACGATCCGCCGCATAAGCTTGCGCTTGCGTTTGCCATCGGGATCTTCATTGCCTTTTCTCCCACCATTGGTTTCCACATGATCTCCTGCGTTGCATGTGGGATGCTCTTTCGATTGAATACGCTGGTTATTATTACTGCATCATTGCTGAACAACCCTTGGACCATGGTTCCGATGTATGCATTCTGCATCTGGTTTGGAATACAGATTACTGGAGCAGATATCGCAACCCCTTCCATTGCCTGGAATGAACTTACTTTGACCACCGCCTACCTTATTTTAAAACCTTACCTCTGGCCCTATATTGCGGGAACCCTCATTATCGGCACCCTCGCCGGTGTCATCTCCTATTTTCTGTTTCATTGGGCAGTTGTGCGGTACCGAAAAATGGAAAAGTCTTAACATTACCTCATATAATAATTTGTATTCGTATATATTATTGACTCTTCTTCTATGTTCGATTATGATACCGCATAGAAAGCAAACTGATTGAGCAGGAGCTGTTCTTTTTGGAGTATCCGCTAGTTTCTATAATAATCGTTAACTGGAATGGGAAGCATCTTCTTGGAGAATGCCTGGATTCATTAAGTACCCAATCTTTCAAGGATTTTGAGGTTATTGTTGTTGATAATGGTTCAGAAGACGGATCTGTTGCATATATCCGGAATAACTATCCGTGGGCACGACTTCTCTCTCTTGAAGAAAATATTGGATACGCCGGCGGGAATAATGCAGGAATGCGGATTGCTCAGGGTTCTTTCATCGCTTTGTTGAATAATGATACGGTGGTTGATCCCTGTTGGCTTGAATATCTTGATCATGCGATTAGAACAAGTTCTCCTAAAACAGGGATGTGGGCAAGTAAGATCCTGTCCTATGGTAACCCGGAAATTTTAGATAATGCGGGACTTCTCTTGTACCCTGATGGTTTAGGGAGAGGGAAAGGCAGGCTGGAAAAAGACAGCGGCCAGTACGATCAGGATCATGAAGCGCTTTTCCCGAGCGGATGCGCGGGTTTGTATCGAAAAGAAATGCTGGATCAGATCGGCCTGCTGGATGAAACATTCTTTGCGTATGCTGATGATGTTTCTCTGGGGTTACGGGCACGGTTGGCTGGATGGGAATGTCTCTTTGTTCCTTGCGCAAAAGTCTATCATAAATATTCTTCATCATCATCGGCATATTCCACACTCAAAGCATTTCTTGTTGAAAGAAACAGGATTTGGGTGTTGTGGAAATATTTCCCTATTGAACTTATTTTGATGAGCCCGTTTTTTACAGCGCAACGTTTTTTTATGCACGCTTACGCAGCGTTGCAAGGAAAGGGAGCGAGTGCCCGATTTTCTGATCAACATTCGTTTTTCAAAGGATGTATGATTCTCATGAAAGCCTGGTGGGCGGCACTTCGAGGTCTGCCCTGGGTCATGCGTGAACGATATGCTTTTTCAAAACACAAAACACTATCCCGTTGGGAGTTCTACCGGCTCTTATGGAAATTTAGAATATCGGCATATGAAGTGGCGATGAAGGAATGAACATGATGCCTGATGCCGGATGCATGATATGAGAGTACTCATTATTATTCCCGCATATAATGAAGAAGCCAGTCTCCCCGGAGTTATCCGGGATATTCGGGAGCATTTTGCTCCAGCTATTGATATTCTGGTAGTGAATGACGGTTCCCGTGATCAAACTTCACGTATTGCAAAAAACGTGGGTGTACGGGTTCTTGATCTTCCATTTAATCTTGGCATTGGCGGTGCCATGCAGGCAGGATTTCAGTATGCTGCTATTCATCGATACGATATTGCAGTCCAGTTTGATGGAGACGGCCAGCATATCGCATCGGAAATACCCGCTCTTCTCCAGCCGATCATTGACGAAACTGTGGATATGGTTATCGGATCGCGGTTTCTTACTCGAGGGGCGTATCAATCATCAGCCTGCAGAAGTTTCGGTATCTGGATTTTTTCTTTTATCCTTTCTCGCATTCTCGGCATGACCGTAACCGACAGCACTTCAGGATTCCGGGCCGCAAACCGTGACGTGGTTGCATTTTTTTCGCGGATGTATCCAGAGGATTATCCGGAGCCGGAAGCATTAGTCCTGCTGCACAAAGCTGGTTTTCGGATGCAGGAAGTTCCGGTTTCCATGCGTGAACGAACCGGAGGAAAATCATCCATAACAGCACTCCGTTCGGTGTATTATATGACGAAGGTGCTCCTTGCAATTTTGATCGATCTTATAAAAAAAGTGAGGTAACGTATGGACCTGCTCAAATTGTTGGCAATGACCGGAAGCGCCATTGTGCTCATTGTCGTGATTGAGCTTATCCGGCGGGGTCGTTTGAAGGAAAAATATGCTCTGTTATGGCTTGGAGCAGGTGCGATTCTCCTGATCCTTTCCGCATCACGAGGCCTGCTTGAGTACATATCGCTGGCAGTCGGGATTTATTATCCGCCGTCGTTTCTGTTCCTGCTTGCGTTTCTCTTTCTTCTGCTCATTACGCTTCATTTCTCGGTTGTTATTTCCGGTCTATCGGAAAAAAACAAGAAGCTGGCACAGGAACTTGCGTTACTCAGGCAGCAGATGAGAGAACATCTGGATCAGAATACAAAAATGTGAGAAGTGGTTGCCCAGGAGGTTTTATCTATGCAGGTTGTTCTTGAGAAACTGGATCGTATATTCGCAAGCCGGCGATTTACGCTTGTTGCATTTGCGATCATTGCAGGATTGATTCTGCTTGCTTACTCAAATACGTTTACCGCAAATTTTCACTTTGACGATACCCCTGCGATTGTTGATAATCATGCTTTAAAGCGCCTATCATGGAGCAATTTCATCAGCATGTTTTCGGGAACACGACCGGTCATTAATGTCTCGCTATTTTTTAATTATCAGATAAGCAAATTGAACCCGATCGGATGGCATATCGTGAATATCGGTTTTCATATCATGAATAGCTTTTTCTTTTTTTTGCTGCTGCAGAGGACCCTGCAGCTTCCGTCGCTCGCTGAACGGTATTCCTGGCGCGCCAAACGCATGGCGCTGTTCGGAGCGCTTTTATTCGGCCTGCATCCCGTCCAGACGGAAGCAGTTACCTATATCATCAGCCGTACGGAATTGATCGCCACGTTTTTCTATCTTGCCACGTTTTTATTTTTTATCAAACACGCGCAAACGAAAAAGTTCGGGTATGCATTTCTCGCCTTTGTCATGTCCTTGCTCGCCATGCAATCAAAAGAATGGGCAGTAACGCTTCCCGCAACGCTTTTTCTCTATGATTTTCTGTTTCTTTCCAATGGTTCATTCAAGCCGATTCTTTCCCGGTGGAAGGCCTATGTGCTGGTTGCACTGCCCTGGGCGCTTGTTGCCTATGTTTTGATGACCACCACACTTCAGGGAGCCGGATTTGGAGTAAGCGGTGAGCGAAGCATCACGCCCTGGACGTATCTGCTTACCTCCATGAACGTGCTCTGGACGTACATCCGATTATTGATTCTCCCGATCAATCAAAACCTGGATTATGGGTATCCGATTGCGAAAACGCTGTTTGCCTTCCCGACACTGCTTTCGTTTATCGGACATGTGCTGGTCCTGGGTTTGGCGGTTTTGCTGTTCCTTAAAAAACGATGGACACTGATCCCTTTCGGAATCCTCTGGTTTTATGTCACGCTCTCACCGACCCAGAGTTTTGTCCCCATTCTTGACGTTATTTTCGAGCACCGGGTTTACTTGCCATCCATGGGATATGTCATAGTATTTATCGTTCTGTTCGAGCGTGTCTTTGAATGGTTTGCGAAGAGAAAGAGCGCTGCTCTTGCTGTCCCGAATTAATCGGTATGCAAAAATTCCTTCTTATCTGCAATGATGTTATTGGAGCGAACATGGCCGGGCCGGGCATTCGTGCCCTGGAAATTGCCCGAGCACTGAACCGCATGCATTGCCAGGTCGCCGTTCTTGCACGGCAGTTTGAAGACGGTTTTTCAGATCAAGGCATAGTGTTTCTTGGACGTGCTTCGTTCTGGAATCTTCTGAGGTGGATTCGGCGTATGGATTCCATTATCATGCCCGGGAGGCCTCTTTCGGTTTTTCTGGGATTGCTGTTCCGAAAGAAAGTGATCTTTGATCAATATGATCCGGTGATTTTTGAGTTACTCGAAATGCCTGCTGCATCCCGAAACGATATCATACGAAAGAAACTCCTGCTTTGTCTCTGGAAAATCCGACAGCGAATTATTTTACGATTCGGGGATGCATTCCTTGTCGCGAATGAACGGCAGCGGGATTTTCTGATCAGTCAGATGATTCTGCTCGGCCATCATGATAAATTGCACAAAATAATTATTCTTCCCTTTGGACTGCCTGATACAGAACCGATTAAAACTAAGCCTGTGTTGCGGGGAACAACCATTCAGCAGAATGATTTTCTCCTGGTCTGGGGCGGGGGGATATGGGGATGGTTCGATCCGTTTATCCTGCTTGAGGCATTATCTACGATTAGGAAAAATCGGAGCGATATCAAGGTCTATTTCCCCGGGCTGAAACCTCCGAGTGCTGATGCAGGAATGATGACTGTGCATGAGCGGTTTCTTTCCGAAGCCAGGAATCGGGATTTGCTCGACACAATGATATTTGTGAATGATGCCTGGACTTCATACGCAGAACGTGGGAATTATCTTTTGGAAGCCGATGCAGGAATCAGTCTTCATAAAGAAAGCCTCGAGACCCGTTTTGCGTTCAGAACAAGAATGCTCGACTACGTGTGGGCTGGTCTGCCTATTATCGCCTCCCAGGGCGACTCGTGGGCTGAAATAATCGAAAAGAGGAATCTGGGCATAACCATTTTGCCTGGAGATGTTGATGCCCTGGTTGCGGCTATTCTGCGTATGGCAGATGACCGTGCGTTCAGAGAAGCCTGTAGAGAACGAGTGAAAGATGCAGCACATGAATATACTTGGTCAGCACTAACAAAAAAATTGATAACTCTCTAACCAAATCTCATGAATTCATTCCCTTCCATCGATATCCTGCTCGCAACCTATAACGGTGAACAATTCCTGGATGCGCAGATTCAATCCATTCTGAATCAAACCAACCAGGATTGGCGTTTGATCATACGAGATGACGGTTCCTCTGATAAAACTGGCGATATTATCTGTGCGTATGAACAAACATACCCGGGGAAAATAGTTCAGATACACGATCAAGCGGGTTCCTTAGGCGCATGCCGGAACTTCGGAAGACTGCTTGAACATTCAGATGCCGATTATACGATGTTTTGTGATCAGGATGATGTCTGGCTATCGAAGAAAATCGAGATGACGTTCGCGTGCATGAAACAGCTTGAAGAGCAGTACGGAACTGAAATTCCGCTGCTTGTGTATACGGACATGAAAATTGTTGATCATGATCTTCACATCCTGTCTGATTCTTTCTGGAAGAGCCAGGCTTTTAATCCTGAAATTGGAAAATCGCTTTCTCGATTTCTTGTGAGCAATGTTGCGACCGGGTGCACGGTTATGATTAACCGAAAATTGCGAGCATTGTCTTTGCCGATTCCACCCGAGGCACTTATGCATGACTGGTGGACGGGGCTGATTTCTGTTTCGCTCGGAAAGAATGATTTTGTTGAAGAACCAACCATGCTTTACCGGCAACATGCGGAAAACGCGGTTGGTGCGAGATGGGATATGCGGCCGAAAGCGTTGGCACGCAAAATAATGGAATTCAAACAACTTAAGGCGAAAACGTTACATCATCTGGCAAAAACTCAAAAACAGGCAGAGATCTTTGCGGAGCGATATAAAAACAGTTTAAGCCAACACGATTATGAAAAACTTATTATCTATGCTGGTCTTGACTCTCTCGGTTTTTTTAAAAAGAGATCGGTGATTATTCAGAACGGTTTTTGGTGGTCAGGCTTTATCAGAAGCGCTGTCATGTTTGTTATAATGTAGCTATGAATGCCTATGTGAATGAATCTAGCAAATGACATATGAGATTCATTCTTGTGAACTATCTCAATAAAAACATTCCGACATTTCTTGCAACATTCGTATAAAGAAAGCCATATCGAAACATACAATATCTTTTTTTTAGATAGGATTGCCGACTGAGAGAGCAGAACGCATTCAGCATTTCTTTATCTTGATGGCTCAGCATAGTATAGTAGTGGTGAAGAAAAGATTTTGCTTGTGCTTCCAACCTGCCAGTCATGACATGTTTTTTTCTCCATGCATGTCGTATTTTTCGAATATTGAGTAGTTCTAATAATTGAATGACCGCAACCATAAAATTGTATCGATGAGCTCCGAGGTCATTTTTGCCATGTTGTCGATAAAGCATGGTGGGTTCTGCTACGTATCCAATATGTCCGAATGCAGCTGCTGGTAATGCCAGCCACCAATCATGCATCAGAGCATGAGAAGAGACAGGTAATGCCATATCGCGAAGAGTTTTGTTGATCATCATTGTGCACCCTGTCGCGGCGTTCTGAAGGAACAGCCGGGACAACTGGGCACCTTTTATCGGCTTAATTTTTTGATAACGCAAAAGAGATGGGGCCAATTCTTTTAAATTGTGATCAACGACCTTCGCATCCGAATGCACCAGCAGCGGTTGGTGATGACCGTATTTCTTCTCCAGCCCTGCCATGACAGCAAGCGTCTTGTTTATTTTATCCGAAAGCCATATGTCATCCTGGTCACAAAACATGAGATAATCAGATTTGGAATTGCTCATCAATGCAGCAAAGCTTTGGCATGCTCCTTTGTGTGCTGCTTCCTGATCAATTAAGATGATTTTATCTGGGTTCCTTTTGCGAATTTTTTGTATGAGGGCAACCGTAGTATCTGAAGAACCATCGTCCCGAATGAGTAGCCGCCAATCAGTAAATGTCTGTGAGATGATGGAGTCAACCTGTTCTTCCAAATAACGTTCTCCATTATAGGTAGATAATACGATGTCTATTTTCAATTCTTCATTCCTATGTTCGCCCGTTTCTCTCGATGACAGCTCTGAGTGAGTCAGTGAAAGCGGCGCCATGCAGTTTGTGGTTTTTAAAATATGTTTTGTAAACGAACATAACTATTCCTATATAGACCGTCCCGTACACAATCATCAGAACAACAACATTCGTAATGATTAGAGATAAACCATAGATTGCTATCAGTGGTATAAAAGAGGCAATAAAAAAATAAGCAAAATCTTTAAGGACTGGATAATCCGTTGCGCGCTTGAAATACATATAACCGGTGATCGTAACCATTACCTTTGCCGCGAGAGCAGCCAACGCTGAACCAACCGCTCCAGCAATAGGTATGAGCAACGTATTCAAAATAATATTCAGTATATTTCCTGAAAAGACCGAGTTGCCGTACTCACGAGGCATATTCCAAGCGGAAAAAGGAAGAACGATTATGCCGCTGGTGAATCCAAACGTGATTACAAAGCCAAGAATCATGAGACAGGGAACGCTTTCGGCAAATGCCGTTCCATACAAAAAGATAATGACAAACTCCGAAAAAAAGAGGAGAAAAAACCCGAGTGGAATTGTGAATAAAGACATGGCGACAACATAGCGGGCAAAAACAGCGTACAAGGTTCCTTGTTTTATTGATTGGGCCAACTCTCTGAACATGGTCGGTGTTACGACTTCGCTAATCGCGTAGAATGGCTGAATAATCTTATAGGCTGCTTCATAAATACCGACGGTATGGGCGGTGGTGAAGTAATACAGAAGCAAACGGTCAAACGACATATATACGAAAGTGGATAAGTTGGCTTTTAAGAAATGAAAAGCTTGGGCATAGAACACAAAGATTCTATGAAAATAGCCCTTCGTAAACAACGACGTATCAAATGACCAGAGTTTACAGTAGAAAAGAAAGTACGTTGCTATGCCAAAATTTAAAAATGCATTCAATAGGGTCAGATGGGGCAGATATCTCCAATCATCGGTATTTTGAATAAAAATGAATATTGCAACAGTATATAAAACGCCTTGGCCAATTCTTATTATGGAAGCAATCGTTATTTTGCCAAGAGCAATAAAAACCCATGTGGGAGCACATGTCTCAAAAAAAACAGTGAAAATTGATATGGTAATAAAATAATAAAGACGAGAATCAATCGTAATCAGATTTATTGTCAGGAGCGAGAGCCCGACAAGGACAATGGAAGATGCTAGCTTGAGCGGTATAGTAATTGCCAGTAATACATCTAATTTTTCGTCCTCTCTTGCCAGTTGTTGCATCGCAAGTGCCGTAAGTCCACCGTCAGCAAGACGCGAAAGAAATAAGAGAATTGCGATCGTAGCTGCTATGAACCCAAGATACTCAGGCCCGACAATCCTGCTCAGATAGATAACTGCGATGGCGCCCAAAAAAAGACTAATGATCTCAGCAGCAGCGCGAACGATGAGATTACTATTCGTTGACATTTTTTTTTGCATAGAACACAGAGGTAATGGGCATGCCGTTTTTCTCATAAACGACTTCCTGGCACATAAAACCATCTCGGCTCATATAGTCTATGATATCCTTACCAAAATCTCTGAAAACCAGGATGCCTTCCTCCCGTAGAGAATCCGAGTGCCTGACAGGTTCCAAAAGGTATTCAACATTTCCTCGGGATATTCTCGCCCGTTCTCTTGTTTTCGGCAACTCATTGTCGACAGGCACAGTAAACACATGAAATCCACCGGGCTTTACAACCCGCTTAATTTCAGAAAGTGCTTTCTCTATATTGCCGACGTGCTCAAGAACATCACTGCTAATGAGTATGTCGAATGTATTGTCCGCGAACGTCAGCTGTTCAAGGTTTTCATTTCTCATAGTGTGTACGAGGGCTCCGGCGGGTTGGTCTTCAAAAAATTCCGATACCACATAGTTGTTTACTGCTTTTAATGTATCAGCTCGAAATACAAGATGTGCAGCAGTTTCATAGACAAAAAAATCTCTCTGTTTCCAGAGTCTGTTGGCTAATTCGCTGGTTTGAGACATGTTTAATAATTTTAAAACTGTATCAGCAAGGGCCCGCATCCTAAAATTTGCATTACAAATTCCACACAAAATATTTTCTCTTTGCAGCAGCGTTTCCTTAAAGGCAGGGCTTGATTTCCAGCACGATATCAATTTTAATAGATGATTCTGCATGTGAAGAGAAAGAAGAAACATAGTTTTTCTATCACACGATGGACAATACCCTATTGAGTCATATTTCCAACGGTCGGGTCTTAAAATTATTTTAAGAAGACTTTCTATTAATACCATTAGCTCCACCTACCTCGCTACGCCTTCTTGTTGAAAAATGAGACTGATTTTTTTCTTAGCCACGCCTTCTTGAAGAAGCTTGTAATATATTTCACTTTTTTTGGCATGCGATAAAACAATGACGCTGTCAAAAGTAATTTTTCTGATAGATGAAATCGGTTCAACTTTTTTGCCGAAAAAATTTGAACCGATTTCATCAGTAGCAATTATTCCTACCAGTTGCATGTCTGTTTCCTGAAGGGTAATATACGCTATTTCTGCCACTTCATCCGTGCCGGCAAATATAACCCTCTTTTTCCCCTGGTTCATCATTTCTTTAAAAAGCGATTTTAGATTCTTTCGAGCTTCTTTATATATTCTTGTATAATCATGGAGCAGATCGTATGTTAACCGTGTTTTCTCGGCAAACCCTTTGGGAGTGAGATAGTAGGCATAACGCTTTGGAGGTATTGCCTTGACGGTGATGAATCCCTTGGAAACGAGATTTTTGATATATGAGTTCACAAGTCCGAGAGCAAGCCCGAGCCGGGTACTGAGATCGCGCTGAGTTAGCGTATCATTGGTCGAAAGCTCGTCGAGTATCTGAAGCGACTTGAAATGGTCAATGCTCGATAGAGGCTTATTGTTGTTCACAAAATGAACATACCATGGACGGTTATTGAAGTCAAGAATTCCTTGAAAAATCTTTACAGGTGTATAATCAGAATGATATCATTATACTCAAGATTCTCTCGAATAAGGAGCTACAATGGAACCAAAGATTTGTCTTGCGCTTGGTGGGGGCGCTGCCCGTGGTCTTGCACACCTGGGCGTGCTGAAAGTGCTGGAAGACGCCAAGATTCCCATTCATATGATTTCCGGCACCAGCCTTGGAGCAATGATGGGCGGGCTGTATGCCACGTATCCTGACGCCGTGTACTGGATGGACCGTACCGAGGAGTTTATCAACAATTTTATTTCCGGGAAAACACGTCTTGATTTTCTCCGTAAAATTGAGCAACGAGACCTCAATGACCGCGGATTTTTCGGTGACATGGCGACGCTCATCCGAAAAAGTTTTTTCTGGGGAGTCACGGCAACCTCATCGGCGTTCATCGGAGAGGAAGAGTATCGCAATTTCATGTATCCTCTTATTCCTGATATCTCCGTTGATCAAACGAAGATACCGTTCAGTTGCGTTGCAACTGACATCAGGAACGGCAAGCGGATTATGTACACAAAAGGCTCCCTCCGAACCGCAATAAGCGCAAGCTGCGCTCTCCCGGGAATTTTCCCTCCGGTCAGGGACAACGGGATGGTACTGGTGGATGGGGGATGGGTGGAACGGGTTCCCATTTTGTGCGGACGCGAGATGGGCGCTGATATTGTGATCGGTGTGGATGTATCCGGAGCAGTCGAAAAGTTTGAGGTCGAATCAGGCCTCGACATTATTCTTCGTGCAGATGCGGTCACCAGGATTTATCTGAACGATATCCTGGCGTCAAAAGCGGACCTTCTGATCCATCCCGCTGTAGAAACGACGTGTTGGGCTGATTTCAGCAATCCCAAAGAGATGTACAAACAGGGCGAAATTGCCGCATCGGAAAAGCTCAAACAAATTCAAGACATTATCCGGCGTGCAACGCTACAGAAGAAAACATTTGCAGATCAGGTCCGCTCACTCACAGACCGGATTATCGATGCATTGATTGGTCGATAATTACCGGACCGCAGCTTCGTATGCGGTTTTTTGTTGCATTGATGCTCATGCCTTACTATGCCTACACCGCTTGTTATTGCACATCGGGGAGATTCATCGGCCACGCTTGAAAATTCGCGTGCAGCCGTTCAACGCGCGTGTTCGCTTTCGGTCGACATGATCGAGATCGACATTCGGATGAGTCGCGACAAACAGTTGTATGTGTTTCACGACGCTGCCACGGGAAGAACCGCTGATAAGAACATTGCTATTGAGCAATCCTCTTCTCCTGAAATTAGCACCGTACGGTTGAAAAACGGTGAGTCGATTCCTCAGCTTAAGGACATACTCTCGCTGGTTGATAATAAATGCGGCCTGAATCTTGATATCAAAAGCATCGGTGCGGGTGCGGAAACAGCGCGTCAGATTATTGCAAACGGATTCTCAGGCACCATTCTGTTGTCCTCATTCAAAGAAGAAGAACTTACTGCAGCCCGCCAGATACTGCCCTCCCTGACTCCTGCGATGATTTTTAATGTTTTTTACGGCTGGGATGCTCCCTGGTACAAAGCCCGAGGATATTCCATTATCAGTTTGCGAAAAGAGACCGTGGAAAAAAAGGTTATTGATGCCTGTCATGCAGAAGGAATCCGCATCTATGTATGGACCGTGGATGATGAAAAAACAATGAAGAGGCTCCTTGCGTGGGGTGTCGATGGCATTTTTTCAAACCGGCCAGCGTTGTTAAAAGAGGTGGTTAATGCATTTAAGAACCGGTACCGGGAAAATTCGATATTCCGTGGCTGACTATTTGGGTAAATGATGTCATTATAATCTTAAAACTGAATCGGGAGAATGTATTGATAAACAGCCCTGTTCCTTCAGAAGACCGTCTTTTTGATGTCATCGTTGTCGGAGGTGGTATCACCGGCGCAGGTGTGGCACGGGATGCCGCACTTCGCGGCCTTTCCTGTCTTCTGCTGGAAAAGGACGATTTTGCATCCGGCGTCACGTCCAGATCAACGCGCCTGATCCACGGCGGTCTGCGGTACCTTGCAAACTTTGAAATGGGTCTGGTTGCCGAATCTCTTGCCGAACGAGCAATTCTCCGAAAACAGGCACCTTATCTGATTCATCCTATGCCGATACTTATTCCCATCTATCAAGGAGATGCGCATGGCAGAGCTGTCATCTCTCTTGGAATTCATCTGTATGATCTTTTGTCCCATGAAAAAGATGTTCCTCATTATTTTACTTCCAATAAAGAAAAGACCCTCAGGTATGCACCGTTGTTGAATCAGGAAGGTTTGCATGGGAGCGCGCTTTTTTATGATCACCAGATATTGATGCCTGAGCGCCTGGTGATCGAGAATGTTGTGTCAGCTCGTGAAGCAGGAGCGGTTCTTTTAAATCATATGCTCGCTGAGAATATCCAGGAACAGAATGACGGCATTCTCGTAACAGCTAAGGACACTCTCTCAAACGCATCATACCGGTTTCGCTCACGGGTCCTGATTAATGCTTCAGGTCCCTGGATCGATTGTGTTCGCAAACGGGCAGGGATCAATAACCAGAGGATCATTTTTCCGACAAAAGGGAGCCATCTTGTCCTTCCGAAGCTGAGCGATCGTGCCCTGTTTGTCATGTCACGCGATGAGCGGATGTTCTTTATTATTCCGTTCGACTGCTATTCACTTATTGGTACGACCGATACAGTCTATGATGGTGATCTCGATGCGGTACATGCTGATGCATGCGACGTTGATTATCTCCTGAATGAAAGCAGGAGGGTACTACCCGGATTAAACCTCGAAAAGAAAAACATTTTTTATACGTATGCGGGCATACGGCCCCTTGCCTTTACTGGAAAAAGTGAGTCGTATAGTTCACGCAACCACCG
>Ga0265297_10007883_pt1 | contig 14499 bp, 14 predicted proteins | sample Munlanlwell13791_FD_192502 | JGI IMG/M metagenome (GOLD analysis project Ga0265297, IMG submission 192502) | Leachate microbial communities from a municipal landfill in Southern Ontario, Canada - Leachate well 137-91 | ecosystem: Engineered > Solid waste > Landfill > Unclassified | place... | reverse complement strand
GTTAATTTTTTTCTAATTTCTTCCATTTCTTCGGGATTAAGCTTTTTAATGTTTTTGTTTGTGGCCCCGGTAAAATCAATTGTGTCGTCCGGCACTCGCGGAATTATATGCAAGTGAAAGTGAAAAACGCTCTGCTCCGCCGCCTTGCCCGAAGCGTGATAAATATTCACTCCTTCCACGCCAAGGTCGGATTTCATTTTTTCCGCGATGATCTTTGCCGTTGAAATGATCTTGTTCAAGTAATTGTTTTCAATATCAAAGATGTTTTCAAAATGGCGCTTGGGTATTATGAGCGTATGGCCCTCCGCGGCCGGACTGGCATCCAAAAAAGCCAAGATCAAATCGTCCTCGTATATTTTGAAGCTTGGGATCTCGTTATTCGCGATCTTGCAAAAAACACAATCCATAATTTAGTTGGCGGCCAACCTGCCGCAATAGATCTCAAAATTAAGCTTATCTTCGGCTACGAGTTCGTTGTTGGCGTCTTTGGTGGGCCCGCTTTTGATCATACACACCGTGTCATCCTTTCTGTATCCGGAAATTCCGGCAAAGCTGTTTATGTCTACGTCAAAAAACTGTAGCGCAAACCCGCCCTGCTCAAACATTTCCCTGATTTTATCGCTTTGGTCGTTCGTGATTATTGTTTTATCAAATGTGTATCCCGTAATCGTGACCGGTAATATTCCTTCACTCAACGACTGCCACACGAATTTTGTCCTTTTTGTTTCCGAAAAATTGATTCCGCTCTGTAATTTCAATTCCTTTAAGGTTTGGTAAGGATAATTTTCGTAAATGCTTACGAGAGATGCCTTTGTTTTATTGAGCCAAGCATAATAGTAATCCCTGATCTCATTTCCTTTTTTTGAATAATTGCAAAAAGCGAAACCGGCAACGCCCGCCAATATTAAAATTACGACAACTATGAGTACTATCTTTTTTGTTTTGTTCATTTTCATCTAATTTAGTATTATTATTTATATCAGCCATTTATCGGCTATTTATTAATGTTTATATATTATACCAAAACCGCGAAAAAATAAAGTATTTGCTGTCCACCACAAATACTTGATTTAAAATAATAATGAGTCTTGAACTGCTTAAAAAATGATAAGAGTGGCCGCGTAAAAAGGTGCGTCTCCTATTTTAGTTAAAAACCAGGTTTTTATTCTTTTTAAAATCATTTATTTTTTTGTAGTTATTTATAACGATTTTATGGAAATCTTCATTATTGGAGTACTTATTCAATAAACGATCGAATACCTCTCTTGTGATCTCGGTTCGATGAGATAAAAGCACCATATTGTTTCCCGCATTTAGCGCCTCGAAAAGAAAGTCTTCTTGATTTACATCGCCTTCGAATTGTAAGGGCATATCGGCCATATCATCCGTAATAACTAAACCCGAAAAACCCAATTGTTTTATCAAAATATCATTGACTATTTTTTTTGAAAAAGTTGCCATTTTGTCATCAATGTTTTCATAGATGCCATGATTGATCATTACGAAATCGGCACCATCTTTAATACCTTCCTCAAAAATTGCTAATGATCTGTTAAAGGTATTAACGTCGGCCAAAGAGTCCGATATATCAGTATGGGGATCTTGCACAAAAAGACCGGCGCCGGGAAAATGCTTCAAAGTGGTGGATATATTATTCTTTTTAGCCGTTTCAATAAATTTCTTGTTAAACGCGATAAGAGTATTTTCATCCTTGGCAACTATTCTGTTTTTTATATAGCTGTCTTCACTAAACGGATAATCCGCCAAAGGTGCCAAGTCGACATTAATACCATAATTCCCCATTTCTTTCAGTCTATCATCCATTAAAAGCCAATTTGGTTCGCCGGAATTAAATACATCGCTAAACGCGTTTATTCTCGTTGCTCCTCCCGGCTCTTCGTCTATCATTATGAAAAATTTATTATCACCTATTTCCTTAGCCACGGACTGCAATTGATCTATTAGTTTTTTTAATTGATCTTTGGTGTCGCAATTTCTTGAATATAAAATTATTCCGGAAGGTTTGATGTATTTAATTGTCTTTATTGTTTCTTCATCAAGTGTTTGCCCTAAAAATCCAATTACGAAATTGGAGCCCAAGGCGTCTTTAAATGAAATGGGTTGCTTATCAATTGAATTATTATCGTTATGTATCAATGCTTTCGGCAATAACAATAATAAAATTATCAAAAGTAAACATATGAAAGAGTATAAACAATATTTGATTTTCATTTCAGTAGCAATCGGCGGGAATTTCTTGATCTTCCGCGACAAAGCAATGGCCATCGACTAGATATGCTTTGTAAAATTCCGATGAATACTTTGTGAATAGCCGCTCACGATTTCCATAAGTTGGCGCGTAATAAGTATTATTGGCATTGTTTTTAAAGATAATATTGGCCACTTGAATTTGAAGCGGGCCACTGATATTTTTTGGAGAATAGTAAATATTAAACATCAGGCTGTCTTTTGGCCAAACCAGACATTGGCCATAATCGCAGCCATCGCCACAAGCATAGTACTCTTCTTGTTCCATTGTATAAGCTTGAGAACATTTGTCGTGACATCTCTCGCAAAGACCACAAGCGGCACCGTATCTTCCCAGACCCGAAGCATCGGTATAACATAAATCTTCGGATGGTTTTAGGTTTATGGGTTTTGTAATTTTGTACCAATAAATTTCATTTTCAATTTTTTCCAAAACCAAGTTTGCGGATCCGATATTTTCTACCATTTGAGCCGGTCCGCAAGCCGCAACACTCTCGATTCCTAATATTTTATCGATAATATCGTCATTTCTCATTCCAAGTTCATATCCACCGTGAGCATCTATAACAAATTGTATTTGCAGATCCTTGATTAGGCTTATGTTGTTTATTTTTAAACCGACATACTCCGCGGAAATATTGTTAGTGTTTTTAATTGATAAGGCTGATCCGCCGAAAGTATGGGACGTTTCTTTAGAAAAAAGACTATACTGATCGCTATAAATATTATAAGAAGAATCTTGATTAATCCACTTATTGAGCATCATGAACGACTTACTGCAATCTCCATCAATATACTCACCATGATATTCGCAAGCTTGCTTAACATACATATTTCTGCTGTTAAAAAACTCTCCACCCTCATTATAGTATAATCCTATCTTTATATCACTGCTCACTTTAAGATTATTTAAGAATAATGGCAGAGATGTATCGCTTAAATAATTAAAATAATATTTTGTTCCGTTCCAATTTCGATTATTCAAATTTTGTTCTTGATTTTGTGCTAAGGTATTTTCCGCTCTCACTTCAATTTCAGACATAATACAGGTTGGACAACCGCCATGAGTGCCCTTTTCCTGCTTGGTGGCATCGCACGAAAAAACAAAATACCCCACAGGTATTGAGTAATCGTAATTTGTTTCTGATCCGGGACAGTAAGCTTCCGTCCAAAACTTCACCGAATCCGGCGAATTGTTAGAAACGATCTCCGTGGCCTTAAAGAACTGCTTTGCTTCTTCGTTTGTCATTTCACGAGGAATAGGTTGTTGCTGTGTGTTTTGATCTACAAAATGCTCGGTCGGCTTATTTTTATAAAACAAAAAATAGCCGATTCCCGAGGCTATTGCCAAAACCAAAATAACTAATCCTATCATTGTTGCGGGCACAGATCCTTTTTGTTTTCTATTCATAAAATTAAAATAATTATTTTGAGAATATTATATCTTGAAAACAAAAAAGTGCCAATGGCGGCTTTTGTCGCGAAAACTCTTTGAGTCCAAGAACCGCAAATTAAAATACCACCCAAAGGTGGTATTTTAACATATAGGTAGGTCAGATTCTGCTGAATCTGACATCAACTCGCTCGACGCTCGTTGAGATTCAGGATAGAGTCTGTTGACTCTATATCTTGCCCCACATCAATCATTAGAATCAAACTCGTAGAGTTATCATAATTAAAACACCCTTAGGGGTGTTTTAATTATGAATGCTGCGGGGCTTGGATTCGAACCAAGATTGACGGATTCAGAGTCCGTAGTCCTACCATTAGACGATCCCGCAAAAATATTTAGGCGAGCCTAAATATTTAGAATTAAGAATTACGAATTATGAATAAAGAATTTTGTTGCTACCTGCGGTAGCACCTTATTAGAATATTTTAAACATTATTAGCTGAATCAGAATACTTGGACTAGACCCCTTATTCTTGATCCCCAATTCTTTATTCTTGCTTCTTGCTTCTTGATTCTATCTTAGTCCTTTAGATATCTTCTAACAGCAAAGAAGCTGGAAATCAAGCCCAGTCCGGCCCCAATCGCCACTTGCGCCAAAAATATGACCAATAGATTGTGAATAAAATAATCAAACGGGTTGAAGCCCATAAAGATGTTTTCCAGAGTGGATCTTAGGATAAAGAATAATAAAAAGAATAAAACAAAGGCAAGAAGCGCGGCAAAAAATCCGCAAAGCGCGCCCTGTATCAAAAACGGACCGCGGACAAAACTGTTTTTCGCTCCGACAAGCCTCATAATCTCTATTTCGTCTTTTTGCGAGTAAATGCTCAAACGCAATGTATTATAAGTGACAACAACGGCGATAAGGCTCAAAAAGATGGTCAAAAACAACCCGAGCCTATTGATCCCTGTTGCCAGGTTGGAAAGCCTTTCGATCGCGAACCCGCGCCTATAGTCATTAACATCATATACCAAATCCTTCAGTTCTTCTTTTTTAAAATATTCGGAAACCGTTTTGTATTGCGTGGGGTCTTTTGTTTGAATTACAAGCGAAGGCAGAAACGGATTGCCGCCGATCGCTTCCAAAGATTTTGTGTAAGTATCGCTTTCGTGATTTTTCAGAAAAGTATCATAGGCTTCTTCGGAGGAGATAAAATTCACCTCCTTTACCTGAGGCAATTTTTCCACATCGCCCCTGATCTCCAATATTTTTTCCTTGGGAACTTGTTCGTTGAAATAGACCGAGATATCGATCTTGTCTTGTATTTTTTCCGACATAAAAGATATAGCTCCGTGGGTAATGATCAGGACTGTGCCCAAAACCACGGCGACAAAAATAACCAATGCCGTGGCAAAAGACAAAAACCCCTGCCGGCGCAGGTAATTCCATCCACTTTTAAGAATTTTATTCACGTATCTTTCTTTCGGTTTTGCTTTTATTTTTGCTTTAGTCATTTTTTTAAAATAAATTGTTCTACTTACAAAAAGTATACTCCCTCCTCTTCGTCGCGCACTATTTTTCCGTCTTCAATGGTGATTACCCTTTTCTTTAAGGCGTTAACAACTTCCTTGTCGTGGGTGGATAAAATAACAGTGGAACCCGCTCCGTTTATTTTCAAAAGTATTTTAATGATATCTCGCGTATTATATGGGTCAAGATTCCCGGTCGGCTCGTCCGCCAAAATTATTTCCGGTCTATGAATCAAGGCCCTAGCGATAGACACCCTCTGTTGTTCACCCCCCGACAGTTCTTTGGGGAAACATTTCTTTCTGCTTTCGAGCCCGACCAATTCTATCACCTGATTGACCTCGTGCTCTATTTTTCTCTCATCATAATCAAAAGCTTCAAGCGCGTAAGCGATATTTTCAAAAACGGTTTTATACGACAACAATTTATAGTCCTGAAAAATAAATCCAATCTTTTGCCTGATCAAATGAGCCTCGCTTTTCTTCACCTTGGCCAAATCTTTGTTATCAAAAAAAACCTTGCCTGTGGTCGGTTTTTCTTCGCAAGAAATAAGTTTTAGTATCGTGGTTTTTCCCGCGCCCGAACGTCCGCAAAGAATTACAAATTCTCCGTCCTTTACTTTAAAAGAAACATCCCTCAAGGCGAATTTCGGATCCTTGAGATTGGGATAATAATTTTTATTTACGTTTTCAAATTCGATCATTTTTTTAAAGAATTAAGAATAAAGAATTAAGAATCAAGAATAGAGAACTAAAATTCCGGAAATACGTTTGACACGCCGCGCCCCGCGTAGCCCGAAGGGCGAAGGAGGGTCGAACGAGCAACATAATCTAAATAAGGGTCACTAACTAAATTTCAATTCCGCTTCGATAAAATCGTCCAAATCGCCGTCCAATACTTTGTCAGGATTGGTACTCTCCACTCCGGTTCGCAAATCTTTTACAAGCTTGTAGGGATGCAAGACATACGATCGGATTTGGTTACCCCAGCTCGCACTGATCTTTTCTCCTTTTATTCCCTGTAATTCTTTCTTTTGTTTTTCTTCTCTGTACTCCCAGAGTTTCGCGACCAATATAGCCATTGCTTTGTCTTTGTTTTTGCCTTGCAATCTTTCCGCTTGCGACGTTGCTGTTAATCCTGTGGGCAAATGTGTTACTCGCACGGCAGACTCTCGCTTATTCACGTATTGTCCCCCCGGTCCGGAAGATTTATAAAAATCTATTTTTATATCATCCGGATTTATTTCTACCTCACTATTATCCACCAAAACAGGCAAAACTTCAACTGTCACAAAAGAGGTATGTCGTAATTTTTGGGCGGAAAACGGGGAAAGCCTAACCAGGCGATGCGCGCCTGTTTCTTTCTTTAAAAATCCGTAAGCGAATTTTCCTTTTATTTCTATGGTTGCCGATTTTAATCCTTTTTTCGCTTCACCCTCGCCCTCTTCTCCAAAGACCTCGTCGATCACCAGCAGTTTAAATCCTTTTCTTTCGCAATAACGCTCGTACATTCGCAAAAGCATTGCCGCCCAATCGCGCGCGTCCTGGCCGCCCGCGCCACTGTAAATCGACAAGATTGCGTTTCCTTTGTCGTATTTTCCCTTGAAGCAAAATTCCGTTTCCTTGTCTTTTATTATTTTTTCCAAATTATCGATCCTGCCTTTGAGTTCGTCCTCTTCCCTGTTGTCCAATATTTTCGCGAACTCTTCCACTTCGCTGATCAGCTTGTTCGTTTGTTCAAAAAACCCGATATCTTCTTCAACCTCGGACAATTCACGCGAGATATCGGCCGCAGTGTCCGCGTTGTCCCAAAAGCCCGGTTCTTCCGTCTGTATTTTCAAAACTATTTGCCTTTGTTTTAATTTTTTAAGGTCAAAGACAGTCCTCCAAGAAGAGGAGGCTTTTTTTGATCGATTCCAATTTTTTTTCCACGTCAATCATAGAAATATTATAGCAAATTAAAAGACCCTAATCAAGAAAAAGAAAAAGCCCTTGGAAATCATTTGATTTGCCAAGAGCCTGATTAAAGAACTAATGTTTACCAACCGCCGGAAGCACCTCCGCCGCCGAAACTACCTCCGCCGAAGCCTCCGAAGCCGTTAAAGCTACTGCCGCCACTATCGAACGAATCTGAATGGTGGCTACTCGAAGATGATTGGCTTATATAATCGGAGTGATGAGACGATTCTACGTTGTGGCACAACGTATTTGCCGCGAGAAGCAGAATGAATATGTTCGTCCAATTCACGACTCCCTCTTGTTCGGCAATCGCGCGCGCCTGTTCGTACTTGGTTCGCGCATCATCATACATTGTCCGCCGCTTGGAAGAAGATCCGATCTTGCTTTCTGTGGCCGCGAGAATTTCCGGGAACTTACTGAGAAGCACCGGTCCCTCGGTTGGCGCCCTCGCGGCAATTTCCTTGTCTGATTTGATCTCTTTGAAAACCTCTTTCAAAGTTTCCGAAACATCTTTAAGGCTGGCGCAAACCTCCAATCGATTTACATTGATTACCTCGGTTTCGGATATCCGCGCTCTGATCTTTTCAAAATCAGAGGTCGCTGATTGAAGCAGGCGACGAGTACCTTCGGCCACATCTTCATCCCCCACTTGCTTCAGATAAAAATTGATCTCTTCCGGCAAGGTTAAGAGGAATCTGTCAATCCCGGATGCCGCTTTTTCTACTTCATCGAATCTCTTTTTGATATTCTTCAGGCAAATTGTTTGTTCCTTAACATCAGAATCAAGCGATTTCACTTGTCCGCTTGCCTCATCGACTGAGAGCAAATTCTTTTTACACAATGCTTCGGCTTCAAGGAAGTTCTTTTTCATTTCGGCCAAATCTATTGAATCGAAGACCGCCTTAAGCTTTAACCAAATTGCCGGAGGATTATTGCTCTCCAATTTTTGGAGCAGGTCCTTAGATTCCGGATATTCTTGCTTCAAATCCTTGAGCATTTTCCGATCTTTTTCAAGCAGGTCGAGATTCTCTCTTTTGCGATCACGCTTGTCGCTCACCCAAATCGCAGCCCACAAACTTGCTATGATTCCGATGATAATAAGGCCGATGATGATAATCGCGGAAATAATGTTTATATCATTTCCGCTATCGGTCCCCGGACTCGCGCCGGAATTTTGCGTAGCTGCTTTGGGACTCAATTGCCGCATAATACTATGCGCGCCGGATACGATTCCGTCTTGCATCCGATTGTTTCGGAAGCTCGGCAAGATGTCGTTCTGGATTATCCCGTTTGCCGCGGAATTCGTGAGCGTACCCTCGAGTCCGCGCCCGACCTCGATCCGCACCTTGCGTTCGTTAGGGGCGACAAGCAGGACAACGCCATTATCCTTACCCTTTTTTCCCACACCCCAGGTATTCGCCAACCCGAGAGTAAACTCTTCGATCGACATTCCCTGAAGTGACGGAACGGTCACAACCGCGATCTCAATGGTTGTCTGGTTTTCAAAGATCGCGATCTCGTTTTCCAACCCCTGCCGCTCGTTCTGCGAAAGAATATTCGCGAAATCGCTGACATAGCCTTGGGGCGAAGGATATTCATACGCGCACACCGGTATCGCGACTGTTATAAGCAGAAACAGGGCGATTAGAACTGAATACGTCAATTTCATAAGATCTCTCCATTTTCAATTGATAAGAGCAAATAACCGCGCCAATACTGATCTTGGCACTGTCAAAATTATAACATATTTTGTTATAAAAGTAAATAGAGAACAAGTAAACGAAAGGGGGTTGATTTTCAACTCCCTTTGGAAATTTTGCCCCGCTTGGTAAGCCTTGGCCGCTCCCTGTGGTCGCAAAGGTGAAAGTGTTTGCCCTCTTTGCGAACAACCAGCAAGATCGTTCTTTTGCAGGGGCATTCAAATTCATACTCCCCATCCCACGTGCTATTGACACAATGGCTTTGGGCGACTTCCCCGGTCCAAATATCCTTCAGATTGTTATAGCCACAATAGCACTTACCGACGAGACAAATTTGTTCGCCGTTATAGACTAAAGTCAAGCCATCAAACTCCAGGGTATAAAAACCATCGTTATACGAAACGGTGCAAGTTTGCTTGCGAACTTGCTTGCATTCCAAGCAACGGAACGTTGTGGATATATTCTCTACCGCGGGAATAGTAAAGGGTTGAAATTCGGCTTTAGCCCCTTCCGATACCCAGAAACGATCACCACAACACCTGATAGCAAGGCTGATACCGTCGGGCACCTCGGTAATCCTAACCTCCTTCATCATCACTTACGCTTTTAGCTCCCTCCCTAATAAGAACTATGTGATTTGGTTATACTTTATACACAATATTTGTCAATACAAAAAAATCAGTGGTGGGACACTGAAATAATACATAAATTAATCTTTATGCTATTTTGATGACCATTCTCGCCACGATTTTTTCGAAATTCCAGATTGACGAATCATTGTTTCCAATGTCCTTGGAGGGTAAGAATCCTTGCCTCTTATAAAATTTATTTCCACTACAAATTTTTCATCGACGCTTATCCACGCTTCGTGCGAGCCCTCTTTTTCTTTATAAAAAACAAAACCTTTCTCTTTAAGAAAAGTTTTCACATCCTTATATGTCCAATTGTTTAATCCCCTCGGCATTTATTTAACAATTAGCCAGTTCATTCATTGAAAAAATCGATTCATCGTATTTGCACATCTGTTGCATAGAATTTTCCAATCGTTGCTTTTGCAGACGAGCCTTTCTTAAGGAATCCATAAGAGAAAAGTACTTTTTCCAATACTCAACTGGAGCATATCGGTTAAGTAAATCGTCTGAAAGGTTTTTATCTATAACTGTTTTTATGTGAAGCAAGGCCGCCTCGTGCAACGAATCCATGAGTTTTTTGGGGTCTTTTCCTTCTTCCACAATATCAAAAGTCAAACAGACTCCAATAAAGGCATCTTTTTCTTTATAAACAAAAAATTCGACAAATCCTTTGCTTTTCGTATTTTTAGGCCTTGAGATTATCATATTTATATAGTATACTTTTTTTTATTTTAAGTCAATCGCAAATGAAATTAAAATCCCGAAATCCCAAATATTCTTTTAAGTTTATTGTTTAGCGTAATTATTTGATGGTTCGACTAATCTTTGTTGGTATTCGAACGACCCAATTCCACCCCTTCCGAAAAATTTATTCAATCCGGCACGCTGGGCAATTTATTTATAATAATATATAATAAAAATATAATTATGCTTAATCAAAGATCAAAATATCTGCAGATAGCTTTTAATCGCCCCTTGGAAGAAGTAAGAGGTATGATCGCGGCGCTTCCGGCTTCGGAAAAAATAATTATTGAAGCGGGCACTCCCCTGATCAAAAGATATGGCAAGCAAGGCATTTCCACTCTAAGAGAATGGTGGGATGAAAAATTGCAAAAACCGGGATATATCGTGGCAGATTTGAAATGTATGGACCGAGGATCGATGGAGGTAGCGGCCTCGGCCGATGCCGGCGCCAGCGCGGCAACCTGCTTGGGTTTGGCGCCCACGGAAACCATAAACGAATTCATATCCGAATGCGGAAAAGCCGGCATAGATTCAATGGTTGATATGATGAATGTGGAATTTCCGTTTGAAGTTTTGCAAAAATTAAAAAAACTTCCGACAGTGGTTGTCTTACACCGCGGCGTGGACGAAAACGAAGCGGGCACAAAAAAACAGTTGCCACACGACCAGATCCACCGAATAAAGGGGGCTTACGGCAAGGTCTTGATATCCGTGGCCGGAGGAGAAACGGTCCGCGACGTTGTTAGAACTTTTTTCAACGACTCGGATATCGCTGTCGTCTGGCGCCCTTTTTACGAAGCACCGGGAGAAAGCGAGGACTTGGCCGGAGAATTTTTAAAATTGGTTAAATAATATGATCCTCAAAAAAAGAAAAAATTATCTTCATATCGCTCTCAATAGCACCCTCTCAGAGGCGCGAGATATCATTTCGCGACTCCCGGTTTCGGATCGAATTTTGATCGAAGCGGGAACACCCTTGATCAAAATATATGGCACCGAGGCGGTTTCAAGAATAAAAGAAATGGCGCCTCCGGGAGCGTATATTGTGGCAGACAACAAATGCGCGGACCTGGCCGCGCGCGAAGTCGCGATGATGGCCGATGCCGGCGCCAGCGCGGCGACCTGCCTAGGGGTGGCACCCATAGAAACGATCAATAGCTTTATTGAGGAATGCCGAAAATTCCAAATCGACTCGATAATCGATATGATGAATGTTGAAAGCGCTCTCGCGGTTTTAAAGAAATTAAAAAAACTTCCCGACATCGTGATGCTTCACCGGGGAGTTGACGAGAGTGAATTTTCCAAAGAAAAACAAATCCCCTATTACCAGATAAAACAAATCAAGGGAAATTATGATGTTATGGTTGCCGTAGCCGGCGGAGACACGATACGAGAAATACAACGCGCTATCTTTAACGATGCCGACATTGTGGTTGTTTGGAAAAGTTTTTACCAATCAAACAAAGAAACCGCCGGGTTGGCGGAATCTTTTTTGAAAGAGATCGTATAATATTATTTTTTCACTGACTGAGAGATCGCTTTAATTCCCTCAAGTACCTCGACCGGCAAAGCGAAAATAACTGTTTTCGACGGATCCGGGTTTATTTTTTCTATTGTCTGCAAAGTTCTCATCGAAAGTCCTCCCGGGATGGCGCTAAGAACGCTCGCGGCTTGAGCCAATCGCTCGGACGCCTGAAATTCTCCCTCCGCTCTGATAATAATGGCTCGTCGTTCTCTTTCGGATTCGGCTTGTTTCGCCATAACACGCTTCATATCAGCAGGCAATTCAATGTCCTGTATTTTTATATCGGTAACCAATATACCCCAAGATTGAGTGGCGGCCACGACTATTTTTTGGATCTCTTCCGCGATTTTTTCTCTCTCGGAAAGCAGAGAATCAAGCTCAATTCCTCCGATAACATCCCTAAGCGCCGCCTGCGCGTATTGGGAAACCGCCAAAGTATAATCTTTAATGTTTAAGATCGCGTTTTCCGCGGATTGCACTTGAAAATACACTACCGCGTTAATGCCAACCGGGACGTTGTCTTTCGTGATCACTTCTTGTTGCGGGATATCCGTGGTCGTAATACGCATATCGATCTTGATCATTCTTTGAAGGCCGGGGAAGATCCAAGTCAATCCGGGCTGTCTGGTATTCGAATATTTTCCAAGCGTCAAGACAACGCCTCGATCATATTGATCAATAATTCTCAATCCACCAAGCAAAATGACCAAACCGATCACGATCACGACCCCAATCAATGTTATACCACCGGCAAAAAGGCCGTTTCCTCCCATTGAAAAGATCCACAAAATAAAAATTATAAAGAATACCACTACCGAACCGATTGCACCGGAAGATCTGTTTTCCATAATTTTAATATGACGCGAGCTTGGTAAATAACAGCCAAAACCCGCAAATTTTTTTAATTATTTTCTTCGACTGAATCAATTATATAATAATAAATAAAATTCAACAATAGTGATCATTTAATTTTTCGCGGAATCAATAGACAGATCGGCGAGGCGATCGGAATATTCGGTATTTTTGATCAGTTTTTTGGCGAAAAGTTTGTTCAGTCCGACAAAATACATTTGCTCAATTTGAGAAGTCGGAATTGCGGCATTAAATATGCGGACATCGTCTATTAAACCATCAAAAATATAGGGTCCTGAAGTTGATTTCCCAATCCACAAAGCACTTAAATTTGTTGTTGGTGTTCCGGTTACTACAGTATTAGTTTTCGATACACCATTAATGTAATGCTTGGTAAAAGACCCATTATATACAACATTTACGAAATACCATTGGCCGGGCTGAACATCGCTCCAAGAATAATCGGTCTGTATGGGATTCAATCCTACATGATAAAACCTTAGAGTTTTATTAACATTGTATAACATTAACCCAAACCAATTACCATAAGTATTTTTTGTAAAAAAGGCTTGCCAATTAAAACCATCTGTACTGCGCGTAATTTGATTAAATTTTACCCAACCACTATATGTAAATCCTAATTGAATAGAATTTAAATTAACTGAACTTGCCATTTCAATATAATCATCTGTTCCATCAAATTTCAAACAAGTTCCGGATATACAGTTGGGACTACTCATCCATCCAGAAGTATGATTATCTCCGTATCCGGCAGTTGTATCCGCAAACCCAGTCAATGTTCCATTATTTCCTCCGCTCCAAGAATCGGTTGCTGTTGTACCAGAGCCATTATCAAGTCTCCATTCTGAAACCAAATTTTCCATCAACGAATTTCGAAGGGAATTGGAAAACACTTGGGCTTTGGCGATTGTGGCTTTTTGTGTTGTTGAGCCAATCCCCACAATGATCAAGGCAGACAAAATCCCAATAATCGCTATTACCACCAATAACTCGATCAAGGTGAATGCAAATTTTGTTTTTATTCTTTTATTCATTGTTTTTTAATGTTTGGGTGTCGGACTCCCAAACATTACCTCGCCTCGCCGTAGCTCCGTAGGAGCGAAGGAGGGTTATTCTTTTGCGTAATTATTTGATAATTCAGCGAGACGTTGGTCATAATCTAACGCAGTGATTTGGTTTTTGGCAAAAAGTTTGTTAATGCCCGCGAAATACATTTGTTGGATTTGAGAAGTGGGCATAATGGCATTATATATTTGAACATCATCGATATATCCGTCAAAAGTTTGATCTGTAGAGTACGAAGCATTTCCAATCCTAATAATTCCCGAAGAATTTGGTGGCAGGGCCGTCTCGCCCCCGCCACTAAAAGTAATATCGACCCCATTAAGATATATCTTTCTACCGGAACCGTTAAAGGTAGCTGTTATTAATTGCCATTGATTAAAAGTTATCGCGCCAGAAGAAACCAAATAGGTTCCGGTGTTAATCCGGCCTATTATTTTATTTGGCGAATCAAGTATAAAATAATATCCGCCGGTAGCAAGACTATCGGTACCCTTACAAATTATTGAACCATGACTTCCTTCTCCGTGGCTTTCCGGATATATCCAAACAGAAATAGTGCCACCAGTAGTCATTCTTAGATCAGAAGCGTCAGCCAATTCAATGTAATCATCAATATTGTCAAAGCTATAGCAAGTGCCTTGCGGACAAGACGAATAAGTTGACGCTCCGCTGACTGTTCCGGCAGTATGCGTTCCCCAGGTATCACTAGCATTGCCGTCCAATTTGTATTCAGTAATCATGTTAATCATCAACGAATTTCGGAGGGAATTGGAAAACACTTGTCCCTTGGCAACTGTGGCTTTCTGTGTTGTT
>Ga0265297_10007882_pt1 | contig 14502 bp, 13 predicted proteins | sample Munlanlwell13791_FD_192502 | JGI IMG/M metagenome (GOLD analysis project Ga0265297, IMG submission 192502) | Leachate microbial communities from a municipal landfill in Southern Ontario, Canada - Leachate well 137-91 | ecosystem: Engineered > Solid waste > Landfill > Unclassified | place... | reverse complement strand
ACCTTGACCATGTACACGGTGCATTCCATGTCGAAGAAATTGCAGGCCAGCGACAGGGCGCAGCCCCACTGGCCGGCGCCGGTCTCGGTGGACAGCCGTTTGATGCCTGCCGCTTTGTTATAGTAGGCCTGGGCCACCGCGGTGTTGGGCTTGTGGCTGCCCGCGGGGCTGACGGACTCGTTCTTGTAGTAGATGCGGGCCGGGGTCTTCAAGGCCGCCTCGAGGTTATAAGCCCGGTGCAGGGGGCTGGGCCGCCACAACCGATAGATGCGCCGGACCTCATCGGGTATGGGAATCCAGCGTTCCGGGCTGACCTCCTGCTCAATCAGGGCCATGGGAAAGATGGGCGCCAGGTCGGCAGGAGTGATGGGCTGGCCGGTGGCCGGGTGCAAGTAAGGCGGCATCGGAGAGGGCAGATCGGGGATGATATTGTACCACTCCTGGGGCATTTCGCTTTCGCTGAGATGTATTTTATAAGAGTCCATGTATGGCAATTGCTCCTTCATCTCTAGATAATTTTACCAATGTTATCACAGGCCTTTGGGCTTATCCAAATGTTTTCCTTGGGGCAGAGGCTGGCGCGCTCCGGCTCGAGTAATTGACAGATTTTGCACCACTATGGTATCCTATTTATAATTTATGAATTTTATAATTTAGTATTTTAGAAAATTCAAAGGCTCCTGGCGCCAGCCAAGGGGCGGGGTGGGCGATATGGAACTGGTCAAGGTAAAAAAGAACTATCAAATCACTATCCCTCAAAACTTGAGAAAAATTATTCGGATGGACGTGGGGGATTACCTGGAGGTGGATATCCAGGACGGCACTTTGGTGATCCGGCCGGTCAAGGTGGTGCACCCCGACCAGGAATATTTTTTCACTAAGGAATGGCAAGAGAAAGAGGCGGCCGCGGACCGGGATATTGCTGAGGGGAAGGTGGCGGGTCCTTTTGAAAACGCTGAAGATGCGCTCAAGGCCCTGAAGAATACCCCGGCATGAGGATCTTGTTCACGCACAGTTTTATCCGGGATTATCAGGGCCTCCCGGAGCATCTGCAGAAGACCGTGGACCAGAAACTGCGGCTGTTTATGGGGAACCCGCGCCACCCTTCGCTGGCCATCAAAAAAATGCAGGACCCGCGCGATATTTGGGAGGGCCGGATCAACAGGGGATATCGTTTTACTTTTCAAATAGAGGGGGAGAGCTGCATCCTCAGAAGACTCGGCACCCATGATATTTTGCGAACCCCTTGAGGCCGGGTTGCGGCGGCCTCACCAGATACGAGGTGCATCATGCTGGAGATTTTACCGGAAAGCCAAGGTAATATCCTCTGGGTCCGAGCCCGGGGCAAGCTTACGGACCGGGACTACCGGGAAGTCTTTATCCCCCGGTTGGAGGCGATTATCCAGGAGCACGGCAAGGTCCGGCTGCTCTTTTACCTGGACCCGGATTTTGATGGGTGGAGCGTGGGGGCGCTGTGGGAAGACCTGAAACTGGACTGGAAACATCAGAGCGATTTCGAGAAGATCGCGGTGGTAGGCGCGCCCCGGTGGGCGGAGGTGGTAACCAAAATCTTCGCCCGTTTCATGGCGGGGGAAGTCAGGACCATGCTCCGGGAGCAACTGGCCGAGGCCTGGGAGTGGCTCCAGGGTAAAGACGCCCTGCGTCAATATAGGGTTGATTAATGGAACTAATGCAAAGCGACTAAGCCTTACTCCGCAAAAGGTGAGATATACGACACTGAGAGAAGTGGGACGCCGATTTTAAGGCGCCCCACTTTTTCTTAATGATTAGCGTTGGCGGACGTGTTCTTTGATGAAGCCGACGATGTCGCCCGTGTCGGTGCCGGGGCCGAAGATGGCGGCGATGCCCGCGGTCTTCAGGGCCGCGACATCCTCATCGGGGATGATGCCGCCCCCCATGACCAGGACATCGCCGATGCCCTTTTCCTTCACCAGTTCCATGACCCGGGGAAACAGGTAGTTGTGGGCCCCGGAGAGCACGCTCATGGCAATGACATCCGCATCTTCCTGCATGGCTGCCGCGACGATCTGCTCCGGGGTCTGCCGAAGGCCGGTGTATATCACTTCCATGCCGGCATCCCGCAAGGCCGCACAGATGACCTTGATACCCCGATCATGCCCGTCCAGCCCGGGCTTGGCGGCCAACACCCTGATCTTTTTCTCTTCCGGCATTGTCTTATTCTCCTTATCGTATATCGCAGGCTAAAGCCTGCGGCTACCGGTTCGGGTTGGGAAAGGAGTTTGAGGGAGGACCATGGCGAAAAACTTCCCCCGGGCCTCCCTTCAACTCGCTTGCATTAGACCAGCGCCGGGGCCTCGTATTCGCCGAAGACGCCCCGGAGGGTATCGCAGATTTCTCCCAGGGTAGCCGGGGCCTTGACCGCCTTCAGGATGGGGTACATGAGGTTGTCGGCGCCTTCGGCCGCGGTCTTGAGTTCGGCCAGGGCCTGGGCCACCGCGGCGTTATCCCGGGTGTCTTTCAGTTTCTGCAAGCCGGCCTTCTGTTTCGCTCCCACTTCCGGGTCAACCTTGAGGAGGTCTTTGAATTTTTCTTCCACGGTCTGGAAGCGGTTCAGGCCTACAATGATGCGCTCGCCCTTTTCGATCTCCTGCTGGAACTTGTAGGCGCTGGCGCCGATCTCTTTCTGGATGAAGCCCTTTTCGATGGCCGCCACTGCGCCGCCCATACGGTCGATCTGGTCGATGTACTCCTGGGCTTTGGCTTCGACCGCGTCGGTGAGGTTTTCGATATAGTAGGAGCCCGCCAGGGGGTCGATGGTGTCGCAGACGTTGGTCTCGTAAGCCACCACCTGCTGGCTGCGCAGGGCTACCTGGACCGCGGTCTCCGAAGGCAGGGCCAGGGCTTCGTCGAAGGAGTTGGTGTGCAGGGACTGGGTGCCGCCCAATACCGCGCTCATGGCCTGGAAGGCCACCCGCATGATGTTGTTCAAAGGCTGCTGGGCCGTTAACGAGCAGCCGGCGGTCTGGGTATGGAAGCGCAGCATCAGGGACCGGGGATCCTGGGCCCCGAAGCGCTCTTTCATGATCTTGGCCCAGAGGCGCCGGGCCGCCCGGAACTTGGCCACTTCTTCCAGAAAGTCCGAATGGGAGTTGAAGAAGAAGGAGAGCCGGGGCCCGAACTCATCCACCTTCATGCCGGCCTTGATGGCCGCCTCGACATAGGCGATGCCGTTGGCCAGGGTGAAGGCGACTTCCTGCACCGCGGTAGAGCCGGCTTCCCGGATGTGGTAGCCGCTGATGCTGATGGTGTTCCACTGGGGCACTTCTTTGGTGCAGAAGGCGAAGATATCGGTGATGAGGCGCATGGAGGGCCGGGGCGCGAAGATGTAGGTGCCCCGGGCCGGGTATTCCTTCAGGATGTCGTTCTGGACGGTGCCGCGTAATTTGTCGAAGGGGACGCCCTGCTTTTCGGCCACGGCCAGGTACATGGCCAGGATCACCGCGCAGGGGGAATTGATGGTCATGGAGGTGGACACCTGATCCAGGGGGATGCCCTGGAAGAGCCGTTCCATGTCCAACAAGGAGTCGATGCACACGCCCACCTTGCCGACCTCGCCCTGGGCCAGGGGATGATCGGAGTCATAGCCGATCTGGGTGGGCAGGTCGAAGGCCACGCTCAGCCCGGTCTGGCCGGATTTCAGGAGGAAATGGTAGCGTTCGTTGGTTTCCTCGGCGGTGGCGAACCCGGCGTACTGGCGCATGGTCCAGAAGCGGCCGCGATAGGCGGTGGGCTGGACCGCCCGGGTATAGGGAAACTGGCCGGGCAGGCCCAACTGTTTCAGGTAGTCGAACCCCTCCATATCCAGGGGAGTATAGGCCCGTTGGATGGGGATGCCCGAAGTGTTGACAAATTCCGCCTTGCGTTCCGGCATCTTCTGCAGCACCTTGGCCACCCGTTCATCGTATTTGGCCTTGGCTTCCTTGATGCGTTCCAGTTGTTCTTTGTCAGACATGCACTATCCTCCCTCTCCGTTTGATGAGTGGGGCGCTCATCTTATGCTGTTTGCGGTTTTCAGTTTTCGGTAACTAAAATATGGAGTGAATCCTCCCTTATATCCTAACAGGGACCCGACCCAGGGTAGCATACCTGACGCCAAAGTCGCCGAATATCAGAGTTCTTCTGAATTTTTTGTCATAAATTTTCTTACCCGCGGCTTCGTCTCAGTCCGGTCATAGGCAAAGGGCGCCCCAGGGGGCGCCCTTGATGATCAGCCGAAAACCCGCATGGCTACTTAAATCTCCCCTTCCTGCTCCATCTTGGCCAGGGCTTCAAACCGGATATCCAGGCCCAGAATGCCCTGGATTTCATCGGCCTCGTTGCGCACCGGCACACTCACGGTGATGCACAGGGCCCCGGTAAACCGGGAGGTATAGAAGTCCGAGACGAAAACCTTGCCGCTCTTAATGGGTTCGATAAACCAGGAGCGGTTGGACAGGTCCTCGTCCAGCTTCATTTCGGCGTACTTGGCCCGGTCCACGATATGGGTAATGTTTTTGGTGATCTTGCCCCCTTCCAGGTTGACGACGTACATGAACTGGATAAAGGGGTAGTTGTCCAGGGCCTGCTGAAGGACCGGCTCCATGCGCGCCGGGTCCATGGACCGGATATCTTCCTGCAAGGCCAGGTCCGCGGCCAGATGGGCCGCCAACTGGTAGGCCTTCTGTTTGAGCTGGTCAAACTCCGAGACAAACAGCTCGGAGAGATACTTGCGGGCCAGGGTTTCCATCTCTTCGTCCGAGATGGAGGTGCAGCGCCCGCCTTCGTACATTTCCATGATGCGCTTGAAGATCTTGGCCACCCCGGGGTGGTTCTTATCCACCGCCCGATCGCCTTCCAGCTTCAGCCGGGAATTAATCCAATGCACGATGCCGGCCTTGCCGGATTTGTCGGTGATGGTGATCCGGATAGGCCGGTTCAGGATCTTGCCGGTATCGAAGGCATTGTAGATCTCTTCGTTCTTGAGCAGACCATCCGCATGGATGCCGGCGCTGGTGTTGTTGAAGTTTTTCCCCACGAAGGGATAGTTGGCCGGGATGTGGTAGTGCAGCTCCCGCTCGAAGTATTCGGCAATCTCCGAAATCGCCGCAGTGTCGATGCCGTCGGTGGCGCCTCGCAGTGAGATATACTCCATGAGCATGCCCTCGATGGGGGCATTGCCGGTTCGCTCTCCGAACCCCAACAGAGCGCCGTTCACCGCGCCGCAGCCGTACAGCCAGGCGGTGACGCTGTTGACCAGGACCTTGTGGAAGTCGTTGTGGCCGTGCCATTCCAAAAGGTGGCCCGGAAATCCGGCGTCTTCGATCATGGCCCGCACCAGCTTGGGCACGCTCCGGGGCAGGGCGGCGCCGGGATACGGCACCCCGTAGCCCATGGTGTCGCACAACCGCAGCTTGATATCGATGCCGCTTTCTTCCCGCAGTTTCATCAACTCGATGGCAAAGGGCACACAAAAGCCGTAGACGTCGGCCCGGGTGACGTCTTCCATGTGGCACCGGGGCTTAATGCCCATATCCAGGGCCGCCTTGACGATAGCCAGGTAGTCCTCCATGGCCTTTTTCCGGTCCCATTTGAGCTTCAGAAAGATATGGTAATCGGAGACCGAAGTGAGGATACCGGTCTCGGCAAGACCCATGTCTTTCACCAGGGCCAGGTCCGAGGCGTGGGCCCTAATCCAGCCGGTGATCTCGGGATAGCGGTAGCCCCGGGCCCGGCACTGCTCCACGGCCTCTTTGTCTTTGGCGCTGTAGAGGAAAAACTCGCTCTGGCGCACGATCCCCTTGGGGCCAGACAGGCGGTGGAGCAGGTCGAAGATGTCCACGATCTGTTTCACCGTGTAAGGCGGCCGCGCCTGCTGCCCATCCCGGAAGGTGGTGTCGGTGAGCAGCATCTGCTCCGGGGGTTGGGGCATAACGAACTTGTAGTCGAAATCGATCCGGGCCACTTCCGTGTAGGGGAAGATGTTCCGCATCAGGTTGGGCTCACTCACCTCCTGCAGCTTATGATGCCAAAAAGAGGTGTGCTCATGATCCAATAACCGGCGTTCCTTGTTCCAACGAGACATAATCTTGCCATCCATTATTAAGTTCTCAGTAGTCAGTGGCCAGTGGTCAGTTAAAAAACCCTGCCATCAATGTGCCTGACTGACTACTGGCTACTGACAACTGGCTACTGTCAATCTTCCACCCTCAGAGCCAACTCCAGCAGTTGCTCCGGGTCCACCCGGGATGGTGCCCTGGTTACCAGGCAGGCGGCCTTCTGGGTCTTGGGGAAGGCAATCACCTCCCGGATGGATTTAGCCCCGCAGAGAATCGCCACCAGGCGGTCGAAGCCGAAGGCTACCCCGCCGTGGGGCGGCGCGCCGTATTCCAGGGCCTCCAGCAGGAAGCCGAATTTCTCTTCTGCCTCCGCCGGGCCAATCTTCAGGGCCTCGAACACCACCTGCTGGATATCCCGGCGGTTGATCCGGATGCTGCCGCCGCCGATCTCCGTGCCGTTGAGCACCAGGTCGTAGGCCCGGGCCCTGACCCGGCCCGGGTCGGTGGCCAGCAGGGGAATATCTTCCTCCCGGGGAGCGGTGAAGGGATGATGCATAGCCGCAAAGCGGCCCGCGTCGGCGTCGTACTCCAGGAGGGGAAAGTCGGTGACCCAGGTCAGGTTATAGGTGTCCTCGGGGATCAGGCCTTCCCGTTCGGCCAGGTTGAGCCTGACCTGCCCCATAGCGGTGCAGGCCACCGCCGGGACATCCGCAACGAAGAGCAGCAGGTCGCCCTCCCGGGCCGATAGCCGCGCCTCGATGGCGGCCTTGATCTCGGCCGGGAAATACTTGGCCAGGGGCGACTGCCAACCCTGGCTCTGGAGCTTCACCCAGGCCAGGCCCCGGGCCCCGTACACCCCGGCCAGGTCGATGAGTTCGTCCAGTTCCTTGCGGGAGAGCTTGTTCAGACCCGCACCGTTGATTGCCTTGACGATGCCGCCCTGGTCCACTACTTCCCGGAAGCGGGCGAATTCCGCCTCCCGCACCAGGTCGGTGACGTCCTTGAGCTCCAGCCCGAAGCGGGTGTCCGGCCGGTCCAGCCCGAAGCGGTCCATGCACTCCTGGTAGGTCAGGCGGGGAAAGGGGGTGGCAAGCTCCACGTCCTTCAACTCCTTGAACAGGGCCACGATCATGCCTTCCACCACCCGGTAGATGTCCGCTTCGGTGATGAAGGCCATCTCCATATCGATCTGGGTAAACTCGGGCTGGCGGTCGGCCCGCAGATCTTCATCCCGGAAACACCGGCACAACTGATAATAGCGGTCCAGGCCGGACATCATCAGGAGCTGCTTGAAGAGCTGGGGCGACTGGGGCAGGGCGAAGAAATGCCCCGGCTGCACCCGGCTGGGCACCAGGTAATCCCGGGCCCCCTCGGGCGTGCTCTTGGTGAGGATGGGAGTCTCCACCTCGATGAAGCCCTGGCCGTTGAGGTACTGCCGCGTCACTTGGGCGGCCCGGTGCCGGAACAGGAGGTTTTTCATGACGCTGGGGCGTCTCAGGTCCAGGTACCGGTACTTCAGCCGCAGGGCCTCGGATATATCCACCTTGTAGTCTTCCAACTCGAAGGGCGGGGTCTTGGCGGAGTTCAAGATGCGCAGCTCTTCCACCAGGACCTCGATCTCGCCGGTGGCCAGATTCGGGTTGACCATATCCGGCGGCCTCAGGTTCACCAGGCCCCGCACCGCGATAACGTGCTCATCCCGGAGGACGCCGGCCTTGACGTGGGTGTCGGGATTGATCTTGGGGTTGAAGACCACCTGGGTCAGCCCCTCCCGGTCCCTGAGGTCCACGAAGATCAGGCCGCCATGGTCTCGCCGGCGCTGCACCCAACCCATCAGCACCACTTCGACGCCGTTATGCGCGGACGTGAGAACGTTGCAGGAATGGCTGCGGGTTAACCCATCAAGCGTATCAAACACGTTATCTTCCCTTCTCCCCCAGCATTTTTCTGTAGAGGCGGACATAGGTGTCCGCCCTTTTCGAGGGCGCACACGCAGGTGCGCCCCTCAAAACTTAAAAAGTTTCTCAGGCCCGAAATTTTTTCAATAAATAATCCGGCAGGCCGTCAAGCGGTACCTGCTCCTGCTCAATCTGGAGCCTTCCGCCCTCGACTTCCAGCCCCTGGGCCGAGCCGCCGGGCTGCTGAGCCACATTGCGCATGGGCCGCACCTGGGCCACGCCCGCGGCTAATTCTTTATCCCCCAGGATGACCGCGTAAGTCGCGCCCAGGCGGTCCGCCAGGGTCATCTGGGCCTTGAGCGACCGCCCTTCGAAATCCATCTCCGCGGCCAGGTTTTTCCGGCGCAGGTCCTGGACCACGACGAAGGCCCGCTCCCGGGCCGCCTCTCCCAGGGCCGCCACAAAGACGCGCGGCTGGTGATCCTGGCCTAAATCCTGGGGCAAGACCTCCAGGAGCCGGTCCTCGCCGATGGCAAAACCGATGGCCGGCAGCTCCGGGCCGCCCAATTCCTGGGACAGGCCGTTGTAGCGCCCGCCGCCGGCCACCGCGTCCTGGGCTCCCAGGCCCACGGCGACGACTTCGAAGGCGGTGCGGGTGTAGTAGTCCAGGCCGCGCACGAGCTTGGGCTGCACCTCGTAAATTACGTTAAAGCGGTCCAGCAGTTCCTGCACCCGGGCAAAATGGGCGGCGCAATCGGGGCAGAGGTAGTCCCGCATCACCGGGGCGCCCTGCAAAATCGACTGGCAGTTGGCGCTCTTGCAGTCCAGCACCCTTAAGGGATTGGTGGTGCGGCGGCGCAGGCAATCCTCGCACAGGCCTTCCCGGTTGATCAGGAACAACCCGAGGGCCGCCTTGAATTTTTTCTGGCAGCCGGGACAACCCAGCGAATTGATCAGCAGGCGCATCTCCCCGACCAGCAGGCGCTTGAGGATGGTCAACAGGAGCAGGATGACTTCCACGTCCAGCTCCGGGGCCTCGCCGCCGTAAGCTTCGCAGTTGATCTGGTAAAACTGGCGGAAGCGTCCCTTCTGGGGCCGTTCGTAGCGGAACATGGGCCCCAGGGTATAGAGCTTCTTGACCCCGGCGCCTTTGTCCAGGCGGTTTTCGAGGACGGCCCGGAGCACCGAGGCGGTGGCCTCGGGCCTCAGCGTCAATGAATCGCCCTTGCGGTCCGGGAAGGTGTACATCTCCTTGGCCACGATATCGGTCTCGGTGCCGATGGAGCGGGCGAAGAGCTCGGTGCGTTCGAGCAGGGGCAGACGAATCTCCCGGTAGCCGTAGAGGCCGAAGACCTCCCGGGCCACGGATTCGACCCACTGCCACCGGGCCGTGTCCGGCGGCAGAATATCCCGCATGCCGCGAATCGCTTTAATCATGACCGGAAAATCCACCTGAAATAATAAAAATAACCTTTAAGGAGTTTAACTGTCAAGGTGATTTAGGCGCGCTAAAGAGAAGCCTTGTCCCATGGGCCGACTGGCTTGACAAGACCGCGGCCATCGTGTTATGAAATCTTTCAGAGAACTAACCCCCAGGCAATCCGGAACCCGGTGTGAATCCGGGGCGGTCCCGCCGCTGTAATCGGGGACGGAAGACGTTAAGGCGCAAGCCGGCCACTGCCGGGGAGTTATCAAAACCCCGGTGGGAAGGCTGACGTTCTCCGGCTGATCCGAGAGCCAGAAGACCTGCCTGGTGGTGCATGACGAGAGTACTCCTGATGGTAAAGGGAGTTCCATCCAAGCGATGGGACTCTTTTTTTTGTTGGTGGGCCATGCCCACCCTACGTTTTGCTCACGCCAAGACGCAAAGGCGCCAAGGCAAAAAATCTTGGCGAGCTTGGCGCCTTGGCGTGAGACTCAGAGCTTTCACCCCGGCGGTCGCGTTTTCCGGCTGACCCCGGTAAACCACACGAGGAAGGAGGACAAGTATATGCAGAAATCTAAGAGTAGTAAGGTGAAACCCATCAGCATCCGCTACACCTGCGCCCCTAACGGCGATCAGGTGGGCCTGTCCCATTACCTCATGGCCGACGCCAAGAAGGCCAAGTAGGCATGGCGCAGGAAGTTTCACCTCTGTGGGGTCCGGCGGGAGTCCCGGTGAATGCCGGGGCCGGGCCCCATTTCGACGTTTTGGAGATCGGCCACGAGGATTACGTGGCCCTGATCAACGCGGACACGGCCTTCTGGGTGCTGGCTCCCCGGGCCGAGGCCCTGGAATATCTCCTGGGCGCGGAGCTGCCCCAGGTCTTTTTAGAAAAAGAAGCCCGGCTGGCCGCAGACCTCAACAACGTGCGCTTCAATCTGCTGCCGTCCGCGGTCTATTTCAATCCCACGGAGCGCTGCAACCTGGACTGCGGCTATTGCTATCTGCCCCGGGACGCCCGGCGCGGCGGGGAACACATGGACCCGGCCCGGCTCATGGAATCGCTCCAGCTCCTGAAGGATTTCTTCGTCTCCACCCTGCCGGAGGGGGCCCGGCCCCAACTGGTGTTCCACGGCAGCGAACCCCTGCTGGCCAAGGACGCGGTCTTTGCCGGCATCGAGTCATACGGCGACTACTTCCGCTTCGGTGTGCAGACCAACGCCACCCTGCTGGATAAGGCAGCCAAAGACTTCCTGGTGGCCCACAACGTGGGCATCGGCCTGTCCCTGGACGGCCCTACCCCTGAGGTGGCGGACCGCACCCGGCACACCTGGGGCGGTGCCGGCGTTTTCGCCGAGACGGTGAAGGTGCTGGAAGAGTTGGTAGGCTACCCCGGCCTTAACCTGATCACCACGGTGACCAAAGAAAACGTCCGTTTCCTGCCGGAGATGGTGGAGTTTCTCCACGCCAAGGGAGTCACCAACGCCCTGCTGAACCCGGTCAGGGGGACGCAACTGGGCGGCCGCAATCTCCTGCCGGATCAGGCCGAGCTGGCCCACTACTTCTTTGCCGCCCTGGACCGGGCCTACGCCCTGGGCCAGGAGACCGGCCGCAAGCTGGTGGTCGGCAATTTCGCCAACCTGCTCTTGGGATTGGTGGCCCCGGGGGCCCGGCGGCTCATGTGTGACATCAGCCCCTGCGGCGGCGGCCGCTGCTTCTTTGCGGTGGGCGCCAAGGGCGAGGTGGCCCCGTGCAGCGAATTCCTGGGCCTGCCCGAGTTTCACGGCGGCAACCTCTGGGAGACGCCGGTGCCGGAGTTGCTCAAGACCAAGCCCTTTAAGGACGTCACCACCCGGGTGGCGGAGAGTTTTGCGCCCTGCAACCGTTGCGCGGTACGCCATTTCTGCGGCGCTCCCTGCCCGGCGGAGGTCTACGCCATCAATGGGAAGCTGGAGGCGCCGGCGCCGCTGTGCGACTTCTACACCGCGCAGGCCCGCTATGCCTTCCGGGTAATCGCCCAGGGCCGCCTGGACGATTACCTCTGGGACGGCTGGAAAGACGGCCTGGACCCGATTGTGGTGATGTAGGACAGCAGAAGAGAAAACAGAAGCTTAACGCGGCAGGGGCGGTCCACGGACCGCCCCTGTTTTTTTCTGTAGGGGCGCACCTGCGTGCGCGCCCTCAGAAGAGCGCACACCCAGGTGCGCCCTTACTTTAAAATTGAATCTCGAACAGCGAGCTGATGGAGTCTTCCTGGTGGGTGCGCACAATGGCCTGGGCCAGCAGGGGCGCCACCGTCAGTTGCACGATCTTGGGACACTTCTTGGCCGCCTCGCTGAGCGGAATGGTATCGGTAACCACCAGGCGGTGCATGGGGGAGTTTGCGACCCGGTCCACCGCCGGCCCCGACAGCACCGCATGGGTGCAGCAGGCGTTGACGTTGCGGGCGCCGTTCTGGAGGATGACCCCGGACGCCTCGCTCAAGGTGCCGCCGGTGTCGATGATGTCGTCCAGGATGACCACGTCCTTCCCCAAGACCTCGCCAATGAGATTCATGGCCTTGGCTTTGCCCGGGGCGTCCCGGCGTTTGTCGATCAGCCCCAGGGTGCCCTCCAGGCGCTTGGCGTAGGCCCGGGCCCGGGCCACCCCGCCGGCATCCGGCGAGACAATGGCCAGATCATCCTTAAAATTCTCCCGGATATAGGGGATCATGATGGGCGAGGCATAAAGGTTGTCCACGGGGATATCGAAGAAACCCTGGATCTGCCCGACGTGCAGGTCCATGGTGAGAATGCGGTTGGCCCCGGCGGTGGATAGGAGGTCCGCCACCAGTTTGGCCGTGATGGGCACCCGGGGCGCCACCTTGCGGTCCTGCCGGGCATAGCCGAAGTAAGGGATGACCGCAGTGATGCGCCGGGCCGAGGCCCGTTTCACCGCGTCGATCATGATCAGCAGTTCCATCAGGTTGTGGTTGGTGGGCGGACAGGTGGACTGAATTAAAAAGACGTCCCGGCCCCGGACGTTATCGGCTATCTCGACCCTGATCTCCCCGTCACTGAAGGTGTTGACCATGGCCTGCCCCAGGGGCAGGGAGAGATGATCGCAGATTTTCTGCGCCAGTTCGGGGGTGGCATTGCCCGTGAAGATACGAATATTGTTATTCAGCGCCGCGTTCATAGATTTACTCGACCAAGCTTTCATGCGTATTTGTGAATTTGGGGCTTAGCACCGTTATGTTAAATCAAAGGGGAGGAGGGACGCAAGGGTAATTTCCGGCGGCTTAACTTTTTCTTGTATAGCCAGAATATTAACGCCCCGGGCCGCGGCCGCGGCCAGTTCCCGGGCATAAGCCGGATCCACGGCCGCGGCGGGCCGCAGCAGCCGGGCGTCGTGGCGCTGCACCACGAAGACGTTCCAGGCCAGGTGCCCCTGGCCGACCAGGTCGCCCAGGTGTTCCAGGTGGCGGCGCCCCCGGCTGGTCACGCCATCGGGAAACAAAGCCACCCCGTCTTCCACCCAGGTAACACTCTTAACTTCGAGAAACAGCAGCCGGTCTTCCACCTCCAGGACAAAATCCAGGCGGCTGCCCTGGGGGATGGAGACCTCGGCCCGCACCCGGCGGCAATGCGGCAGCCCCGGCAGACCGCCCGCCGCCAGGGCCTCAGCTACCAGGCGGTTGGGGGCCAGGGTGTCGATGCAGATCCACCCTGCCGGTCCCCGGAGAAACCGCCAGGTATAGGCGGTTTTGCGTCCCGGTCGCGCGTCTGAGGTCAGGAGGATCTCTTGACCGGGGTCAAGGCAGCCCGTCAGTGCCCCTGAGTTGGGCACGTGGACCCACTCGCGCCGGCCGTCCGGCAATTCCACCAGGGCCAGGAAACGTTTATGGCGCTCCAGAAAACGGGCAGGAATCAGGGGTGCGGAGAACAGCACGAACTTAAGGCAGCAAATCGGTCGGCACTTAGAAGGCGTACCAGACGCGCAACCAGTTTTGCAGGTTTTCGGTGCGGTTCAGGTTACCCGCGGGGCTCAGGCTGCCGCTCTCCATCTGGCTCTTGACCAGGAAGCTCCACCGTCCCAGATCGTACTTGAGCTGCGGACCAAAACCCACGACCTGATTGACCAGGGGCCGCTGAAAGGGAAAGCCTTCTTCGGAGGGACGGTACAGATAGCTATTCAGCCCCACCCGCAGGTTGGACAGCACGCGGTAGTCCATGGAATACTTCATGTAGAGGGGCGAGTCATGGAGACGCTGCGGTTCCCCCGGGTTCGGATCCCGGTTATAGCGGATGGAGATGTTGAGTTCCATCTTGCGGGGCAGCTTGAGGCTGGCGTCCCCCCCCTCCTGATGTAACTGGATGGACGGCACGTTGCCTGGCAGGAAGGGGTTCGAGAGGTTGGGGGAGTTCAGGGGTTTTTCGCCCTGCATCTGGGTTTCCAGAGAAGTCTGGGCCTCGATGGGGAGAATGGGCAGAGAACTATAGGCCGAGTCCTCGGTACCTGCCGAAGCGGGAGCGCATAGAGCCGCGATCAGCCAAAAGACTGTCACCAGCCAGGCTATCCCCCATCTCGCCTGCATTGCTGGAATCCCCCAATTTCAGCTAAAAACATTTTTTACGTGAATTTATTATACACACGATTGAAGAAATGTCAAGTCAATTCTTCACGTTAAAGGGCCCGCCCATACAATTCGGCCAGGATTTCCCGTCCCCCGCGCTCCAGCAAGTCATCGGCCATCCGGGTCCCCAATCCGGCCGCGTCGGCCACCGGACCGGTCCGCCGATCCCGCAAGACGCGCCGGCCTTCCAGGTCGCTGATCAGGGCCTCCAGATGGAGCAACTCGCCTTCCACCCGACCTCGGGCCGCCACCGGCACCACACAGCCGCCTTCCAGCCGGGCCAGGAAGGCCCGCTCCGCGGTCACCGCCAGGCGGGTGGGCGGGTCATCCAGAAACGCCAACCGCTCCCGGAGTTCCCGGTCCTGGGTGCGCACCTCCAGACCCAGGGCACCCTGGCCCACCGCCGGCAGCATGTCGGCTTCGGGCACCGAGCCGCGGTAGAGATGAGCCAAGCCCAGCCGGTTAAGCCCGGCCGCGGCCAGGATGAGG
>Ga0265297_10007881_pt1 | contig 14502 bp, 12 predicted proteins | sample Munlanlwell13791_FD_192502 | JGI IMG/M metagenome (GOLD analysis project Ga0265297, IMG submission 192502) | Leachate microbial communities from a municipal landfill in Southern Ontario, Canada - Leachate well 137-91 | ecosystem: Engineered > Solid waste > Landfill > Unclassified | place... | reverse complement strand
AACCAATGGGATACGCTTCGTATTTGTTGTAATACAACTCTAAGGCGGTACTAATTTGTTTAATTTCTTGCGCCCTCCTTGCATCCCTTGCTCCAGCTCTCGCTCCCTTCATGCTTACCAAAACAATACTTGATAAAAGGCCGATGATGGCGATAACCACTAACAATTCAATTAAAGTAAAACCTTTTTTAGACATATATTTCTATTTTAATCATTTTACAACACTAAGAGAAAACAAAAAAGTCCCGCCATAGCGGGACGCTCACAGCGGGACACTCGGGTTAAGTACTATTTATTTGAAGGTGTTTTGATAATTTTTGAGGGATTCCCCGCCGAGGCACATGGGTCGGGGTTTTCTTTGACGGCGCTAAAAGATTCTCAAAAGAAAATCTTTAAACCAAATTGCATTTCGCCAAGCAAGGGAATAATCAATGGCAAGTATACCAATCAGAGTGATTATGACAGAAATTAACTTGTGTTGCCATATCCATTTTGTAAATTTCCATAGCCACCACGCAGGATTTGTCATGTGCCAATAATTTATACCTGGTACTACTGATACAGCCTGTTTCGGCGGTTGCATTATCTCTCTAAATTCATCTTCGGCCATTCCGTTCAACTTACCGATTATGTAATCCAAATCTTGAAGTACTGCGTCGGTTGATTCACCAACTCGTATTAAAACATCGTTAGAAAAGGCATTATTATAGACTGGATATATTACTGGATTAACGCCATCGCTCATTCTTGGGTTATTACCAAATTTTTTGATGTACTTTTCTATTCTGCCGTATTCTCCATTCAGTTCTGAGCGCATCTGCATAATCTGCTGGCCGTTGCGAACTATTTCGGGCATGACGCTATCACGAGATACAAGCATCAAATCGCGGTAGTCCTGAACTTTTTTACGAAATTCATAAATTATTGTTTTAACTTCATTTAGTGTCATGCTATTTTATTCCAAATCACTTTTACCGATGTTGCATTTTGAGCAAAGTGTTTCTAAATTTTCGAGCACTGTTTCGCCACCATTTGCCCAAGCTGTTTTATGGTCAACATGAAGAATTATAGTTGGGTTAGTTGCTGGCGATCTTCCGCATTTCTTACATTTGAAATTATCGCGCTTCATCACAATGAAACGAATCCGCCAATTTATTGTCCTTGATGTTTTGTGCCTTGTGCTCGGCTCAATTACTAAACTCTTAATAGCTTCCTCGGATGAGGCGTTCTCTTCATTGTTAATATAAGCGACAAATTTTTCTAACGCATTACGCCAACCGCCAAAACGATTTTCATAAGTGCCTACATGATATTTTGAAAGCGGTTTTTGTACTTCTGTGTATCGTGGTTGTCTTCCAAGTTTTATCCAAATTTCTTCCAGGTTTTGAAATAGTTCTTCCTCGGGGAGATTCATAGGTGTCCTTGTTTTTTCAAGTCCTGCTTTTTCCAAAGCATTGTACCAACTACCAAAACGGCGAATATATGTCGTGCTATGAAATTTGCCTTTTTCATCTTGAATATCACGAGTAACCGATTTTTTGTTTGATTTCAAAGCAACCCGCTTTAGATCGGCTATTAGTTCGTCATCCGTAACCCCACGATGATATTCATCAAGTTCAAACTTCATAGCTTTATTCCATTAAATCATCTATCGAAACGCCCAACCCCTCGGCGGTTTTTAAATAAGCACTCGGGTCGCCACTCACCCTCGGTCATTCGGGTCTTGCCGATAAAAAGTTGTCGTGGCGGAGAGGGCGAGATTCGAACTCGCGAAGGGATTGCTCCCTTAATAGTTTTCAAGACTACCGCCTTCGGCCGCTCAGCCACCTCTCCAATTACCCTAGCTTATCCAATATTTGGAGAATTTACAAATCGTTTTCCTTACTTCGGCTGATGATTTAGCCCTCATAAGACATTCGCGAAGGTCTTTCGCCCCGCTGAACCCGGTCGCATACCTTTTAAAATACTTTTTAAGGGAATCGAAATTTCTGGGGTTGCCGACTTTTCCAAAGACCTTGGTGTGTTCAACAACAGAATCCAGCCTTTCTCGGATTTCGGGAGACCGTTGGGAAAAGAACCACGGATCTTCCAGAACCCCTCGCCCGATCATAATGCCGTCGAGTCCCGTCTTTTTTGCGAGACGATGGGCTTGCTCGAGCGATTTTACGTCGCCATTGCCGAAAACCAATGTTTTGGGCGCAAAACGATCTCTAAGTTTTACGATCTTTCTTGCATATTCCCAATGGGCGGGAACATTAAGTGTTTCTTTTTTGGCGCGAAGATGCACCGTCAACGCGGCGAGATTTTCCGCCAAAAGAGCTCTCATCCACTCTGTGGTTTGATCCTCTGTATCGCCAATACGTGTTTTTACCGAAACCGGAAGCTTCCCCGCTCCCCTTTTTGTCGCCCTGATAATTTGCTTTGCCAATTCTGGATTCTTAATCAAAGCCGCGCCCGCCCCCTGTTTCACAACATCTCTGTCCGGACAGCCCATATTAATATCAATGCCGTCAAAACCAAGATCTTTAACCATTGATGCTGTTTTTTCAAACAGATCGGGTTTGGCTCCGAAAATTTGGGCGACGATAGGGTGTTCGGCCGGAGAAAATTTTAAATACGGCAGAAGATTTTTTCTGCCCTTAGAGAATAAACCGTCTATTGAAACAAACTCTGTCCAAAAAACATCGGGTCGGCCGTATTTCAAAAGCATGCGCCGAAAAGACGCATCGGTAACGCCCAGCATGGGGGCCGAAATCATAATCGGCCGTTTTAACTTTTTCCAAAAATTACCTGGCATGATTTTTCTAAAAAGTCCTCTTTTGAAAGAGGACTATAAAAACCCGGCGAAAAGCTGTCTTGGCGGGACATCGTGGACAACGTTAGAACCGTAATCCAGCAGTCCACTGACTATATTGGTTTTAAATCCGGCTTCTTTCAAAACGGCGCTTAGCGCTCGCACTACATCGCGGTTGGAAAAAGAAAGCGTGCTTTTTTCAAATGTCCTGAACGGCTTTTCATAGAGAGCTTCCGCTTTCATTTCGCCGTAATTATCCAGCTTCCTGCGCTTCCCCGCCCGCGACAGCTCCACAATCTTAATGGCAGAAGTGCCGATGTCTATGCCCAAAAAACCTTTCGGAGTAATTTTAAAAGGATTCCAAATCATCAACCCTATTTTAACATTTTAAAGAAAGAATTGGTATCTGTGGAAAACTTGACCAATCTTCTTTTATTATATCTTGTTTGTCAAAAACAAAAAAGCCGACAAGCCTAACTACCACTGCCCACCCTGAATGCATTGTTGGTATGTCCCCCACTCGAAATAGCAAGAACAGGGGCTTGATTTTGTTTCCTGAACCGTTGCGATCATATATTTTTGACCGTCAGACCAATAACTGTAAAATTGAGAATTCTCGCAAGGGCTTGTTGCGGTATATGCATTTGTTCCAGGATCGATAGGAACCCTTGGCATAAATCCTGCATCTTTCAACGCGCCCAGGGGGTGGCAGCTTGAATAGCCTTCGTTATTTATCCAACAACTCCTATCGCTACCAGCCGAACCAATGGGATACGCTTCGTATTTGTTGTAATACAACTCTAAGGCGGTACTAATTTGTTTAATTTCTTGCGCCCTCCTTGCATCCCTTGCTCCAGCTCTCGCTCCCTTCATGCTTACCAAAACAACGCTCGATAAAAGCCCGATGATAGCGATAACAACAAGCAATTCAATTAAAGTAAAACCTTTATTTTTAGAAGAAAACATTTTGGAAATTAGAAACATTGCGTAAATCCGTTGGCTTTAAAAAAAGTATTCTGGGCTGTCGTACAACCTGGCGGAAGCAAACGGATCATGGGATCACTAGCCGAGTACGAACCCTCGACTCCCATATGAGCCCATACATAGTACTTAGTCCCATTACTCCAATAGCCAAAACATCGCCCGTTTACTCCATTGACCGCTGGGTCGCCGGGAAGAGAACCTATAAATTGCGGAGCTAAATTTGGTATATAGGCGTTAGCGCCAGAATAATTAGGTTTAATCACCCAACCCCAAGAAAGAGGAGGATTGCTGCATTGCCCTTCAGCCCAAACGACTCCTCCGGTCGACGGATATACTTCATACTTATTATAATACAATTCTACCGCTAGCTGAATCTGATTCAGGGCTTGTTTTCTTTGAGCATCTCGCGCTTTTCCTTTTGTACCGCTCATGTTCACCAAAACAACACTGGACAAAAGTCCGATGATAGCGATAACAACAAGCAATTCAATTAAAGTAAAACCCTTCGATTCCTTCAGGGCAAGCCCTTTTTTAGACATATATTTGTGTCCCCAGAAGGAATCGAACCTTCATCTCAGCCTTCGCAGGGCTACACTCTATCCGTTGAGCTATGGGGACGAAATTCAACTTAAATTTAACATAAAATTACGAAAAAATCAAGTTGACTTTAGTGATTTTTTAAGATAAAGTGAGAATATTCGGAGAGGTGGCTGAGTGGCCGAAAGCGGCACGCTGCTAATGTGCTAAGGTAGCAATACCTTCGTGGGTTCGAATCCCACCCTCTCCGCTAAGCTGGAAGCGTGGCAGAGCGGCCGAATGCACCGGTTTTGAAAACCGGAAGGCCCGCAAGGGCCTCAGAGGTTCGAATCCTCTCGCTTCCGCCAAACAAAATGAATCTAACCACCCCAATTGAAGAGTTAAAAGGGGTCGGCCCGGTTTATAGAAGCCGACTAAAAAAACTGGGCATCATTCAGATTAAAGATCTCCTTTGCTACTTTCCTCATCGTTATGAGGATTTTTCAAATATCATACCGATTGCCAAAGCGAAAGTTAATGAAAGTTGCTGTTTGCGGGGAAGGATTCTGGATATTACGAGCACCCGAACTTGGCGCAAAAGAATATCCATCACCGAAGCACTACTTGGTGATGACACAGGCGCCATCAAAATCGTCTGGTTCAACCAGCCTTATTTAATCAATACTCTTAAAAAAGGAGAGGGCATTTGCGTTGTTGGCAAAGTCATGTCGGACGAACACGGCTGTTACCTTTCGAATCCCGTTTATGAAAAAATGGGCGAACAGGAGTTAACGCATACCGGAAGAATCGTGCCGATTTATAATGAAACGAGCGGCTTGTCTTCGCGCTGGCTGCGCGGAGTAATGAAATACCTGCTGGCAACGGTGGCTCAGGAACTTGAAGAACCCATTCCCGAACAACCGCTCAAAGAGCACCGCTTAATGCCGATCAAGAAAGCTATCTGGCAGGTTCACTTTCCCGATTCTCTGGCTTTGGCCGAAAAAGCTAGAGAACGCTTTTCTTTTGAAGAACTCTTTTCCATGTCGGTCTGGATTTTAATGGAAAGAAAGAAGCTCGACCAAAAGAAAGCCTTTGCCATGCCCATGAACGTGCCTGTGATGCAAAGATTTACCGGCAAACTGCCTTTTAAACTGACCGACGGCCAGAAAAAAGCGTCTTGGCAGATCTTAAAAGATTTAGAAAGGCCTAGCCCCATGTCGCGGCTACTTGAAGGAGACGTGGGTTCAGGCAAAACCGTGGTAGCGACCATGGCAGCTTTGAACGCTTTCAAAGCCGGCTATCAGACGGTTTTTATGGCGCCAACCGAGATTCTGGCCAAGCAGCATTTTAAAACCGTGAGCAAGCTGCTCGAAGGTTTTAAAATGGATATCGGGCTTTTGACCGGCAAGGAAGACAAGTTCACTTCCAAGAACCTGAAAAACGACTTCATTGAGATTTCCCGCGAAAAACTCATGGAAAAAGCCATCAATAACAAGATCCATGTGTTAATCGGCACCCACGCCTTAATCCAGGATAAAGTTAAGTTCGGCAACTTAGGGCTCGTGATTCTGGACGAGCAGCACCGCTTCGGGGTGGAACAACGCGCCAAACTTACCCGCCAAACCACTATCCCTCATTTGTTATCCATGACAGCTACCCCTATCCCCCGAACTTTGGCTCTAACCTTATATGGCGACCTGGATTTGTCTTTGATCCCGGAACTGCCCGTAGGCAGAAAAAAAATCATCACCAAGGTTGTGCCGCTGGCCGAAAGACAAAAAACTTATTCTTTCATCAGAAAAGAAATCAAAAAAGGCAGGCAGGCTTTTGTTATTTGTCCCAGGATAGAAAAATCCGAGGGAAAATCAGAAACAATAGAACTAAAAACTGTCAAAGAGGAATACGAAAAACTTTCTAAAAAGATTTTTCCGGATTTGCGGGTCGGCGTGCTGCACGGAAAAATGGCCGGCGGAGAGAAAGAAAGAGTCATGAAAAACTTCCGTTACAAAAAAATTGATATTCTCGTTTCGACCTCGGTAGTCGAGGTCGGCGTGGATATCCCTAATGCCACAGTCATGATGATTGAGGGGGCGGATCGATTCGGTTTGGCCCAGCTCCACCAATTCCGTGGCAGAGTAGGCCGGTCAAACTATCAATCATATTGCTTTTTATTAACCGACTCCCCTTCCCGAAAAACCCGCCAGAGGTTGAAAGCTTTGATTACATGCGAGAACGGCTTTGATCTTGCGGAAAAAGATTTAGAGATTAGAGGGCCTGGTGATTTCTCGGGATTGCGACAGTGGGGCATGCCCGATTTAGCCATGGCTTCACTCAATAACCTGCCCCTTATTGAAAAGACCAGGGAAGCCGCCAAAAAAATCCTGGAAGAAGACCCTGGTCTAAAAAAATATCCCGTCCTGCGGGAGAAAATAACGAAATTCCATCAGCGCCTCCACTTAGAATAAAAACTCCCAACATCGTTGGGAGTTTTTCTTTGACCTAATTTTCTTCTGCTTGTTTTTCTTTCATTTTTTTGCTCATCTCCGAGAGACGCAGCTCAACTTTTCGATGAATGTCTGCAACCGACGTATCCATCAAAATCTCCAGTCCCTCATCGACGTCTTTAATGGCGTAAACCTTAAACTTGCCGGTCTTTACCGCTTCAACCACGTCTTCTCTAAGCATGAGATGTTGAATATTCTGTTGGGGAATAACGACGCCTTCGGCACCGGTCAAACCTCTCTCCCTGCAGATGTCAAAAAATCCTTCTATCTTTTGGTTGACTCCGCCAATCGGCTGAATCTCGCCTTTTTGATTGACAGAGCCTGTTACCGCTAAAGCTTGATTGATCGGCAGTTCTGACAAACTGGAAATAAGGCAGGACAACTCGGCAACCGAGGCTGAATCTCCCTCCACTCCGCCATACGACTGCTCAAAACAGAGACTGGCTGAAAAACTGATCAGTTTTTTTTGACCATATTTGGCACTAAAATAACCGTTCAATATAAGGAGACCGCTGTCGTGAATGGGCCCGCTCATTTTGGTTTCGCGCTGAATGCTGACGAGCCCTTTTCTGCCCAAAGATGTTTGAGCGGTTATTTTGGCAGGCGCACCGAAAGCATAATCTCCCACTCCGTAAACCGACAGTCCGTTAATTTGGCCGACTTTTGTGCCGACCGTTTCAATCAATATGATGTCCCGCCTCACAGCTTCTTGGACTTTACCTTCAACCAGATTTAACCTTGACCTTTGAGCCGCCAAAGCATTGACGACATGCTCGGCCCCGACAATTTTACTGGCTGATTCCTCCGCCCAATAGCTGGATTCTGTAACCAAATCTTTTATTTTATCAAATCTGGTTGATAGTTTTTGCTGGTCATCGGCTAGTCTTACTCCGTATTCGGCAACTTTAGCTATGCCAGTGCGGTCAAAAGGCAATAACCCGTCTCTCCCGCAGCAAGCGGCTACGAAACCTGCATAACCCTCGAGGTTTGCGGGAGTGGCATTCATTTCGGAATCAAATTCGGCTTTTATCTTGAATATCGCCAAAAAATCAGGATCGTTTTCAGTCAAGAAATGATATGCTTCGGATTCACCCAAAACAATCACTTTGACGTTAATGGGAATAGGTTCCGGCTCCAAGTTACTGGAGTTAAATCCTAAATAACTGAAGGGTTCTTCCATTTTCAGCAGACCGCTTCGGAGAGTTTTTTTAAGTTTAACCCAAACCTCCGTGGATCCGATGTCTTTGATGTTTAAGACCAAATATCCGCCATCGGCCAGACAAAGAGAGCCTGGTTTCAAGTGGGTGTGATCGCTCAAATAAGCTCCCTGCACAAACGTTCGATCGATACGACCGAAAAGATTAGTAAAGGTTGGCTGGCTTTCAAAAACAATCGGCGGCAGACTTTTTTGGCTATTGTCCACCAAGACATTTACCTTAAAAGGAGAAAACCTATCTTCCTCTCGCATCTGAAACCCAAAAGGGGTTTGCTGTTTTTCCGAAGGATTAAACGCGTCAATGATTTTAAAAGTGTATCCTTTTAGTCCGTTCAGAAAACCCAAAACATTAAGGTTGTTTTCGTATTCTCTGGAAAGAGGCCGGAAAGCGGTTTCGACAACCGCGTTAATCATTCCGTTCTCTAGGTCTTTTATTCGCTGAAACGATTTTTTTTGCAGTTCTTCAAACTCTTTGATTTTCCCCGACAATTTTTTACTAAAGGCTTCTCCCCTCTTCTCCAACTCTGCTTGTTTCTCTACTGATAATTTATCGTGTTCTGCCTGCATCATGGGTCGAGACGGATCGGCCGAAGAAGCCAAAGCTACGCCCAAACCGATTTGAGTGGGCATAAGCACAAAACCTGCCTGCCGGGCCGTTTCATCAAGTTGATTCTTCTTAATGTCTATTTCTCGCGCGATATCGTCTTTTATTTTGGTGAATTCGTCCGAAGAGTAAACAACTGCCACCCCTACCTGTAAAAACATTAAAAGACTTCTAATAAATTCTTCCAATCTCTTGCCTTCGCCCTTGGGTAGGCGTAAAATCCGGGGCTGCTCTGGTTTGTCAAAATTGTAAACGTAGCAGAAATCAGTCAAAACGACGCCCTTTTTTGCCGCATGTTCTTCGGCAAACTTCTCTAAAAAACCCTGCAGAACGCCTCTTCGGCCCGTTCCCAGTTGCCCGACGGCAAAAACATTGTAAGCCGGCTGGTTAATTTTCAAACCGACTTTCAGGGCGGCTAACGCCCTCTCCTGGCCGATAAATTCTTTAACCGGGCTGATCTTTGAAGTATCTTTGAAGGAAAAATCTTTCGACCCGAAAGTACGTCTTAGTTTTTCTGCCGGCACCATTAACTCGTCTCTCTTCATCTGCGTCCCCCTTTTGATTAATTTGACAAAGAACCATTAGACTAGATTATTTTTAATGTATCGGGAGGGGTTTGTCAAACCAAAATGAGTGAGGTCCGATCTCCAACATTTCAATTCTTGGGGGTGGAGAGGTTCCACAGAAAATCGTAGAGGCTTTTGACGCTTTTATAGACAGCTTCGTGCTTGATCACCGCCAAAAAAAGAGGATCGCCGGAAAAATGAACCACCTCGTTTTCTGTAACCCATAAGGAAGATTCGAATTTTATCGCTTCCGGCAACTCCCTTATTTTTATGGTTTGATTTTTAAGCTTAAATTCCTCAATATCTCCAAACGATCCGTAAGGAATAAGCGACTGCGTGAGAGTTACTTTCTTGCTTTTTTGTTTTAAAACCATTTCTTCGATATTTCTAAAATAAACCTTGGCGTAGTTTTTGGCCCGCGGATTGTCGATAGTATAAAGAACCGTCTTAGGCCGCAAATCGGCCATAAACTTATCAATAAAATTTCTGATGCCAGTTCTGGTATCAAATCCTCTGACAAAAGGAAAATGAGCCTCTGAACGATATAAATCATACAAAAGCTTATTTAGGCTCTCGGCGATTTGAACCTTCTGTTCAAAAACGCCCCTCAGCACCTTGGGCGACTCAATCCAATAGTAGGTTTTTCCCTTATAGATATGCTTAGTAACGTAATTATCGCCAGCCAGCCTGTCTAAAAGGCTTATTGCGGTTGTGCGCGGCAGGTCGGCTTTCTTTGCCACACGGGAAGCGGTAGATTCTCCCAGCTGCGTTAAGGCGATATAAACCCTGACTTCGTTGCTATTGAAGCCCAATTCTTTGAGGTTGTTTTTTATTTCTTTAAACATGTTTTATGCGTGTTGTCGAAAATTATCGACAATTTTTAGTTTATTCCTATTCTCATCTTAAGTCAATAGTTGATTTTTGGCAATATTCCGGCGCAAGCGAACCCATTCTCAATTAAAATCAATTTAGAACGTTGAAAACAAAATAAAGGAGGCGCGAACATGAAGACGCGATTCGTTTACCCTGGAAGCTTTTGCCCGCCGACTTACGGACACGCAGCAATCGCCAAAAAGGCGGCCGAACTCTTTGGAGAAGTTACCGTTATCTGTTCTGAAAATCCCGACAAAAAAGAAGCCTGGTTCACCCCGGAAGAATGCAAAGCTATGTGGCAGACGTACGATCTTTGCCCGCAGATTAAGGTCGTAACCTTTGCCAACCCCGACCCTCAAGGCAAAGAAAAAACCAACACGGTAATGATTAGAGGAATCCGCGACGACCGGGACCTGGATTATGAAAAGGATGTAGTGCTCTTCAATAAAAAACACTACGGAATAATGAATTATGTCTATATTTTAAGCGAAGATGCCTTCAAGAATATTTCTTCGACAAGCGCGCGCAAAGCAGCTGAAGAACTCGATCTGCAAACGCTCGGCCGGCAAGTTTCTCCCATGGTTGTTTCGAAAATGCTGGAAAAAGCGCTTGGCATCAAGAACCTTTTTATGGTAGTCGGCAAAGCAGGCTCCGGTAAATCAACTTTTTTGAAAATGCTGGCCAAAGAAAATTCGGAAAACGTTTTCATCAATACCGACGAGTGCACGCATAAGCTCCGTCCCCTGCTCGAACAAGCCTTCGGCAAGATGGATTTGGTGGATATCGCTATCAACCACAACGAAGAATTGAAAAAAGTTATCGGCGGCCCTTGGCTGGAATTAGTCAAAAAAGAACTGCAAGTCGTGCCGCGCGATGCTAATGTTTTTCTGGAAGTGCCTTATGGCCTGCAACCTGACAAAATGGCTTTCAAGCTCTTTGGCGGAAAGGTCATTTACGTCGGTTGCGAGAACAACGAGCAAAATAGGCAAAGAATTATCGGCCGAGGCACGCCTACCATCGTGAAGTTCATTGATAAAATCCCTGGCAAAACAGAAACCCTGGAAATCGCCAAAAAATATAAACTGGCAGTTGAATGCATTGATACGAGCGGGACGCTCAACGATCTGAAAAAAGAAATAATGCGCTTCCGGGAGGTGATCAATGGCTAGTCTCTTTGTGATGATGATACTCGGACATCTGGTTGGAGATTATCTGCTCCAGAACAAATCAATGATGCTGAAAAAGTCGGAAAAGAATTTTAACGGCGTTCTCTGGTGCACGCTTCACTGTCTCATATATACAGCGGCCGTCTGCTTGTTTCTCTGGACGCTGAACCCCTGGGTGATCTTGGCAATATTTGCAAGCCACTGGCCAATAGATCGCTGGTCGCTCGGAGCCAAATGGATGAAACTAATCCGCAGCCGCGATCCTAAAGATACCTCTCCGGGCAACAAAGCCTTCTACCCCATCGTCTATGTCGCTGTCGACAACACCTGGCACTTAGTGCTGATGTTTATAGCTATAACTTTGCTAATGCAATAAAAACAAAAAGCTCTCGAACCAATCGAGAGCTTTTTATTATAGTGGCGGTCCCAACCGGATTTGAACCGGTGTTATCGGGATGAAAACCCGGCGTCCTAGACCAGGCTAGACGATGGGACCATGTTTGCGCTTGTACTATACCCAATTTTTAGGTTAATGTAAAGAATATGAAGATCCTCGCCATTGAAACCTCTTGCGACGACACAGCCGTCGCTGTTTTGGAAGGAGAGGGCAAAAAAATCAAGATTTTGAGCAACATTGTTTCCTCCCAAGAAAAACTCCACGCCCAATATGGAGGCGTCTATCCTTTTCTGGCAAAAAGAGAACATCAGCGCAATTTGCCTCTAGTTTTTAAACGAGCCCTTCGGCAAGCTCAGGGCAAGCGAATTGATGCTATCGCTGTAACCTACGGACCAGGACTGGAACCTTGTTTATGGCAAGGCATTAATTTTGCCAATGACTTGGCCAGGAAATTAAATGTACCCCTCTTCCCCATCAACCATATCGAAGCCCACCTCCTCGCCAACTTCTTAAATATTGGAGGCCCGGCCTCCAACATATTTCCGGCGATAGGATTGGTGGTGAGCGGCGGACATACGCAACTTATTTTAATAAAAAAGTTTTTGGACTACAAAATCCTGGGCGAAACTAGAGACGACGCGGCCGGCGAATGTTTTGATAAAGTAGCGAGGATTTTAGGCTTGGGATATCCCGGCGGTCCCGCCATCGCCAAGCTCGCCAAAAACAAAAGCAAAAATGAGGGAGGTGGGACCTCAATCATTTTGCCGAGACCGATGATTAAGCAAAAAAATTATGATTTCAGTTTTTCGGGACTCAAAACCGCGGTTTTATATCTTCACCAAAAACAGCCGGATAGAATTAAAAAATCCCCCGAATATATCAAAACCATGTGCGCCGAAGTCCAGCAAGCCATCATCGATGTTCTGGTCTCAAAAACAAAAAAAGCCGTGAGAGATTATAGAGCGAAAACTGTAATCCTGGGAGGAGGCGTCATTTCCAACGACGAATTAAGAAAGCAGTTCAAAAAAAACTTCAATGTCTTAATGCCGCCTAAGAAGTTCTGTACGGATAACGCAGCCATGGTGGCTATTACCGCTTATTTCCATCTCAAAGATAAAAAACACAAGCAAAAAATTGAAGCGAAAGCTGATTTAACGTTAAAATAGTATATAATACAGACATGGAAGAGTTGAACAAATCATACGACCCGAAATTAGTCGAAGACAGAATCTACCAATCCTGGCTGGAATCCGGTTTTTTTAATCCGGACAAATTGCCCGGTTCCAGGAAAAAAACCTTTACCGCCTGCCTCCCTCCGCCCAACGTCACAGGCTCTTTGCATATGGGACATGCCTTAAATATGCTAGTCCAAGATATTCTGATCAGGCAAAAAAGAATGCAGGGATTTAAAACATTATGGATACCCGGCACCGATCACGCGGGCATCGCTACTCAAAACGTGGTTGAAAAAAAACTTAGAAAAGAGGGTAAAAGCAGATTTGATTTAGGTAAAGAAAAGTTCGTCGAAGAAATATGGAAATGGAAAGAGGAATACGGACATATTATTCTGGGCCAACTCAAAAAACTGGGCGCTTCGTGCGACTGGTCGCGCACCCGATTCACCATGGATGAGGGCTACGCCAAATCCGTAGAAGCCGCTTTCACGCATTACCATAAAAAAGGCTGGATTTACCAGGGCAAAAGAGTGGTAAATTGGTGTACGAGATGCGGAACATCTCTTTCTGACCTAGAACTCGAATATAAAGAAGAAAAAGGCAACCTTTGGTATATCAAATATCCGCTAGATGGGGAAAACCATATTACCGTAGCCACGACCAGACCCGAAACGATGCTGGGCGATACCGCGGTCGCAGTCAACCCGCAAAATAAAAGATATAAGAACCTTGTTGGTAAAAAAGTCACCCTGCCCTTGGTTAACAAGGAAATCCCGATTGTGGCTGACAGACTTGTTGATCAAGAATTCGGCACGGGCGCGGTCAAGGTGACTCCGGCCCACGATTTGACCGACCAGGAAATCGGCCAAAGGCACAAGTTAGAAACCGTAGAAGTAATCAATGAAAGGGGCAGGATGACAGACAATGTCCCCCCACCCTACCGCGGACTCAAGATTCTTGAAGCGCGACAAAAAGTGGTGGAAGATTTGACACAGCTTGGACTTTTAGAAAAAGTTGAAGAATATATCCACCAGGTTCCCAAATGCTATCGCTGCGATACCACCGTTGAACTTATTCCTTCTTTGCAGTGGTTCTTAAAAATGGACGAACTGGCAAAACTCGCCGTTAAGGCGGTAAGGTCAGGCAAGGTGAGGTTTAATCCAAAGAGGTGGGAAAAACTTTATTTGGATTGGCTGGGGAATGTTAAGGATTGGTGCATCTCGAGACAATTGTGGTGGGGGCATAAAATTCCCATCGAGGGAGTCGATGATGTTTTGGACACCTGGTTCTCTTCGGCCTTGTGGCCCTTTGCCACTTTGGGCTGGCCCGAAAATACAAACGATTTAAAAACATTCTATCCAGGCAATTTTTTAGCCACCGACCGGGGCATTATTAATCTGTGGGTGACGAGAATGATTTTTTCCGGCCAGGAATTCATGAAAAAACCTCCATTTCAGAATGTTTATATCAACGCCACGGTGCTCACCAGGGAGGGGCAAAGAATGTCGAAATCTTTAGGCACGGGCATTGATCCGATCGGGCTTGTTGATAGATACGGAGCCGATGCGACCAGATTCGGCATAGCCTATCAAATTACCGAGGGACAGGACTTAAAGTTCATCGAAGACAATATTGTCATGGGCCGAAAATTCTGCAACAAGCTCTGGAACGCCTCGCGCTTCGTCCTTATGCAAAATGAAGGAGGTC
>Ga0265297_10007880_pt1 | contig 14503 bp, 13 predicted proteins | sample Munlanlwell13791_FD_192502 | JGI IMG/M metagenome (GOLD analysis project Ga0265297, IMG submission 192502) | Leachate microbial communities from a municipal landfill in Southern Ontario, Canada - Leachate well 137-91 | ecosystem: Engineered > Solid waste > Landfill > Unclassified | place... | reverse complement strand
AAAAATTATAAACACAGAATGCCGCAAATCATAAATATTATTAGAACCAATAATTTTAATATTTTTACAAATAAAACACATTGTTTTGTACTTAATAAATAAATAACCATCTAGATGGTCATCGAAATGGTTATCAGATAATTTATCTATAATAACAGAGAAAAAGTTTTCCTTGCTGATTGCGAATAGATATTTTCTTAATTCTTTATTATTTGGCAAATTTGTGCAATAATGACGAAGTAACTCTATAGCTGAACTAATTTCATTTTTTTCTATTGTCAATAAATAATATTTTTTCATTAGATCATAATTTTTTTCTATATCTCGATAATAAGTACCCAATTTATACCCAACAAAATATTCTCCGTTATCAATTGCCATTAAGTAATATTTTTTCATCAAATCATAATTTTGTATGGATTTATAATAACAACCTAAATCATACATTGATGAATTATCTCCTTTTTCTACACCCATAAGAAAATATTTTATTGCCAGGTCATGATTTTTTTTACATTTATAATAACATGCTAAATATTCCATCGAACGACAATTTCCTTTATCTATTGCCATTAGTAAATATTTTTTCATTAGATCATCATTTTGTTCTACTAAGATATAATATAAACCTAAATGATGCATTGCCAAAAAATTTCCTTTTTCAATTGCCATAAGATAATATTTTTTCATTAGATCGAAATTAATTTCTACTTTTTCATAATAATAACCTAAATTAACCATCGAAGCGGCATTTCCTTTTTCGATTGCCATGAGATGATATTTTTTCATTAAATCATAATTTTCCTCAATGTGTTGATAATATATACCTAAATAATATGTGTCATTAATATCACAATTGCATGGTTCGAATTTCATTTTTTTAATAAACAAATTATAATATTTTCTTGAAAATAAATCATCAAAATAAGAATAAAAAGTATTATCAAAATGTCGTTTCAATTCATTGATTTCATCATTGTTAAGATTTTTATTATTATCAATAGTTTTATTATTTTTTTTATTGCACGAATAACTTATGTTATTTTTATTATCCATAATTGTTAATGTATAATTAATTAATTGTAATCTATATGATCGAACAAATATTATTATAATAATTTGGATGTTATTACTAGGAGTAATATTGTATTACTTGGGTAATATTTTATTGCTTCCAAATTAACATATTATTAAATCATTAAATTGAAATAATATTTTGTAAACTCAAATAAAAAAAATCATTTTTTTTAATCGAAACAATATTTATTAACAATATTATTTAATAATACCCATTCATAATATTATTCTGCAATGTTCATTCACAATTGTAGTCCCCATAAAATAAAACAAATAAAATATTCTCTATTTGAAAAAAATTTTATTTATTTTATCTTTTATTATTTTGTTTTTTTGCTATCAATTCAAAATGTTTTTTTATTTTTTTATATTTTTTACTTCCTGGCTCATATTTTCTTTCCAAATATTTATAATAATGTAAGTCTAAATATTCCATAAATAATTGGTTATTACAAAACCGTAATATCGATTTAATACATATTTCTTTCTTTTTTGCTTTTAATCTTTTATCACTTCTAATATTTGTATAATATAAATTGGCAATGTATTCTACAAAATGATTAATGTTTTTTAATTTATGTTGATCTTTCAACTTTTCAATATGTTCAAAAATTATATGCGTATAACAAAATAAACAATAAGCATCATTAGAACTGATAATTTTAATATATTTGCAAATAAAACACATTATTCTGTACTTAATAAATTGACATCCCTCAGGATATTTCTTAGAACATTCATCTAACCATCCTTTATATAATTCACCTATTACGTCGAGGAATAATCTTTTATTAGCAATTTTGAATAAATAATTTTTTAATTCTTTATTATTTGGCAATTTTGAACAATAATAAATAAGTAAACTCCAGGCCCCACAAAAGTCACCTTTATCAGTTGCCTGGAGGTAATATTTTTTCATTAGGTCATAATTTTTTTCTATATCTTTATAATAACTACCCAATAAACACCCAGCGAAATATTCTCCGTTATCAAATGCCATCAAATAATATTTTTTCATCTGGTCATAATTTTGTTTGGATTCATAATAACGACCTAAAAAATACATCGATAATTTATCTCCTTTGTCTACACCCATAAGATAATATTTTACAGCTAAGTCATAATTTTTTTTCTCATAATAAGTCGCTAAATAATCCATAGCGCGACAATCTCCTTTATCTATTGCCATTAGCATATATTTTTTCATTAGATCATCATTTGGTTCATCGAAGACATAATATTTACCTAAACATCGCATCGCCAAAGTGTTCCCTTTATCTATTGCCATGAGATAATATTTTTTCATCAAATCAGGATTATGTTCTCTATTATTATAAAAAAGACCTAAATTATACATCGCGTAATTTTCACCTTTTTCGATTGCTTGGATGTAATATTTTTTCATTAAATCATAATTTTGTTTGCGTTCATAATATACGCCTAAATAATAAGCATCGTTGATATCACGAATACACGGTTCGAATTCCAATTTTTTAATAAATAAATTATAATATTTCCTTGAAAATAAATCATTATAATAAGATTGTATATTATCATCAAAATATCGTTTTAATTTATCGATTTCATCATTGTTAAGATTTTTATTATTATCAATAGTTTCATTATTTTTTTTATTACATAAACAACTTACATTACTTTTATTATCCATAATTATTAATGCATAATTAACTGTAATCGATATAGTCAAGCAAATATTATAATAATAATTTGGATGTTATTACTGGGAGTAATATTGTATTACTTGGAGTAATATTGTATTACTTGAAGTAATATTGTATTACTTGGAGTAATATTGTATTACTTGGAGTAATATTGTATTACTTGGAGTAATATTGTATTACTTAACGATAAATTAATATATTATTAAATCATTAAATTGAAAGTAATATTTTGCGAACTCAAATAAAAAAAGTCATTTTTTTAATCGAAACAATATTTGTTAACAATATTATTTAACAATATCCATTCATAATATTATTCCATAATGTCCATTTTGTCTTATAAATAAACAAATAAAGAATACCCACTTGCATTCACATTCTTTATATTGTCACATTCTTTATATTGTCATAATCAATATATTTCCATTATATTAATCCATTGTATTAATCCATTATATTAATCCATTATATTAATCCATTATATTAATCCACTATATTAATCCATTATATTAATCCATTATATTAATCCACAATTGTCGCCCCCTTTTCCTTCCCCCATAAATAAACAAATAAAAAATATTTTATTTCACCTTACAAATATTATCATTTATCATTTATTATTTATTTTTGTTTATAATTTCACAATAATATTTCGCAATAATATTTCGCAATAATATATCATATTATTTGTTTGCAATTATCCCCCAAAATGAATAAAATAATATTAAATATATAAAATTGATAACAACAAATAAGATTATGAGAAAAATAAATATTAAAAAAATATTGGAACCTAAATTTATAATTTATAATTTATAAATAATAATTTTGAAATTCTAATATATAAACACAAATTTATTTTTTAATAATAACATTAATTAAAATGGTTAACATTGTTTTATTAATAATTATTGTTATAACTGCAATTATAATTGCATTTATTTTTCTTTATAGAAAAAAAGAATCATTCAACTCTAGTACTTATTTAAATAATAGATCGTTCCCATTGGATACTGGACGGACAGAAAAACAATTAATTAATAAACCAAGTATTTGGAATTATTATGGTTCAAAATCTGATTATTTAATGGATCAAATAGCATCAGGAAAATCAGTTAAATATCCACCAAAAGGAATATACTGCGATAGGCCGAATCGAAATAGAAATTTTTTAGTTAACCCAATTATTACTCAGAAAAGTTTATTCGTTCTTCCTGACGTAAATAGTGAATGGGGAAGGTCTGCATTTGATGTTCATCCAGAACTGGAATGGCAAACAGATCCAATCGAAGACACAATAGGAGAAAATATATTTTATTCTAATTTTCATAAAACATTAAAGGATATTGATTCCGGAAAAATAAATTTAAATCTTGATAATTATAAAACCAAATGTGGTTTAAATGGCAAAGTTAAATATGGGACTCTAAATGTACCATATTGAAAACAAAAAAATAATTATATTTCGTTATTTTTTTATTAGATATTTCATAAATGTTTACATTTGTCATTTATATTTAGTCATTTTATTAGTCATTTTATTAGTCATTTTATTAGTCATTTTATTAGTCATTTTATTAGTCATTTTATTAGTCATTTTATTAGTCATTTTATATTTAATCATTTTATATTTTTTATTAGACATTTTTATAAATATTTATTATTTGATTATTTCCTTGATGTTTTTTATTATTGTTATCTAACAAATTTTTAGATATAATTATAAGTTCCATATGGGTATGCTAACAAATTTTTAAAACAACAATAAATTTTTTCGTCCAACCCTAATTTTCTAATTACGTCTGTGTTATCTTCTCCTTGAAAACTATTATCTTCTGTAATTTTAGATTTCTTTTCATTCATTAATTCATAATATCTATTATATAAGTGAGCTATTACTCTCCCACATGTAAAACATCTAATCGGTAAACCATCACAAGCAATTGGCTCAATTTCTTTTTTAACTTCTTCTGATTTATCTGATCCTTCTGATTCTTCTGATTCTTTATTTATTTCCTTTTCTTTATTTATTTCCTTTTCTTTATTTATTTCCTTTTCTTTATTTATTTCCTTTTCTTTATTTATTTTCTTTTCTTTGTTTGTTTTATTGTCCATAATAAATAAAATAGCGAGTAAACAAAATTAATAATAAATTTATATTTATTGATAAAAAAATATATTAATTACAACTAATTAATATTTCAGTATTTTTTTAATTCATTTTTTAAAATTTATTTGTTCAAATTTATTTTTTAAAATTATTTATAATAATTTAATCATGTTTCTAAGTTACCTAGTTAATTTATTAATACCTTCCCATTTTCTACCGATAACTTCAAATCTGTTTACTAGATCTTGAGTTTGTTCTGTTGTTTGTTGTTCAGTTTCTGAAGTTGTTCCAATAGTTACGGTTTTTTTAGAAGAACTTGGTTGAGGATAAAATAACGGGGATTGTGAAGGTTGTGGAGGCTGTGATCCTTCTGGTGTATAATTAATTGTTGCAATTCCTGGGCCAACTACATTTTGCGTTACTAAATTTGCTACTTGCCCAACTTGATTATAATTGTTCCTATGAACATAATATTTTTTTTGTTTCATAAATGTGTGTATCTTCGGTTGGTCAAATGTTGCGAAAAATGGGCTATTAACAAATTCTTTAAACAAATTTAATTTAAACCTATAATCTTTGGCTTTATTTGGTTGCAAAATTGAATAAATAATATCTTTTGTTGGTTCATTGAAAAATGTGCACATCAATTCATCGAATTTTGTTGGTTCATATTTTTCAATTGTAATTACCTTTGCACCTCCATTTAATCCACTTGTTGAATACATCAAACCGCCGCTAATATCTCCTATTTTCTTCTTTCTACCTCCAGAATATGGCCAAGACATCAAAGGATTATGATAATTTGCGATCATATAAGATTGCAATTGCATTACTCCTGGGACCAAATACCAATATTCAGAATCAACTTTCTTATATAATTTGCGTGCACTATTTGGACGGAAATTATCTCCGGTTTCTATTTCTTTAAATGTATCAACTAAATACATTCGTTTTTTCTGTTCTGGAATTGTAATATCATCAAATATTTTATTTACTGATTTAATGAATGGATCGATATATTTTCTTTCAAATTTTGAGCCATGAATATATACTACATTATCTCCTCCTCCGCTATTGTTACCGCTTCCGCTTCCCCCACCAAGAATATAATTATAAATTCCGTGTATTCTTGTAGGATCTGCCATTAACCAATAATCAGAACGATACCAATCTAATAATAAAGAATCATCAATTAAATAATTGTTGCTCGTTAATCTTGGTTGTAGAAGCAATTCAATTCCGATAATTGGATCAACACAAGGTTCATAAATTGAATAGAAATTATTAATATGTTTTTCCATGTATGAAATCAAACTTGCATACAACCAATAATAATAATTATAATCTGATTCAACAGGGAAAATTGATAATGGCCATTTGCGTCTATAATGTTCCAAAATATTCCATCGTAAATTAATACCATGTAGACTTGCTAAATCATCATAAAATTTAATTCCATTAAAAATTGGATGATCGATAAATAAAGGTTCGAGTGTGTCCGAATAATTTATATATTCTTCATATCCACCACCTTTCATTATTCCGGTAGCACTATCCCTCAAACCTTTAGCGCTTTTAGTCAATCCTTCCCGTAATTCTTTCGCACTTTGAACAAGTCCTTCCCTCAAACCGCTGGCACTTTTCTTAATTCCTTCATAAATATCTTTGAATCCCCCCCCTTTAGTTTTCTTTGTCTTTTTTGCCTTTGTTTTTTTAGTTTCTGTTTTTTTAGTCCCAATTTTTTTAGTTCCTGTTTTTTTAGATTTAACTTTTCCATTTTTACCTTTTTGATCTTCTTTATCAAATTCTTTCATTTGTACTTTAATCCCAGGTTCTAATAAACCGGAAACATTTAGAATAATACCATTTGTTGAAGACGGTAATTCTCCGGTTACTTCAACATTTCCAATCATAACCTTATCTCCTTGTGTTGTAATATTAAAATTTTCTCGTGCGGTGGAACTAATAATTGTTTTTGTTTTGAGTTTTTCCAAATTGTAAAAATATCTGATGATATGTCTCTTTAATTGTTGTTTTGCTGATTCTTTATCCATATTTAATAGTTGATCTACCGCACTTTTTGGTGGTAATAAAAATGTAATTTTTATTTCTGTATCTTTTGCTCTGATTCTCCTTGTAACCATACTGGACATACATTGTTCAATAATAAAATTTGCCAATTTATTATTTTCTTTAAATAATTGATCTAATACATTGCAATAACTATGTTCGGTTTCCATTATTGTTATTGTTTGCGAATGGTACTTTTATTTTGTTGTACTTTATACTTTGTACTTTATACTTTGTATATCAAAAAATTAAGCAAATACAATAATATATATATATGTGAAAAAAAATAAACTTATCTTTTATTTTATTAAATATTATATTTTGTTAAATAATACATAAAATTAAAGATTTGTTAATAATATCACAATAACAATTAAGTAATACAAGTTGTTCATTACTTTTAGTCATTACTTTAGTCATTACTTTAGCCATTACTTTAACCATTACTTTAGCCATTACTTTAGCCATTACTTTAGTCATTACTTTAGTCATTACTTTAGTCATTACTTTAGTTAAAACAATGATATTATGTTCAATTAATTTTATAATTTGATAGATCCATTACATTTAATAATTTTATCATTTTTGATAATGATAATAAATTATTATTTGCGTTTCATTATCACTTAGGAAAACCAAAATCAAAATATAAATAATACAAAATAAAAAATAAAAAAAATGATATTTAAAAATAAAAACCGTGAGCAAATTAATAGTGTACCATTTATTAATAATTTGATAGTATTGATAATTATATTTTTTATAACACACATAATAATGGCTTTATTGAATTGTTACTTATTTCCACATATTTTTAGTTATAATATTGTGGAATTCGGAGTTATAGTAAAGAAAAATAATTATTTAGATATTAAAATAAAGACAAATATTAAAATGAACAATAAAAATATAAAAAAATTTTTGGGAACAAAAATTGAAATTCCACTTTCACGCAAATTAAAAATATTATTTCATATTAATTATGCAAAAATGACCAGGCTTTTTTATAATAGAATTACAATTCTAAAAAAAAATAACATCAATTTTAAAATTGGAACGAACATAATGAAATGTTTAATAAAGAGTATTATTTCTGAATCTGAAAATATAGAAAAATTAGGATATTTGGATAAAAAACAAGTTGAATATTGTAATTACATTAAACATATCGATTTTATCCAATGTTATAAAAAATATTATGATAAATATGATTTTATATTATTTGAAAATTATAGGAATATGTGGACTCCGAAACCAAGTAAAACATATTTAAGAGCAAAAAAAGAATTTTATTTAATATATAATCAAAATAAGAATAATCAAAATAAGAATAATCAAAATAAGAATAAACAAAATGATTAAAATAATTAAATATTTCATATTATAAAAATATTCCAATTATTAATAATATTTTTTTTTGTCGGTTTTATGGATATCTGTACTTGATAAATTATTATAATCTTATTATTATAATCTTATTATATTTTTATGTTAAAAATTACAATAATAATTAAGATTGCAATAAAGAATTACATTTTAATTAAAATAAACTAATTCATAAATATGAATCAAATTAAACAAAATAAAAAAATGATATTTAAAAATAAATAATGGCAAATTAATAGTGTACCATTTATTAATAATTTGGCAGTATTGATAATTATATTTTTTATAACACACACAATAATGGCTTTATTGAATTGTTATTTATCCCCATCTATTTTTAATTATAATATTATGGAATTCAAATTAACATCAAAGAAAAAATATTATTACATTAAAATAAAGACAAACATTAAGATGAATAATAAAAATATAAAGAAATTTTTGGAAACTATAATTGAAATTCCAATTTCAGACGAATTAAAAATATTATTTCATGATGATTATGCAGAAATGACCAGGAATTTTTATAATAGACTTACAATTTTAAAAAAAAATAACATTAATTTTAAGATTGGAATGAACATAATGAAATGTTTAATAAAGGGTATAATTTCCAAATATAAAAATATTAAAAATTTGGGACATTTAAATAAAAAACGAATTGAATATTATAATTACATCAAATATATTAATTTTATTGATATTCCATGTTATAAAGTATGCTACGAAAACGAACGTGAGCTTAAATTATTTGAAAATTCTAAGGATTGGTGTGGGCCGAAAATAAGTAAAGCAATGAGAAACGAATTTGATTTGATGTACAACAAAATATTTTGCACAATGAATATTTTGGATCATAAATATTTTATATAATGAGTATTTTATTTTGTATAATGAGTATTTTGTATATTAAAAATAATTACTGTATTTAGTTTTATTTTATTTAAAATAATTCATGTTAATGATGGTAATGATGGTATTGATGGTAATGATGGTAATGATGGTAATGATGGTAATGATGGTATAAGTCAAACAAAATAAAAAATGATAATAAAAAAATAGACAAATTAATAAGTGTATAATTTATTAATAATTTTGATGGTATTGATAATTATATTTTACACACAATAATGGCTTTATTGAATTGTTATTTATTTTCATCTATTTTTAGTTATAATATTATAGAATTTAAAATTATAGCGAAGAGATATGAAAATTTAAGGTGCAAAATAAAGACAAATATTAAAATGAATGATAAAAATATAAAGAAATTTTTGAAAACGAAAATTGAAATTCTGATTCCACCCGAATTAAAAAAAAAATTTCGTAATAATTATGCAAAAGTGACTGAAAATTTTTATGATAGGATTACAATTCTAAAAGAAAATAACATTAATTTTAATATTGGAATGAACATAATGAAATATATGATAGATAATATAATTAACGAATGTAAAAATATAGAAAATTTGGGACATTTAGATAAAAAACAAATTGAATATTATAATTACATTAAACATATCAATTTTATTCCGTATTATATAATATCTCCCATGCGCATAATTGATAGTACATTATACGTATATGAGAGTGAATTATTTAAAAATTATATGTAAATTCTGAAGAGGGTAAATAATATTTGGCAATAAAAAAGCATTTTATTCATTAGTCTAGTTCGTAAACAAAATAATTAAAAATAATTAAAATATTTCAATTATTAATAATATGTTTTTTTTTGTTTAAATTGTACTATCATTAACATATTATTTTAAAAATAAATATATTTTGTTTATGTTTGATAAATTATTATCATTATGATCTTATTACATTTACTATGTTAAAAATTATAACAAAGAATTAAAATAATTTATGAAAAATAATTAAGATTATAAAATATAATTTCAATTTGCAAATATTTAGAATTTTTTAATTAACAAATAAAAAAAATTATTGTGTTTCATTTTATTTAAAATAATTTATGTTAATGATGGTACAATTTAAACAAAATAAAAAATGATTTTTAATATTTAAGTTTATTATTAATGTTATTATTTATTATAAGATTTTTTTTGATAATTTAAATTTTATTCAGTGTATTATTATGGCGTTATTAAACTATTGGATTACACAAAATATTTTAGAATTTAATGATGCTTCTTATAACATTAAAATTAATGACGGATCAATAGCAAGCGTCCAAAATAGATATAAAATTAAATACGAAAATTACAAAAAAATTAATAAGAAATGATAAATTGTACACAGATAAAGAAATAATAAATTCGTTACGCTATTGCGATGATATGTGTGGTAATTATGAATACAGTTTAGAATGTTTAAATCAAATAAAATTTTTATTAATGTTAGCAATAAGAAAATTTACAACAAAGAATTACGAAAATGCAATTATCGATTTTAGGTGTAGACAGGGGTAAATACATTTACAGAAAATTAATTTATCAATTTGTCAAGCATAAGAGTATAGATTGGGATGAATTTACTGGACACAAAATAAAAAATAATACAACAACACAAAATTTAATTATAAATTTACATTATAAATTTAATTATAAATTTACATTATAATTATTTCCAATTTATTAGTATTTCAATTTCTCCTGTTTCAGTATTTTTTCCTGTCACAGTTGAAGAAATACTTATTTCCTCATCATCATTTTCATACTCTTTTATTTTTTTTTGTTTCTCATATAATTCGTCACATATTTGCGAATAATATTTTTCTATATATGTTAATAATTTTTTTTCCAAAATCCATTTGAATAAATTTAATTGTGCTATTGTTGTATTTAAAATTATAAACGTATTATTAATTTGTTTATTATTTCTTTTTTTATTATCATTACATTTACCATTGCATTTTTCATCATTGCCATCATTATCGTTACTATTATTTACACTATTGTTTACACTATTGTTTACGCTATCGTTTACACTATTATTATTATTATCATTATCATTATTATCATTATCATCATTATTATCATTGCTATCATTATTATCATTATTATCATTGCTGTCGTTTGTGTTGTCGTTTATATTATTAATATTGTGCATATCATCATTTTGTAAATTTGGTTCTATACTAATATTTCCGTCTTGATTGCATAAAACATTGATTTTTCTTGTTCTTTTAAAAATGCTAAAATGTTTACCATGGTAAGCGTTTAAATTATTTTTGTAACTTCTGTAAACACTTAACTTACCTAATGTATCATTCTCTTGACATGTAATATGTTTTCTTTTTGAGAATGATGTAATAAACCATTCAATAATTCTTAATGAAATCTTTGATTTACCATTTAAAATTGGTTCTATTTTTTTAATATTATCATATCCTATTTTTTTATAGTCTTCCTTCAGTTTCTTAAATAACAAACTATCGCGTTTATCGAGAAATATTCCCCTAGTTTTCGATGCCATAACAATATAAATTTTATTCAAATATTGCCTACCTAAATATGGAAAAATTGCAATTTATTAAATTATTGTTAAATATTGCCAAGTTTGTTATTTAACGAAACTATATAATTGCTTATTATCAATCCTTTAAGCTTTTTAAATAGAATATTTTAAATTTACAGTTGTGGTTATTTTTTATTTTTGAAGAATAATAATTTTTATTTTTTTGAATAAATAATTTTTATTATTAATTTTTCAAAAATAAATAATTTTTTTAATTAAAAAAAAAATGACTGAATTAAATAGCGGTGCAAGGATAAAAATTAATTAGTGAATTAATTAGTTTTGTAATCAAAATTTCCAAGGTAAATTTTAGAACTTTATCAAGTTTATCAATCTTTATCAATCTTTATTCCGTAAGTACTTAACAAAAAACAAAATGGAACGACCTCCAAAAATACAACCAGTTTTGAAACTTAGTGAAATTGATGTTTCTAAAATTGAATTAGGAGACAAAAAAACATATAAAAATTCAAGTGGTAATTTTGTGCCTATTTTTTATGGTAAAAATGAAAATGGAAAACCGAAAGGATTAGAATATCAAGTACGTGGATTATTTTGTTCCGGTTTTAAAAAAAAGAATTTTGCCCCAGAAGATAAGAAGAGATTACCTAAATGTTGGATTATGGTTAAACCTAATAATGATAAATGTGAATACTTACCTGGGGGTATTGGAGATGGAAAAACATTCTTGAAATATCAAAAAGATATAGATGCATTAATTGAAGAAAAATTAGAACAAAATAAAGATATCAAGAATTGGAATGTTGGAGTTACGAGTAAGAAAACAGGAGAATGTGTTTGCGAATATTTATCATTCTTATCTGAAGGACAAAAGAAAATCGACAAAGAGACTAAGAAAGAAACTGGAGAAATTTGGGATACAAGCATTAATTTACCATTGAAATTCAAATATAATAATGGAAAAGATGCAACAGAAGAAACAGAAATGAATACTCGTTTTATAGATGCGGTTACTAAAAAAGAAATTAAAATTACTCCGGCAAATATTGAAAAATTAATTCCATATGGCACATTTTGCATTGCGATTATTTCCGATTCACGCATCTGGTTGGGTGCTGGAAAGGTTAAAATTATTCGACAAGTCAAAGAAATGAAATTATTATTACCTGAGAAAACAAATAAAGTTACTGATGATTTTACAATTGTTAAAAAAGCAAAAGATAATACAGATGATCAAGATGATCAAGATGATCAAGATGATCAGGGAGATTCGTTCATAAATAAAGATGATAAAGGAAAGGAACATGAAGATAAGAAGGATCAAGAAGACCAGAAGGATGACGACAATGATAATGATGATCATAAAAGTAAGAAAAAACAGAAAAATGATGACGAAGATGAAGATGAAAATAATTCAGTTAAACAAGCATTAAAAAAGGCAGTAAAGAAAAACAAAAATGAAACAAATAGTGATGATGATGGGGGTGAAGTTGAAGATTAAAGATAATGTATAAGATAATGTATAAGAAGAACAAGCAAAAACAAAAGTATAAACAAAAGTAAAAGTGTAAACAAAAGTAAAAGTGTAAACAAAAGTAAAAGTGTAAACAAAAGTAAAAGTATAAACAAAAGTAAAAAGTGTAAACAAAAGTAAAAGTGTAAACAAAAGTAAAAGTGTAAACAAAAGTAAAAGTGTAACAAAAGTAAAAAAATATCAAGAAAGTTAAAAATTAAATTAATTTAAGGTGGCAACTTTACATTCTCTTTTTATTTTTTTATATTTGTCTGGATCATTTTTTTTAATTTTCCATAATAATATTTTCGGACGGATCGCATCATTTGTATATATTGTTTTTTCATTATAATTATAACATTTAAAATTTAAAACGCTAAATGGGGAAGTGATTATATTTTTATTAATATAAAAATATTGTTTCCTAAATTCGAACAAATCATTTATTTTTTTATATGAATTACCAAAAATATAGTTCAGCCACAAATATATTTTTACAACAACATAAAAATCACCTATTTTTATTTTTGTTGTTATGTTAGTGTTGGGGTCATTATTTTTTTTACCATTGTTAATATTTTTTCTTTTAACTTCTGGAATTTCAATATTAAATTTATTTCGTCTATCTCCGTTTATCATTATGCTACGATAAGGAACACACAAACCGATAGAATCGAAAATTATTGCCATAATTTTTCTATTATTTCCAATTTCAATCGTATAATAATTATTAATTAAATCAGCCATAGAATGATGATATTGATATTTAACCACTTCTCCTTTCCACACCAACTCCATTTTATTTTTCAAATCTTTAGTTACATTTTTGGAATAAGGACTGATAATTATTATTGGTAATTCTAAAATATCTTTTTCACCTTTTTTATTCGCGAATTGTTTAAATATATTTAATACCATATCGCCAACAAAAATAATATTGTTTAATCTAAACAAATAATTGAAAATCTTTATTTTATTTTCATTTTCTTTTTTGCTCCCATTTGTTTTTTCTTTTTTGCTTACATTTGTTTTTTCTTTTTTGTTTTCATTTTCTTTTTTGCTTACATTTGTTTTTTCTTTTTTGCTTACATTTGTTTTTTCTTTTTTGCTTACATTTGTTTTTTCTTTTTTGCTTTTATTTTCTTTTTCATTTGTTTTTTCTTTTTTTTTTTCATTTTTTTTTTCATTTATTTTTTCATTTATTTTTTCATTTGTTTTTTC
>Ga0265297_10007879_pt1 | contig 14504 bp, 19 predicted proteins | sample Munlanlwell13791_FD_192502 | JGI IMG/M metagenome (GOLD analysis project Ga0265297, IMG submission 192502) | Leachate microbial communities from a municipal landfill in Southern Ontario, Canada - Leachate well 137-91 | ecosystem: Engineered > Solid waste > Landfill > Unclassified | place... | reverse complement strand
TGGGAAAAAGAGAAAAAACAAATGGTATTAGAGAGATTAAAAAAATTACGAAAATTAGGAATATTTGAAATTCCAACAAATTATCCTGAATTACTGGAATTGGAAAAAAATATGAAGGGAGGAGGCAAAATAAGATGACAAAGCGTGAAGAAATTGAGTATGAATTGCATACTCTTGGCGACAAATACTGCCTGTGTTATAGAGAGATGAAAGATATTGAGAGAAGAAAAAGCGAATTGCTAAAATTGCTTGAGGAAGAATAGAATTTAGCACCTTAACCCTGCCGTCTAAGCAGGGTTATTTTTTTTTCGGCTTTTCAAGAAAAAACACATCACTTCGGACATCATATATACCCTCTCACGCTTGCGTAGGAGCCACAGGTTAAATCAGGATCGTTCAAGAGTAGTTATGTTACTCCAGAACGATTCTGATTCAATACAGAAGAGATATGAGCAAGTATAGCACCGAAACACTGATACTGCTTGATTTGACGAATACCCGAATACGATCGGCAGGCGATCGTTCTTTTCCAGTACTCATGCGGGTTTCCTGAGTTGGATCATCAAACATGTATTTGGCGATCTAAGTATATACAAACATACAAACATGTAAACATTAGAGTTAGTGTAACAACAGGAGTAAGTCGCACCCCCCCCTATAAGCCGATATTACTTTACTTTACTTTACTTTAGCCCCCCTCTAAAATTTTTTCACCATTTTAGGTATTGACAATTATTCAATTTTTATGATTTAATTTCCAATTATCGCAAGTAAAATATTTAATTATATGTTAATATAATAATAGATATTAACAGAGGTTAAACAAATATGAAATCTGAAAAAGACCTTGTAGAGTTTTTGTCAAACCAATTTTCCAATATGGGTTTTATAGTTAAAATTAGCGTTAGAATTCTGCCAAAAGAAATAGATATTGTTTTATTAGAACCGTATTCAAAAATTTTAATTACAGTGGAGGCAAAGTTAAAAGACTTAAAAAAGGCATTATTGCAAGCAGAATCTAATTCTATGTATTCCCATTATTCTATTATAGCTACAAACAAGAAGAATATATCTGAAAAGTTTATAAATGATGTTAAAAAGAATAACATTGGTTTAATACAGATAGTAGAATCAAATGGTTTGTATGAAATGAAAATGATAGTAAAGCCGAATAAAAGTTTAATAATAAATAATATATTTAAGAGGAAAATATATAAAAAATTCTCGTTATTTATCAGGATGTTGCATAATGATTAATGTTAATATAATAATAGATCATGAAAGGGAGGAATATAAATGGCTAAATATCTTAAAGATATTATTTTGTCTGAAACAAATAAAAAATATGTAAATAGGATAATGAGCGAGTTTAGGGATTGGGAAATTCTTGAATCGAACAATCTAACTCCAACGAAACGAATTTTATTTTGCGGTCATTCTGGTTGTGGGAAAACTGTAACTGCTGAAGCTATCGCTTCAGAACTTGCTTTGCCTTTGTTATATGTTCGTTTTGATTCAGTAGTTGGTTCTTTACTCGGTGAAAAGATGTCGAATATAGGAGAAGTTTTTAACCGTGCTAAAGAGAATCAATGTGTGATACTTTTCGATGATGATTCTATTATACATTCAAGTAATAGGTTAACAATGAATGATATAATAAAAACCATTGTTAATTCATTTTTTCAAGTAATTGGTAGTTTTAATCGAAGATCATTAGTAATTTTTGCTACTAATTTTGAGCAGGCATTAGATTCTAAGATTTGGAAAAGGTTTGATGAAGTAGTTAGATTCGAGCTACCTGAAAAAAAGCAAATTGAAGTTCTTATAAAGAAGTTTCTTTATCCTTTGATATATAATGATATAAATATTGATATTCAAAATATTTTAGAAAGACTCGAAGGTAGCAGTTTTGCTGAAGTGGAAAAAGTTTGTTTGGATATAAGGAAAACTTATGTGATACGAGGTTTGCATATAATTAGCAATGAATTCATTGATGATGCATTAGGAAAACATGATTACAGGAAAAAAGTATTGAAACATATTGAAAGGAGATGAAGTAAAATGATTAGATTTATTGATGTATTTAAGGTAATGTATTATTTGATAATCGTAGCAATATTAAGTGATGCGGTCATAAAAAATGGTATAATGTATGTAATATATATTTTAGTTGGCACGACATGTCTTTTATTTATAATAAGTGTCATTCAGCGAATAATTGAGTAAATATGAATTTACACGAAGTGAAAGGGGTAAATTATGAAAAATATTGAATGGACTGATTATACATGGAACCCGATCACGGGTTGTTCTCCTGTATCGGCTGGTTGCGATAATTGTTATGCACGAAAAAGGGCAAAGCGATTACAGAAAAATCCAAAAACTGCTGAAAAATATCGTAATGGATTCAAGCCGACTTTCCATCCTGAATGTTTGATCGATCGCAAGATATGGAAATATGACAAAGTATTCGTCGGCAGTATGGGCGATCTGTTTCACGACGATTTTTCAGATGAGCAGATTTTTGAAATTTTGGACAATATTCAATATATTTCAGTTGTGTCTTCTGTATTTCATAAAGAAAAGACTGCTTTCCAATTACTAACGAAACGACCAGTGCGGGCGGTGGACATTTTTCAAAAATACGAGAAACATAATAATCATATTCTTTGTAATATCTGGCTTGGTGTATCCGTCGAAAACCAAGATACGGCATGGCGAATCGAAGAGTTGAAAAAAATTAATAAATCAATTATAAAGAAGCGATTTGTTTCGTTCGAACCGTTGCTTGGCGAAATAAGAAATCTCAATCTTCAGAATATTGATTGGGTGATCGTTGGCGGTGAGAATGGAAGTGGAGCAAGACCGATGAAAAAAGAGTGGGTCGATCTCATTTTTGATGAAATTATACATTGTGAATTTGAAAATATTATACCGTTTTTCTTCAAGGGTTGGGGTAAATCAAAACAAAGTTATAACGATAACAAGAATCATGATGATGTGTATCGTGATTACCATTGGAGGCAGTTTCCATCTTGAAGGAAGGATGTGCAAAAAATACAATTTGAAGAAATATATAATAAATATTTAAATTTGATTAGATTCAAAGCTAACAAATACTGTAGGATTGTTGGCTTTTTTTATATTGATGATTTTATACAAGCTGGTTTATTAGGTATGTGGAAATGTTACCTTTGGTTTGATCCTGACAAAGTAATAAACAAATCTCATGACTTAGAATATAATTTAATGTTATATTGTAATAACGAGATGAAAATATTATACAATAAAATAAAGAATATAATGAAAAATAATAGCTATTATCTATTAAATAATGTAGGTAACACAGATATACAATTAGATATTATAGATAGCAATATTATAAATATTATCAATGAAGTATTATCAGGTTGTTCTGATATAACACATGATATTTTCGATCTATGGTTAATCAATAAAATGATAGGGAATACCATATTTTGGGATAGCATAATAAAATATATTTATACAAAATACCAGATATTAATAAACAAAACATCGATATATAATAGGCTTTACAAAGTTAAATTAAAATTAAAGAAAAAATTAGAAAGGTATTATAAAAATTGTTAAAATAAATTAATGATGGAGGTGCAGTTATGGGATTAAAAGATGATTTAGTTATAAGAATGTCTTCCAGCGAATATTGCGATATGGATGATGATGAAATAGCAGACGATTTAGATGTTGGTGTATCTCAAATAAAAGAAATATTGAAAGACAATGACTTTTGGAAAGAAGTCAATGATAATATAAAAATGAGAATGCGTCGAGTTCAACCTAAAGTTAATAGAGCGTTACTTGACAAGTGTATTAATAGCGGTGATGTTCCTGCTATCAAATTATATCATCAAGCATTTTGTGGATTAGATGATACTTTAAATATCAAATTTGGTGATTTAAGTTCATTGGATGGCGAAAAGTTCGATGAAATATATAAAAGTAGAGTAAAATTCTTAGAAGAGCAAAATAATGAAATCAATATTTGAAGACAAAGGTATGCAAATATTAGAGATGGAAAAATGCCGTCGTGATGTTCGGCATTGGTTATTTAATTGGGTGATGACTAAAGACGAACACGATGATATTAATCCGTATAAAAGTTTCCCATTAAAAAGCTATTTGATAGATATTATCAATGCTTGGGAAACACATAATTTATTGTTAATTCCAAAGTCAAGACAAATGATGATTACATGGCTTATAATCAGTCTCTACCTCTGGGATGTGATGTTTAAAAGAGGACGGCTGGTCTTTTTTCAATCAAAAAAAGAAAAAGACGCAGACGAATTACTCTTAAGGTGTTTAACCATAATAGAAAATTTTCCTAACTGGTTGAAACCAAAATTTAAATACAAATATTGCGAATTAGAAATACCGACCATGAATAGCAGAATAAAAGCTATACCGCAAGGTGGCGATCAGTTACGATCATATACGGCAAGCGGTGTATTCATAGATGAAATGGCATTCATGCCAGAAGCAAGAGATACTATTACAGCATGTAAGCCAGCTATTGTCGGTGGAGGCAAGATTACATGTGTAAGTTCAGCTAACCCGTCATTTTTTGAACTTTTAGTAAATGATAAAGAGATTGACAATGTTTGATGGAAATTTAATAAGAAATACGAAACAAATAAATAATGGCATTTGGGTTAGACAAAATAACAACAAATGGTATGTTATTTGGGTTCATTATAGTGCAGACCCAGAAAAAAATCCTAACACAACAGAAGGTAAAATATGGGTAGATAAAGCCAGAGAGGGTATTTCTAATTTGGATTGGGATAAGGAATACGAGATTGACTTCTTCTCCAAAAGTGGACAAATCATATATCCTGATTTCAATGAATGTCATTTAGTTGATCCTTTCGAAATACCTAAACATTGGACGAAATTTATGGCGTTCGATGTTGGCATAAGAAACCCAAGTGCGGGATTGTGGTGTGCAATTTCTGAAAATGGCATGATGTTCTTGTATAGGGAATACTATCAAAGAGAACGAGTAGTTAAAGATCATGTCGATTTCATAATGGCATCAGAGGTGAGTGAAAAGATATTCGCAAGATACATAGATCCGTCCGCTGGAAATAGAAGTAGCATTATACAATCAAGTGTTACAAGCGAATTTGCAAGATATGGTATCGGATTTATACCGTCTGTAAATAATAGTGTTTCTGGTATAAGTAGGATTACATCATGGTTAAAAACAGATGAAAATGATAAATGTCCTAAGTTGCGAGTATTTAAAAATTTACATAATTTTATTTATGAAATAAAACACTATAGATGGGAAGAACTTAAAACTGATGTATATACCAAAGATCCAAGAGACAAGCCACAAAAGAAAAACGATCATTTAATGAATTGCTTAGAATACTTAGCTAATGAAAATATAAGATATTATCAAACAATACCATACGAATACGAAAATGATTGGTATATGAGGAGTAAAAGAAATGAAACAAGAGGATTTGGAACAATCGAAGGCAGGACAAGATGATTTAATTAAATCGATACAGCGTGATTACGCAAATTCTTGTAGTTGGCGTAATCAATTTGATAGTGATTGGAGCAAGTATCACGATTACTACAAAGGTATTCACAACAAGAAAAGAATAAAAACCAGAAATAAGATATTTGTTCCAGAAACAAATGCAACAATTGAAACAATAGTTCCACAACATATCATGCCACTAATGGATACCAAAGAACCGATAATTACTATTATGGCAAGACATCCTGATTTTGATGAAAATGCTTTAAGCGTTCAAAATTTACTGGAATATCAGTTCGATATAAGCAATGTATTAAGAAAACTTATACCAGTTTATAAACAAGCCATAATGTATGGCACTGGTATTGTTATGTATAAATGGGATACAAGGTTAGTCGAAAGATTGAGTCCCTATGGCTTGATTGAGATAGAAGAAGGTATTCCAAATATCGAGCCTGTAAATGTTTATGATTTTTTTATCGATCCAAATGCAATAGAAATTAATGACGCAAGATATATAATTTTAAGAAAGGTGCTTTCACCATTCATGATAATGGATCTTGAAAAAGATGGTGTATATGATTTAAATGGTGAAGTTTTTAATATAGATGATGAAGAAGTAATGGGATTAGGTATTGATGATCCTCCTAACAGAGAAAACAAACAAATAGAAGTATTGATTTACTTTACAAAAGATATTATAGTTCATCTAATCGACAATCGCATAATTGCGAGAGTAGATGAAAATATTTATAATGAACTCCCGTTCATAATGGGAAAATATATTGATGACCCATTTCTATTTTATGGCATTGGTGTATGTGAATTAATATCAGATTTACAAGAAGAGTTGAATCTTAATAGAAATCAGATGTATGATCAAAGAGATTTGACTTGCAATTCAATGACATTGTTTGACACTACAAGAGTATTAAAACCAGAAAAGAACATGGAAAACAGGGCTGGTAAATGGGTCGGCATTCATGGTAATCCATCGGATGTAATAAAACAGCTTGTTTTTCCAGATACTACTCAAGCTAATTTAAGAGATGAGCAGATTATCAAGAATGATATGAGAAATGTTTCTGGTTCGACTGAATTGATTCGTGGTATTTCTGAATCTGGTAGTAGTATGACTGCAACAGAAGCACAGATGAAAGAAGAAAGAGCGAGCAACAGGTTCGACTTAACTTTTCGTAGCTTAGCTAATGATTTATTAGTGCCGATTGCACGAAATTTTATTAGAATGACAAGGAAATTTGGTAGTGATTATGTTGTAGCAGTAAATAAGTATATGAGCGACAGACGATATGTAACTATAAGAGTTGAAAACATTTGTGGTGATTATGATTATAAGATAAATGTTGACGCAAACAGATCGTTCGAGGCATATAGAAGAGAAACTGCATTACAAATATTCCAATTGCTTGTAGATCATAAAGGAGCAGACCAAGAAAAACTGCTTAGATTCATATTAGAAAGATTCAGAATACCATCAGCTGAATCGTTTGTAATACCTTTACAGCAGGTTCAACAGGCAATACAAGAACAAGCAATGCAAGAACAAATGCAAATGCAACAGCAGGCAATGCGACAGCAATAAAATATTTAAAAAAAATAATAAGAAACGGAATGATATTAAATTATGGATGAAAATAAATGTATTAGTGAAAATGAGGTATGGGAGTTTAAAAATAATAGAGTTTGGAAATTATTAAAAAAACGATTATACGAATATATTGAATCTTGTAAATTAGATATTTTTAATCATATTGAAAACAATCAACAAGATTTAGCACAGCGTATGTTATTAGTTGCAAAAATGAACATATGTTCGAGTGTAATAAATTTTGAAGAAATGTTAAATGAGAGGACGGAAGATAATGAGTAACGAAGAGCTTAAAGAAAATGAAGAGGTGTTAATTGATGATGATGAAGAAAAATTGCAAGAAGAAATCGAATCAGAAGAAGACATATCAGAAGAAGTAGAAACACCTGCACCTGCACCAGAAAGATATGATTTAATCGGGAATATCTTGAGTCAAAAATACGAACAGCCTCAAGATGATTTCGATTACAATCAATTCATTTCAGTTGCGAGCGAATATCTCCACAAACATTTAGAACCGTTTGTGGATGAAAACAATAATCAACAATTTAAAAATTTAGCTGGTGCTATTGCCAACACTATTTACATGATGGGAGAAAGCAATAAAAAAGCATTTGAGAATAAATACGAGTTGCTTCAAAAGAGATATGATGATTTATCAGACATATTTCAAGTCGGGACAAAAAAAGAATATCAATATGTTGGAGATATATTGAGAGATGCAGAACTAAACAATATTGATATGACAAGAGAAGAAGCAAAAAAAATGTCGAGATTATATTATATTCAGATGTTAAACCAATCTCAATCTCAATCTCAATCTCAACCACAACCTTCAAATGTTAACACTAAACCAAACATTCCTTTTATTCCTAAAAGTAGTAGTAAGAGCATGGATAATTACAGCGATATTGACAAGAATTTAATGAAGAAATATGGTATCCCTAAAGAAGTATGGGACAGACAAACCAGAAGAAGGGAGGTTAAGTATAATGAGGTGTGATAGATGTTTCGAGACAATAGAAGATAAAGCTATTTTTTGTCATAGATGTGGCAAAAAAATAGAAAAACAAGAAAATGTTATAAAAAACATTAACGGCGTATATTTAAATATTAATAAGAATATACCAGAAGAAGATATAATTATTATTTCTGACGAGATTTCCGATATATTGGAATTACATTTTAAAGATGGCATAGACAGACGAGCAGAATGGGGTTACGCTTGGTGTAAGCCTGATAAAATACCAGAATATATGGAGATCGATACAGATCCCAATGTTCAAAGTAGTGGATTCAAAAGAAAAAACGAAGAGATAAAATATTTAAATCAGGGTGAACTTGTTCTTTGTAGATGTCCTAAGAGGTTGATGGATGCACGCAGAGAATATAATCGTGCCAAGTCATATAAATCAGTATATAATGGCATGAAACGATATAATGATTTCAATGTCAACATATCTCGTAGCGACGGACTACAAGAAAAAATACAAGGTATCAATAGAAATATGGAATCTATCGGTTCTATTGATCAATTGACTGAAAATTTATCTAATATATTAAATGATTAGGAGGATGGGAAATGTCAATTTTAGCATTGAAACCAATAGAAAAGTGGGATGACAAAGGCTTCATGATTCCCTATGTGGGCATAGAGGGAACATCGCAAGCATTCACGAGGGGCGGTATTGGCAAGTTATCTTCAGGCGTTGTCATTGAAGGTGCCAATGCAGAAACAAGTAAAGTTTGTTGTATATTCAAGCACAATGCGACTGGCACAGCTGGTTCAAAAGTGGACGCTTATGCCTTAAAAGGGAACCACTTTTTAATGCAAATGTATCATAGTGCTAATGTTACATTGGCAGTAACTGCACAGACTGACATTGGAACACAATACGGTATTAGCCTTGTTGGGCATAATTTTTATGTCAACAAAAATGATACAAGTAATAAAATGGTTGAGATTGTTTCAATACCTGTTGCAATGACTTCAACATTAACTGGAGTTAAGGAAAGTCCCTTCTTTTGGGAAACAAGCACAGGGTTGAAGGTTCCTGTTGCGTTAGGAGATAGATATGGATTAGTAGTCGTATCTTTTCTCGACAGCATGATTAATGGCTAAAATCAAAATTAATAGGAGGATGGAATAATGGAAACAAGGTCAACCATGCAAAACAGTTTAGACAAAACACTAAACTCGCTTATTGAAATAGGATTGAAAAATTTCAATAAAACTGAACATGGCATGATATTAGATAAAACATATCATAGAACCACAAGTAAACATGCTTACGAAAAAGACGGCATGCTAATAGGTGGCGGGCTATTACTGCCTAAATACGAGGGATTAACACCACAGCAAGATTCGCTAACTGACGGCGATAAGAAGACTTATACTCATACGACTTACTCTGCATACTTTAGGGTAACTATGGAGGCAGTCCAAGATGATATGTTTGCAGTTTTGGACAGAAAATCTTATACACAACGACTGAATCACATGTTAATGTTAACATACGAATATTCGATGGGGGGCGATTATGATGGTGGATATACTACCACTACCACAGCAGACGGGTATTCTTTGTATAATGCTTCTCACCCTATACAAAGGACTGGTTTAACTGCTTCGAATACTTCGACACCAACGGCTTTGTCTGAAACATCCATAAAAGCGGCGAGGTTAAACTTAAAAAGAACACTATCACCAGAAGGCATGCCTATGGGTTATGTGTTAAAAACATTGTTAGTGCCTCCTGAATTATATGATACAGCTGATATAATCATAAATTCATCTAAAAGAGCTGGAACATCAGACAACGACAAGAATACTCTACAATCAGATAATTTAGAAATATTGGAGTCTCCTTTCTTATCAAGCACGACTGGTTATCATTGTTTGTCGAGCAAGAGTTTATTAGCGAATAAATTTTACATGAGAATGGAGCCTTTCTATAGTAGCAAAACAGATGATCTTACAGGAGATCAAATTCACATGGTAGTTGTTAGATTCTCGCATGGTTGGACTGATTGGAGAGGAACTTACGGAAACGAGGGTGCATAATGATTTATCAAGTATTAAATATAACAACGGGAAGTGTCGCTGTTTTTGCTGGAAAAAGTGGATTAGGAGGTTATCAGTTGACTGCTGGTAGCGATACTGCAGTTTTAACTATTTACGATAACACAGCTGGTAGTGGCACTGTTATTGGTAAAGCATCCGCAGTTGCAGGAACATCGTTTAAGAATGATATGTCCGTCATAGCTGGAACTGGTATATATGCGGTATTGTCAGGCACAGGTGCTTCTGCATTAATTTATTGGAGATAATCATGGATGATGAATCTGGAATGAAAGCACGAGCATGCGATAGATGTGGAATCATTTATCATATAGATGAAATGAATCGAGATGAATGTAATCCTAAGCTTATCGTATGCAATAAATGTAATGATAAACTTCCTGAAAATAGAGACAGGAGAGATAAATGACATTAGATGAGCTATTAGACGCATTTTACATAAAAATTCGTGAAAGTAGAACTGCTGGTTCTTTTTCTACTACTGAAGCTACATCGTGGTTCAATGAAATCATTGAATATATATATAATTACCACGCTTGGAATTTCAGACAACGAGAAAGATTAGTTACTAACCCGTTTACTACTTTATCGAGTTCTGCGTCTATTGGCGGTACTAATATATCTGTTACTTCTTCTGCTGGATTCCACATAGGTAGTTATATTTGCATAAACGATGGAAGTAATTTTGATACAGTAGTTGTGTCAAACATAAGTGGTGGTAGTATTTATTTTTCTCCTGCATTAATTAATGCTTATGATAGTGGAGACAATGTATCTTGTCAAACATTATTTCTACCATACGATTGTAGTAATAAAATATCAATTACAAGAATAGGCAGTAATGGTAGTATAATGTTAAAAGAACATCAAAGAAAAGTAGATCAGCTTACACCATTTAATAGTAATTCTGGTTATCCTGAATGGTATTACCACATAGGCAAGAATTTTAATACCGTATCATTAGGTGCATGTGCATACGCAACCACATCTTCTGTGGGTTACAATATTGCAAGTATGCCAAGCACAGAAACTAACTACTATCGTGATTACAAATTAACTAATTTAACAAGATACAAAACAGCATTTATAACTAATATGTCCACAGGTGGAGGAATATCTACTTTAACAGTAGATAGAATAATAGCTACACAAGTAGCAACAGATGTTATAAAACTTACGGATAACAGAGACATGGTAAATGTAACACCTTTGCCAGACCAAAGTTATTCTTATAGTATAAAGTATTATAGCAATTCACCTACTTTATTAGTTAATCTCTATGACGAGCCAAAGCTACCAGAACATTGGAAAAATATGTTAGTAAATGGTGCGGTAGCATTAGCAAAAAAGAGAGAAGATGTAGAATATTCTTCAACATGTCAAGAATCTATGATGAGGTATCTATTGGGCTACATAAGTCAAGATTCAGATGAGAGTGATTCTGTGTTTTATATGACCACTTGGGGATATGATCAATACAACGAATTATAAAGGAGGATAAATATGGCTATTGTAGATAGTGATTCTACACATTTTCTGAATAGAGTGCAGATAAAAACTGCTTACACAGCTTGGGCAGGTGGAGTTCAGAATGAAGACTTAGTTACTTATGCTTTAATGTTAGCAACTATTTCGACTGTAACTTCGTTTCTGGCTTTAACTGACACACCTTCTGCTTACACTGGAAGTGGTGGTGCATTACTGCAGGTTAATTCTGGTGAAACAGCATTAGAATTTGGATTATTAGTCGATGATGTAGCAAGTATAGATTACACAGCTGGTAATGTTTTAATCGGAGATAACAGTAAATTTGTTTCGTCCGATCAGGACAGTGCTGGAATAGTAATGAAGACAGGAAATCAAACTGTTGCAGGAATTAAGACTTTTTCAAGTTTTCCTGTAACACCAAGTTCTGCACCTACTACTAATTATCAGGTATCGAATAAAAAGTATGTAGATGATGAAATAACTTCTGCTTCAAGTGCATTATTAGCAAGTGATAACACTTGGACAGGCGACAATGAGTTTCAGGGTGATGTTTCCTTAACAGGTGGTGCTAAAGTTTTTACTACATCAGTTTTAAGTGTAGATCTTCAGGCGTCTACTTCTGTAGAAATAGACGCAGGATCGTATTTTTCGATTACTGCAGATACTGATTCGTCTATAGGTGTAACAGACGCAAATCAGGACTTGAGTTTATTTAGTTCAGCTGGTTCTGTTGCGATAAATGGTGCAGAAGCTATAGCGTCTGCAGTAGGAATCACCGCTTCTGATACTGCGGGAGGAATCGATATAAACGCTGGCACAGGTGGCATAACTGTTGATACTACAGGGGCATTTTCAATCGACGGCGTAGGTGCTTCTAATATATCTCTTGCGACAGCGGGCGACGCTTCAGACTTGACAATAAGTTTAACAGGTGCAACCAATTCGAGTATACTATTGAGTTCAACAGGCACAGGAGCCGACGCTATCGGGTTGAGTGCTTCTGCGGGCGGTTTAAACTTAGATGGTGCTTCTGGTGTTACGATAGACTCTTCAGCAGGAGTTATTTCCGTTGGAGCAGACGCAGTAGTTCAGAATATTAATATTGGCACTGGAGCTTCAGCAAGAACTATTACTGTAGGCAATAATGCTTCAGCTGAAGTAGAGGTTAATGCTTTAATAGTAGATGTAAATTCAGGTGGAGCATTAACACTTGATGGTGTTGGCATATCTATAGATGGCACAGGAGCTTCTAATGTAACCGTAACAGGAGCTGGTGCAGATTTGACACTATCAAGCGTAGGCGGTTCTGTTGCAATAGATGGTTCAGAAGCTTCTGCGTCTGCGATAGGTATTACAGCTTCTGATGTAGCAGGTGGAATTGATATAAATGCTGGTGCGACTTCAGGGATAATAGACATAGACGCAGGAGGAGCTATTACGATAGATTCTTCAGCTGGTGGCGTATCGATAGATAGTTATGATGATTCAAATCTAACAATGACAGCAACAGACGCAGGAGATAAGACATTAACGATAGCTTCGAGTAACGCTGGAGCTGGTGCTGGTTTGATAGCGATTTCATCTGATGGTGAGACTGATTTAACAGTAGGTTCATTAGATGTAAATTCTACAGCTGGTATTGCAATAGATGGAACTACCGTATCAATAGACGGCACAGGAGCTTCTAATGTAACAGTAACAGGAGCTGGCGCAGATTTAACACTATCAAGCGTAGGCGGTTCTGTTGCAATAGATGGTTCAGAGGCTTCTGCGACTGCAATAGGAATCACTGCTTCAGATACTGCAGGTGGTATCGATATAAATGCTGGCACAGGTGGTATAGCGGTTGATACTACAGGAGCATTCGACTTAAATGTTGGTGCGGGACAAGACATAGCGATGGATATTGCCGATCAGACTACTGCTGATACTGCGGGTGGTGATATAGATATTACCGCTGGCAAAGGTTTAGGCACTGGCAAAGGTGGAGCATTTACAATGAATGCAGGGGCTGGTGGGGCGACTGGTAACGGTGGAGCAATTACAATAGAAGCTGGTGTTGGCGGTGCTACTTCTGGCACTGGCGGTTATGCTTATGTGTATGGTGGCGATGGCACAGAGGGCGATGGCGGGAATGTTCATGTTTTTGCTGGTAGTGCAGATGGTTTAACAGACCATAACGGAGGTCAAATATCTATTGCTGGAGGCACTGCAATTAATGATGGAGTTGCTGGAACCGTTGGTTTAGTTGGTGGTTCTGCCGATGTAAACGGTGCAGGTGGTGAGGTTAGTATTAGCGGTGGTGATGGCGGTTCGGTAACTGGTACTGCGGGTGGTGTTAGTATCGAAGGCGGTTTTGGAACATCAGGCGATGGTGGAGGCATATATATAGCTGGTTCAGACGCAAACACTGCTGGTGATGGTGGAACTATTGAGATAGTTGCAGGAAATGGTGTTGGCGGTGGTTCAGATGGAGAAATTACATTAGACGGTGGAGTCATATCGATAGACGGCACAGGAGCTTCTAATGTAACTGTAACAGGAGCTGGTATAGATTTGACACTATCAAGCGTAGGCGGTTCTGTTGCAATAGATGGTTCAGAGGCTTCTGCTACTGCAATAGGTATTACTGCTTCTGATGTAGCAGGTGGAATCGATATAAATGCTGGCACAGGTGGCATAACTGTTGATACTACAGGGGCATTTTCAATCGACGGCGTAGGTGCTTCTAATATATCTCTTGCGACAGCGGGCGACGCTTCAGACTTGACAATAAGTTTAAAAGGTGC
>Ga0265297_10007878_pt1 | contig 14504 bp, 10 predicted proteins | sample Munlanlwell13791_FD_192502 | JGI IMG/M metagenome (GOLD analysis project Ga0265297, IMG submission 192502) | Leachate microbial communities from a municipal landfill in Southern Ontario, Canada - Leachate well 137-91 | ecosystem: Engineered > Solid waste > Landfill > Unclassified | place... | reverse complement strand
AAATTTAAGGAAACTAATGTTGCCGGACTGGAAATGAGATCTTTCGCTTTTTCCGGAAAAGAAGCGGCTATTAATTACGCTTTTTTTGATAAATATCTGATAATTAGTTCTTCTATAGAAGCTACTAACAATGCCGCCACTCATCTTCAGGGAGAGGCCCAAAATATCTATTTGAATAATCCTTAGCCAAAGATTCTTGAAAATCAATAAGATTTTTAATTTTAGATGCAATCCCGGGAAAGAAAAGGGTTTATTTGATTTTCTTGGCAATTTGTTATAGATTATAGATTATTATAAACTAGGAAAATTATGTCCAAAATCTTAAGATCTTTTTTATTAGTTTTTGGGTTTTTTTTGTTGCTTTCTTTTCTTTTTGCTGGATTTGACAGTACAGCGCTTTCTTCAAAAAAGTTGAGTTTGTCTCAGGCCCTCCAAATGGTAAAAGAACAAAAAGCCGATTCCGTGATTGTTTTTCCGGGAAGAATAGAAGTTGTTTCCAAGGATAAGGAAGTTTTTACTGCTGATCGCGAACAAAATGTTTCTTTTATTGAAACTCTAAAAAATTTTGGTTTTAGTGAAGAAGAAATAGGGTCTCTTAATTTAGAAGTAAAAGAAGAAAGCGGTTTAGCTGTTTGGTTAGCAGTGCTTTTGCCCATTCTTTTACCGGCATTGGTTATTGTTGGATTTTTTATGTATTCTTTAAAACGAGCTAATCAAGGAGCAATGCAGATTTTTTCTTTCTCTCGCTCCAATATTAAGTTGTTTTCTCCTAATAAAGATAGAATTACTTTTAACGATGTGGCTGGCTTAGAAGAAGCAAAGGAGGAGTTAAAAGAAGTGGTGGATTTTTTAAAAAACCCAAAAAAATTTCAGGATTTGGGAGCAAGAATACCCCGGGGAGTTCTTTTAATGGGTCCGCCCGGGTCAGGAAAAACTCTTTTAGCTCGGGCAACGGCTGGTGAAGCAAAAGTGCCTTTCTTTCATATTTCCGGTTCGGAATTTGTAGAAATGTTTGTAGGGGTTGGGGCGGGTCGGGTGCGCGATGCTTTTACTACTGCCAAAAAAGCCGCGCCCTCTATATTATTTATTGACGAAATTGATGCTATTGGCCGCGAAAGAGGTTCAGGTATCGGCGGCGGTCACGACGAAAGAGAACAAACTTTAAATCAAATTTTAGTGGAAATGGATGGTTTTGATCGCGACACCAATGTGATAGTGATAGCGGCTACAAACAGGCCTGATATTTTGGATTCTGCTTTGCTTAGACCCGGACGTTTTGACAGAAGAGTAATATTAGATTTGCCTGATATAAAAGAAAGGGAAGAAATTTTAAAAATTCATAGTCGGGGAAAAACATTTTCTTCCTCGGTTAATTTAAGGGAAATAGCAGAAAGAACCCCCGGTTTTTCCGGAGCCGATCTTTCTAATTTAACAAACGAAGCCGCTATTTTGGCTGCCCGCAGAAGCAAAAAGGCCATAGAACAAAGCGAGCTTTTAGATTCTATTGAAAAAGTCATTTTAGGCCCGGAAAGAAAGAGTAAAATTTTAACAGAAAAAGAGAAAGAAATTACCGCTTATCATGAAGCTGGACATGCTTTAATTTCCACTCTTCTTCCCGGCGCTGCCAAAGTGAGGAAGGTTTCTATTATTACCAGAGGCCGGGCTGCCGGTTATACTATGAGGACGCCAAGCGAGGAAAGATATATGAAAACTCGTTCAGAATTTCTTGATGATTTGTGCGCGTTGCTTGGCGGTTATGTGGCAGAGGAATTGAAGTTTGGAGAAATGTCCACGGGAGCAGCCAACGATTTAAAGGAAGCCAGCAGTATTGCCAGAAGTTTGGTGGTTAAATATGGAATGAGCAAGAAAATGGGACCAGTAGCTTTTGGCCAAGTTGACGATTTGATGCTTTATGGCAAAGATTATTTTTTTGAGAAAAATTATTCAGAAGCAACTGCCGCCAAGATAGACGAGGAGATAATGGAGACTATTAAATTATGCTATCTGAAGACCAAGAAACTAATGAGAGAAAACAACGAAAAGTTAAAAAAAGTGGCAGAAGAGTTAATTAAGAAAGAAACCTTAGAAAAAGAAGATTTTGAAAAATTGATTTAGAGTAAAAAAACATATCCCTTGTTTTAAAATTTAAAATTGTAAATTTAAAATTTTATCAAGGGATGGGCGCGTAGTTCATTGGTAGAACGCTTCTCTTATAAAGAAGAGGCAGAAGGTTCGATCCCTTCCGCGCCCACCCGGATTGGGCGGTTAGCTCAGCTGGGTCAAAAGCCAAAGTCTTGGCTTTTGACGGGCAATTACCTTGAAAATTAAATTTTGATAAAATAAATTGCCCGGGGAAGAGCGCTTTCCGCCGAAGGCGGAACAGCGTGTTTGTCTTAAAGACCTGTAATTTAGAATTTAAAACTGAAATTAAAATTTCTTTTTGGGCGGTTAGCTCAGCTGGTTAGAGCGTTCGCTTGACGTGCGAAAGGTCAGGGGTTCGAATCCTCTACCGCCCACTGTTTTTAATCAAGATAAAATTAAAACTAAAACCGAAGCGGAAAGGTTTTTTGTTATAGGTGCCTCTTAAAAATAAAAAGGGTTTCTTTTGTTTTTATTGAATAAAAAAGCCATTTTTGGTAATATTTGTTATTATAAATTTTTTCGTTCTTTTTAGTTTTCTTTAAAAGTAAAATCAAAAAATTCTTATTCTTATTTTTTTATTTTTTTTATTTTTATGAAAATATTTTATTCTCTTGAGGTTTTTTTCCCTCATATTTCTGGAGTAACTATAACTACCGATCGTTTAGCTAAACACTTCAGCCAGAAAAAAAATAAAAATCAAGTTTGGATTATCACATCTTCGGAAAACGGAAAATTCCAAATCATTAACAATAAGGGCAACTATAACATTATTAAAATAAAATCTTATCGCAACCCCATAAAAAAGAAATTAAAAGTTAGCTATTTTGCCCCATTGAAATTAAGAAAGATTTTAAAAGATTTTAAGCCCGACCTTATTCATATCCAAGACCCGCTTTTTATTTCCAATATCTTGGCTATTGAAGCTAAAAAAATGGATATTCCGGTTATTGCCACTCAGCATAGTTCTTTGGATTTTCCTTTGGCTTGCCTTGAAATGCCCGATTTTTTTAAAAAAATGACAGCTAAAGCTATGGCTGCAGCTTTATCTAAGTTTTTTAATAATTATTGCCGGGTTTTAATTGTGCCCAGCAATTATATTAAAAGCGAAGCTGTTAAATGGGGAGTAAATATTCCCATAGAAGTAGTTTCTAACGGCATAGATCTTGACTTATATGCCAAAAAACCGATTCCTCTTTCCTTTATAGAAGAATATCATTTGGAGGATTTTGTTTCTAAACCGATTGTTTTTTATTGCGGCAGGTTGGATAAAGACAAAAATTTGAACGTTTTGATAAAAGCTATTCCTTCAGTTGTCAAGGAAACTGATGCTAATTTTCTTTTTTTAGGGACAGGGGAAAAGGAAGAAGAAATAAAAGAAAAAATTAAAGTTTATTCTTGTCAGGATAAGGTGCGTTTTATTGGCAAAATTCTTCCCTCCAACGAAAAAATTTCTTATTTTTATCACCTATCTTCAGTTTTTGTTATGCCTTCGGCTATTGAAGGTCAAAGTTTGGTAACGATGGAAGCTATGGCTTCAGGTTTGCCAATAGTTGCCGCGGATAGCGGCGCTTTGCCGGAATTAGTTAAAGACGGGGAAAATGGTTACTTAGTAGATCCTTTTAATCCAGAAAGTTTTAGCCAAGCAATTATTAAAATTTTAAAGGATAAAAAATTAAGCGAAATAATGGGTCAGAAAAGCCGTTCAATGATTTTGAAACACAATTATCAAGAGACATATGCTTTGTTAGAGAAAGTATATGAAAAAGCAATTAACTGATTTTTTAAGAAAAAATGAGATTTTTTCAGAAGAATCAACCAAAGTTAATTTTCTAATAATTGTTTATGGAAGAAATTTTTGAAGTAAAAAAAATAAATAAACCGATTAGGATAGACAAATACTTAAAAGAGAAATATGAGGATGTCTCAAGGGAAAAAATTATTAATGCCATTAAAAAAGGAGAGATAAAGATCGAAATTGGCAACAAAAGAAAACTGAAATTTAAGCCCAGCTTATTGCTTAGAGGCGGAGAAAAAATTTTTCTGTCAGAATTCAATAAAGAGAAGTCTTCTAAAGAAATCCTTTTGGCAAAACCTCTTTTGCCCGAGCCCTTAATCCTTTATGAAGATGAAAATCTTTTAGCCATTGATAAACCATCAGGAGTCATAGTCCATCCCGTCAAGAGCAATCTTTTTGAGCCTTCTATAGTTTCGTGGCTTATTTTTAAATTTCCTTTCTTAAAGGAGGTCGGCGAAGATAATTTAAGGCCGGGCATAGTTCATCGTTTGGATCGGGAAACTTCCGGAGTGCTTTTGGTGGCGAAGAATAATTTTGCTTTTAATTACCTTAAAAATTTATTTTTTTTAAGGAAAATAAAGAAAAAATACTTAGTCTTAGTGCGGGGAGAGATAAAAAAGAAAGAAGGAAGGATAGATTTTTATTTAGGCCGGTCTTTAAAAAAACCTTGGAAAAGAAAAATTGTTTTTTCCGGAGAAGGGGCTAAAAAAACAAAGACTGCTATAACGAAATTTAAAGTTCTTAAAAATTACAAAGATTATACTTTGTTAGAGGTAATGCCAGAAACCGGCAGGACCCATCAAATTAGGGTACATTTGGCTGGCATTGGTTTTCCAGTAGCAGGAGACAAAGTTTACGGAAGAAATAAAAAAGATCAGTTGAATATTTTTCCTCGTCAGTTCATTCATGCCCAAGAAGTCAGCTTTCCCAATTTATCAGGCAAATTATTGACTATCCAAGCGTCTTTGCCTGAAGATTTAAAGGTAATTTTAAAAAAATTATCCATTGACTAAGTAAGGGGTTTTATGATAAGCTGATGACTTAAGCTTAAAATTAAGTTTTTAAAAATAAAAGACAAAAAATAAAATAATATGGCTGAGACAATAAGAGAAATTAAAAAAGAAGAAATCCGGCCGGGGATGTATATTAAATTATTCCAAAAAACAAAGGAGGGAGACAAAGAAAAATTACAGCATTTTGAAGGGCTGGTAATTGCCAGAAAACACGGCAAAGAAGCCGGGGCAACGATTACTTTAAGAAGAATAATTGAGGGGGTAGGAGTTGAATGGATTTTGCCTTTATCTTCGCCAAAAATTGAAAAAATCAATTTAGTAAAAGAAAGCCGGGTCAAGAGAGCTAAGCTTTATTATTTAAGGAATAAATCTCAAAGAAAAACCAGGGCAAAATTAAGAAAAGAAATACGCAGCGAGGCAGGAGTTGTTAATGAAACGGTAAAGGCGGAAAAAGAAGAAGACGCTGAAAAAATCCAGCAGAAATAAAATTTAATTCATAATTCATTTTTTGTTATTTATAATTCAGAATTTATGATTCGTTTAGGATTTAGATATTAAAGTTCAGGAATTTCTTTATTCATAATTTATTGCTATGGTTTTTTCGCCCAGGTGGCGGAATTGGCAGACGCGCTACTTTGAGGTGGTAGTGGAGTTATCTCCGTGTGGGTTCGAATCCCACCTTGGGCACCAAGCGAAGCGAATCCCATCTTGGGCGCATTTTCTCCTTGTTTTAAAATAACCAAGGGGTTATAATGATAATAAAGCAAATAAAAGCAGAAGAGTTGCTTATTGTTTTTTAATATTGATGATTTGCTTACTGCGTTTTTTGTTTTTTAGAATAATAAAAGTTTTTTAAAAATTAAATAAATAAAAAAATGAAGAATAAAAATACAATTTTAATAATTTTAGGAATTATTTTGATAATTTTAATTGGTTTTTATTGGATTAGCCAAAATAGATTGAATATAGAAAATAGCGGTCAACAAAACCAAAACGGCGTTATAACTGAAGAAACTGGCGCTGGAGTAAATAATCAGGTAAATAATGAACAATCTCAAAACAAAATTATAACTGACGATTTTTCAGTAAATCTTCCTGATGGCTGGCAACAAACTTCTCCCGGAATGGGGATTTCGGCAATGGCTGTTAAGGTAAATGAAAAAATCGACGACCCCGCGGCTCAAAAAATTAATTTTCAAAGCTATTTCGCCGTAGTTTATGATACCCTTCAAGGAAAAAGCATAAAGGAATATTTACAAACTGTTAAAAACCAGCTTTTGCAAGTTGTTCCGGATGTTGTCTTTAATAAAGAACAGGATATTATGATAAACGAGAAACCCGCGCATACGATAGAAGCGGAATTAGTTCAGCAGGGAATAAACTTTAAGGTTTTAATGGTATTGATAGAGGGAAAAGAAGGAGATGTCTGGACGATATCTTTCAATACAATCAAAAGCAATTGGGAAGAATACGGAGAGATATTTTATAGTGTTGCCAACAGTTTTGTTTTGAATAAATAATAACACGGTTTGAATAATTATTTATTCAAAACAAGCGCTTATTTTATTATGGGAGAATACAAACAAACAATTAGGGCGGTAAATTCAGCTTTGCCGGCAGTAGTGGCAATTTTGGTGTCAAAAAATTTATCTTCTAATCTTGGTAGTTGTTCTGGTTTTTTTATTTCCCAAGACGGCTATGTTTTAACTAATCGCCACGTGGTAGAAGACGAAGAGGCGGTTTACTTCGTTTTATGGCAAAACAAAAAATATCCAGTAAATGTTATTTCTCGCGATAAAGTGACAGATTTGGCAATTTTAAAGATTGAAGGAAAGAATTTCCCCTTTTTAAAATTAGGCGATTCTTCTAAATTAAAATTGGGACAAACGGTTGTTGCCATTGGCAATGCTTTGGGTGAATTTGAAAATACTGTTTCCCGGGGAATAATTTCAGGGCTTTCCCGTCGGATAAAAACTGATATTGAAGACGGAGGTCAGGAATTTTTTGGCTTGATTCAAACCGATGCCGCTATCAATCCCGGCAATTCCGGCGGGCCTTTGATTGATCTTTGGGCAAAGGCAGTGGGTGTTAATATGGCAACGGTTTTGGGAGTAGAAAACATTAGTTTTGCCTTGCCTATCAATAGAGCAAAAAAGATTTGGGAAGATATTAAAAAATACGGCAGAATTTGCCGGCCAAAGCTTGGCATAAGATATTATTTAGTTAATGAGGAAATTAAGGCAAAATATAATTTACCTTTTGATTACGGCGCTTTTATTATTTTTAAGAGTTTCCCCAACCAGGAAGGCATAATTCCCGGCGGGCCGGCAGAAATGGCAAAGTTAAAAGAAGGTGATATTATTTTGAGTATTGATGATAAAAAAATTGACAAAGATTTTATTTTGGCAGAGTTTTTAGAGCAATATAAAATCGGAGAAAAGATTAAAATTTCTTATTGGCGGGAGGGAAAAGAAAATGAAGTTGAAGTTGAACTTGGAGGCTGACAATTTAAAGAATAATTTTTATTCATGATGGGCTTTATTTTGGAACTCTTTTAAGCTCTCTAAAAGCAATGGCCATTTTTTTAAAGTTGAATCTTCTTTGATAATTTCTTGGGCTTGTTGGCTTACTTTTTCTATAAATTCTTTATTAACGAGAGAGCTCATTACCAAATCGGGAATGCCCGATTGCTTTGTTCCCATAAATTCTCCGGGACCCCTGAGAGAAAGATCAATTTCTGCCAGTTTAAAGCCGTCGTAATATTTGGTTAGTGATTTTAAGCGGGATAAAGAGGCTTTGGCTAGGGAATCGGCAAAAAGAAAACAATAAGATTGGTTCTTTGCCCTCCCCACTCTCCCCCTAAATTGGTGAAGCTGGGCTAAGCCAAAATGTTCAGCTCCTTCAATAATCATCATTGTGGCATTGGGAATGTCAATGCCGACTTCTATCATTGAAGTCGTTACCAGAAGGTCAAAATCTCTATTTTGGAATTTTCTTATAACTTCTTCTTTTTCTTTTGGCTTCATTTTTCCGTGGAGCATAGCAATTTTTAAATCCGGAAAAACTTCTTCCTTCAGTTTTTTAAATTCTTTTTTCACAGCCTTTATTTCTAATCGGTTTATTTTCTCGGAAAGTTTGATTAAATTATCCGCTGAAACGTTAAGTTCCGGTTCTTCTATTCTTGGACAGACAAAGAAAGCTTGTCTGCCTTTTTTGATTTCTTCATAAATAAAGCGATAAACATTTTCTTTTTCTTTGGGCGTGATTATTTTAGTGATAACTTTTTTTCTTCCTTCGGGCATTTCATCAATGATTGATATATCTAAATCTCCGTAAAAAACTAAAGCCAAAGTGCGGGGAATAGGAGTGGCGGTCATTGACAAAAGATGAGGAATCTCGCCTTTTTTTAGATTTTTTGAAAGAAGTTTTTTTCTTTGTTCCACTCCAAAACGGTGTTGTTCGTCAACGACAAGAAGCCCTAAGTTGTTGAATTGGATATTTTTTTGGATTAAAGCGTGGGTGCCAATAACGATAATCGGCGAGGGGGAGTTAATGGTTTTTATTAAAGCTTTTTTGGAGATTTTTCCTTCTAAGCCGTCATCGTAAATTGTCGCTTCGGAGGAAGTCAGGAGGGCGATTTTAGAATGAAAGTTTTTTAAAAAAAATTTAAATTTTTCAAAATGCTGACGGGCTAAAATTTCTGTTGGCGCCATTACCGCTATTTGGTAGCCGGAAGAAAAAACAAGCAAACTGGCGCCAACAGCCACTATGGTTTTTCCCGAGCCAACGTCGCCTTCTAAAAGTCGATTCATCGGCTTTTGATTTAAATTTTTGGCGATTTCCCATAAAGATTTTTTTTGAGCTTGGGTTAAAGGGAAATCAAGAGAGCGGACAAAAGATTGGAGCAAAGGAATGTCAAGCTTTATTCTTGGCGCCCCAAGAGAAGAATTTTTTTCCTTGATTTTTAAAAGATAAAGTTGGGAGAGAAGAAGAGATTCAAAGACGAATCTTTCTTTGGCTTTTTTAGCCAAAGCCAAAGAAGCAGGAAAATGGATTTGGCGCAGCGCTTCTTTTATTTCCATTAAGCCATTCTTTTTTATCACAAAGAAAGGCAGAGTTTCTTTAATTTGAGGAATTAATTCCAATAAAGGTTTTATAAAATAGCGGAGCGCGCGCGAGCTTAATCCTTCGGTTTCCGGATAGATAGGAATCAGCCTGCCGGTGTGCTTTAAATCTTGATAAAAACTTTCTTCTAATTTTTGTTTGGAAAGAATCTCATAAGCCGGACTGGAAAGAATTAATTTTTTTCCTTTGGCTTGGACTTTTCCCGATAAAGACAAGGTGATACCAACAGAAAGGCTTTTTATAAGATAGATTTGGTTAAACCAAATGGCATTTATTTTTCCGGTATCATCTTCAATGACCGCTTCAATGATAAAAAATCTTTTTCTAAAAGTTCGTCGGACATTGATTTTAGTAATAGTGCCTATAAGAGAAGCTTTTTCTCCTTCCTTTAGTTCGTTGATTTTTTTTATTTGGGAAAAATCCTCATAACGAAAGGGAAAATACCAAAGCAGATCTTTAATGGTTTTAATTTTTAATTTTTCTAAGTACTTTAAATAACGCGGACCCACGCCGCGGATTTGCGAAACAGAATCAGAAAATTGTAGAAAGGGGCTCATTGAGGTTTTTTTAAAAGAATGAGGCCGGGCTCAAGCGCGATTTTCTCGCAGGGAAAATCGATAGCGTGTTTTTGCGGCAACATATTTGGACCTGAAGATTTAAGGGGAGCGGCAGTCTAAAACGAGCGATAAGTGCCCTCGGGAGGAATCGAACCTCCATCACAGGCTCCGCAAGCCCGTATTCTGTCCGTTAAACTACGAGGGCAGTCAGGCAGGTATTAAATAAATTAAAACCTTAAAAAGGATTTTAATTTTTCCAGTAATGATTCTTCTGTTTCTTCAAACTCTGTTAGGCCGGCGTTTAAAAGCGTTTCTCGGATTTTGGTTTTGAGTTTTTCTTTTTCTGTCTCTTTTTTTTCAAAAGGAATAAGAAGAGGCGACTTTAAACCATTTTTAAAACCAATTTTTAAGCAGTGACTTTCTCCTTTGCGATCAATAAAATTAAAAGAATTAAATTTTGGTAAGGGGAAAATTATGTTGTCAATTTTTATTTCCTTTTCATTAATAATTACTTTTATTTTTTTAGGGGCTTCTTCGTTGGCGACGGTTAAAACGGCTATAAAAATGATGATGATAGAGAAGAGATAGTTATTGGTTATTAAAGAAACGGCAAAAAACAGCCAGCAGATTGTTAGAAAAACCGCGTACCAGGCAAAGCTATGCTTGAAGTTGTTTTCTTCTGTTGTCCAGCTTATAGTTGCGTTTTTGGCGCTTTTTTCTGTTTTTTTATTTCTTGCCATTTTAGTGATATCTTTTAAATTACCACGAAATTGCTTTGTTTTCAAATGATAAACTGCCGGAGACTGAGAATTTCCTCGCCGGGAAGCGAGAACTATGGAAGATTTATGGTTAGTTAAAAATAAAGAAGTTAAAAGTTAAAAGGTTTGAGATGCGGAAGATGCGGAGGTCCGACTTTCACAGGATTCTTTAGCGGCTTGCAATCGCTAAAGGAGTTTTTTGATTTTTTGTAAGTTTTTTCTAATCTTGTGGTAAAATTATATTCAAATGGAGTATTATTCTTCCTCAGCCTTTGTTTTAAAAAAAGAACCGATTAAAGAAAGCGACCGGCGCTATGTTTTTTTTACCAAGGATTTTGGGAAGATTTCTCTTTTAGCTCAAGGAGCAAGAAAAATCAAAGCCAAGCTTTCTAGCCACTTAGAACCTCCTGTTCTTTCTCAAATAGAATTTGTGGTTGGCAACACCTCTCGTTTATTAGGGGCTTTAGAAGAAGAACCTTATTTGGAAATAAAAAAAGATGAAACTGCTTTGGCTGCGGCTTTGGAGATTTTAGCCTTAACTGACGAGATGACGATTGAAAATCAAGATGACAAAGCGCTTTGGAAGCTGATTTTTGATGTTTTGTTTTTTATGGAAAAAAATGGCAGAAAATACAACGAACTTACGGATTTTTCTAAATTTTATTTTAACGCTCGCCTTTTAACCCTTATGGGTTTTAAGCCGTTTTTAGGCGAATGCAGTGAATGCCATAAGAGAACGGAAAACGGTTTTTTTAATTTCAGAAATAAATCCTTTTTTTGCAAAAACCATGCCAAAATTAACGATTTTTTGATTAAGACGGAACAAAAAAGAATTTTAGACTTTTTTTTTGAAGCGCCTTTAAATTTTTTTTCTCAACCCTCGTTGGTTAAAAAAATTATGGAGGAAAGAGAGTTTTTAAAGCAGTTTCTGAAGAGTTTTACTTTGTCTGTAAAATCAGATATACTATATTTTAAAAATAGCTAAAATAACTTTTTTTAAAAATATAAAAGTATGACGATAAACATTTTTGCTTTTAAAAAATTTTTAAAAAGTTTTTGGGGCGGGATTATCATAACTTTAATTATTTTAGGTCTAGGTTATTCTTTTTGGAGGATAATTAGAAGCCAAGGAGTAAGTTTTTCTTTTTTGGGCACAGAAGAAGCAAAAGCCGGAGATATTAAAACTTTTAGTTTAATTTTAAAAAACGATTCCCGGGTGGCTATTCAGGAAGCGGAAATAGTGATTAAATTGCCGGAAGGCGTAATTGACCCGAAGAATATGGGCGAAACCACATTTAATTATTATTTAGGCGAGATAAAGGCGGGTGATTCTAGAACCGAGAATATGGAATTGCTGATTACCGGCGACCATAAAACAGCTAAAAACATTGAAGCTTCTGTCAGATATCGGCCCAGCACCTTAAGCTCTTTTTTTGAAAAAAAAGAAACAAAAACTATTTTGATTTCCGGCTCTGCTTTTCAATTTGACTTAGTAACGCCAAGGCAAGTTTTCTCCGAACAAAATTTTCCTATGGAACTAAGGTGGGCCAATAGTTCTAATTATATTTTTGAACATGTCGAAGCAAGGGCAGAATGGCCTACTGGTTTTGTGTTTCAGGATTCTAATCCCGAGGTTTCTTTTGATAATCCCGAAAATAATAAATGGCAATTAGGAGATTTAGGCGCTGGCAGCGAAGGTAAAATCAGAATCAATGGTTATCTTTCAGGAAAAGAAGGGGAAACAAAAAAGATGATTATGAATTTAGGAATTGTAAAAGATAATCAATTTTTTCCTTTGGCTAAAGTAGAGAATTACATTTCTTTAATTAAAAATCCTTTGTGGGTTACTACTTTTGTTAATGATGCCATTGACTATAATTCCGACCTGGGAGAAACTTTGAATTTTGTCATAAACTATCAAAACAACTATTCCGCCGCTTTGAGAAGTTTAAAAGTGACGACGGTTTTTTCCGGAGACGATGTTTTTGATTTTTCCACTTTAAGGGCGCCTCGAGGGTTATTTTACTCTCGCTTGAAAACTTTAACTTGGGAAGGGTCAAAAGTGCCGGAGCTTTATTCTTTAAACCCGGGAGAAAAAGGGACTTTAACTTTTTCAGTCAATCTGAAAAAAGATTGGCCAATGAGAAGCTTAGCCCAAAAAAATATAGCGCTGGAAGTTCAAACTTTAGTGGAAAGTTCTAATATTCCTGACCAAGCAGAAATTTCTGATTTGCCAAAAGCTTCAACGTTAAATACGATAAAAATCAACACAGGGAGCGGTGTTATAGTGGAAAGTTATTTCAGAGACGCTTCCTCTCAGATTGCCAATATGGGAAAACTGCCTTTAAGAGTTGACCAACCCACGGATTTCACGATTCACTGGAAAATTACCAATAGTTTTAATGCTTTAAACGATGTCTCTGTAAAGACCACTTTGCCTTTATGGGCTGAATTTACCAACCAATTGGGAGGTAATTACGGTGAGAATCCTCCTGTTTACGACCCTAATACCAGAGAAGTAACTTGGAATGTAAAAACCATTCCAGCTGGTTCAGGTTTGCTTGCCAAGGGCTATGAAGCGGTTTTTCAAGTCAGGGTAACGCCTCCTTTAGCTCAATTAAACAAGGCTATTGAAATAATTAACGTTACTGCTTTCAGAGCTTCTGATTCTTTTACTCAAAAGGAAATCAGCGCTTCTTATCCAAAAGTAATGTCTACTCAATTGACTGACAAAACTGTGCCGCTTGAAGCCGGGATAGTTGGCCTTTAACAGTTAAAAGGTTAACTTTCCTTGAGAATAATTTAATTTATTTTAAAGAAAGAAGAGAATGGAAAAAAAGGTTTTTTCTGACGACCAAAGTAATTTAATAGAAAAAATAGTTTCTTTGTGCAAACGACGCGGTTTTATTTTTCCCGGTTCGGAAATTTATGGCGGTTTGGCTAATTCTTGGGATTACGGCCCCTTAGGAGTGGAACTTAAAAACAATATAAAAAAAAATTGGTGGCAGAAAATAGTATGGGCAAGAAACGAGGTAGTTGGTTTGGATTCAGCTATTATTATGAATCCAAAAACTTGGGAAGCTTCTGGTCATCTTAAAAACTTTTCCGACCCCTTGGTGGAATGCCAAAATTGCCATAGCCGTTTTCGCGCTGATTATTTAAAAGAAGGTAAATACGGTGAGTTAAAACAAAAAGACGGCCGTTTGCTTTGCCCTAATTGCGAAGGACTCCTTACCGAAGAAAAAAAATTTAATTTAATGTTTAAAACTTTTCTGGGGGCAACCGAAGAAACTGGCGATGCGGTTTTCCTTCGGCCGGAAACCGCTCAGGGCATTTTTGTTAATTTTAGAAATGTTTTAAATTCTTCAAGAAAAAAAATCCCTTTTGGTATAGCGCAGATAGGGAAATCTTTCAGAAATGAAATCACGCCGGGCAATTTTATTTTTAGGACAAGGGAATTTGAACAAATGGAACTGGAATATTTTGTTAAACCCGGCGAAGATGAAAAATGGTTTTTTTATTGGACAGAAGAAAGACTGAATTGGTATTTGTCTCTGGGGATAAAAAAAGAGAACTTGCGCCTTAGAGTTTATGAAAAAGAAGAATTGGCTCATTACGCACGAGCTTGCGCTGATGTAGAATATAAATTTCCTTTCGGCTGGGACGAGGTAGAAGGAATTGCTAATCGCGGAGATTATGATTTAAAAAACCATATCAAAAATTCCCTAAAAGATTTAAGTTATTTTGACGAAATAAAAAAAGAAAGTTTTGTTCCTTTTGTAATAGAACCTTCAGCCGGCGTAGACAGGTCTTTATTGGTTTTTCTGCTTGACGCTTACAATGAAGAGAAAGATGAAAGTGGCGAAACAAGAATCGTACTGAAATTAAATCCTCAATTATCGCCAATTAAAGTAGCAGTTTTCCCGTTGCTTAGAAATAACGATAAGTTATTGGTTTTAGCCAAAGATATTTATAATCAGGTTCGGGGAAAATTCCTTTGCGATTACGATGAAAGCGGTTCTATTGGCAGGAGATACAGAAGGCAAGATGAGATTGGGACGCCTTGGTGCTTGACCGTTGATCATTTGAGTTTAGAAAACGATACTATAACTAT
>Ga0265297_10007877_pt1 | contig 14506 bp, 24 predicted proteins | sample Munlanlwell13791_FD_192502 | JGI IMG/M metagenome (GOLD analysis project Ga0265297, IMG submission 192502) | Leachate microbial communities from a municipal landfill in Southern Ontario, Canada - Leachate well 137-91 | ecosystem: Engineered > Solid waste > Landfill > Unclassified | place... | reverse complement strand
CCAGAAGATGATGTCAAGCCGGCGTATGAACGGGTGCGTCTCTTTCTGCAAGGGTGGTTTATCGGGTGGCAGGGAAGGCGAGCCGCAGCGCCCTCCAGATCAGAAGGGCAGAGTGATCGCCCCACTCGGCGGGATGGTTTTCGAGATACTTCCCGACGACGAATCCAAGCTGCTCGGGATCGGCGTCTTTCGGTAGAGCAAAGTCCGTCTTGCCAGCGGCGAGGAGACCGTCTGCCGTTCCTATGATGTATGCCAGATAGAAACCGATGGTGGCGGCAGCGGTGGTTGTATCCTCGGAGCCGATCGTTCCTTGCTTGACTCGCTGATACACGGTCCAGTCTTCGTACAGAGTTTTTCCCGTCGGACTCGCCCACACGCAGACTGAGAAGATCGCACCAAGGACCGCTATCGTGACGAAAAGTAGCAATCGCCTTGACATTCTAGGCCCCCCACATTTCCGATGGCTGACCCTCCGGGGGAAAGTATAGCACGTCGGGCGGCAGATCGCAATTCTTGGCCCGCCTCGATCTCCAATATCTCTACATGGCCAGCCTCGCAGAAAAAATTCGTCTTTCGGGTAAAAAAAGTTGACAACTGGCTCCCGAGGGTGTATAAACCATATGGGGATTCCAATTAGACAGAATATGTAGTTACTGACAGTTGGAAACCCCTGGAGGATTCTGTATGGTATCCGAAGGGGAGGGGAGAAAGGGGCCTCGGAATGGCACTTACTCCTACATCAGCGGTTGCACTGGAAGCCATCCTAGACAAGCGGTTCAAAACGTTCGAGGATCGGACCTGCCTGTTGTTCTGCCAGATGTTGACGGGGATCAGCAACAGGATCACGAAGGAATCCAACATCCAAGCACGGCATCTCATGGACATCTTGGCGCGGCTCTCGGATATGGAGCCCGCCCATGAGAACCAGCACCTCCAACACTTGCTTCCGACAAACCGAAAGACAGCCTAGAGAAAAAGAAGCAGCAGCCTCCCGGAAACGCTACAGAAGAAATCCGGCTCTCTATCGCGAGTACTGCCGGAAGTACTGTTACTCAAATCCGCGAGCTCGCTATTGCCACCTGTTCGTCTACCTCGCATTGAAAAGCGGGAAGGTTGTCCGCGAACCGTGTGAAATCTGCGGCAATCCGAAGACCGACGCCCACCACGATGACTACTCGAAACCGATGGAGATCCGCTGGCTTTGCCGGAGCCACCACCGAAAGCTGCATAGGAGCAAGCCGTGATCAAGATCAAGACATACAAGGTCTGCCGCAAAGGTCTGCGCGGTGTGACTATCGGTCTCCCCGCCTTGTGGCTTAACGACGTCGGTATCAAGCCGGGCGATCGGCTTGACCTCTATCGGGATGAACTAGACCACCTCATCATCGTCGCACCCGAAAGGGCTGTTGGAGGTGAGGCATGAACATCGGCGCTCTCGCCCTCTCGGGCTGGCTTCTGCTGGGCTGGATGCCCCGGGGCGACCTCATGGTCTACGACCCGCCGGCGTGCATCGACGTGGCCGGCAGCTACCTCGTGGAGATCGGCGCCGAGGCGTCCTGGGGTCCGCTGTTCGCCGGCGGCTCGATGCGGGTGCCGGTGTGGCAGCTCGAGGGGCAGCTCAACTTCTGGCCGACGCAGCTCATCTCGACCACGGACATCGGCCTCGAGCTCGGCCCCGCGCGCCTGGGATGGCGCCACGTCTGCGCCCACCCCGTCACGCCCTACCTCATGTGCCTGAGTGACGGGCAGCTCACCCCGCGGTGGGATTCATCTGTGGACCTTATCTACCTGCGGTTCGAAGCGGGAGGAAAGCGGTGAACGTTCTGAAGGCACTGGGAGGCGTTCTGATCGGCGTCGTGGCGCTGTACGTGCTGCTATCGCTGGTCGGGGCGGTGTTCATCGGCAGCCTGAAAGACCGGGCTCGGAGAAACCACGAAAGGAGGCATGGGGCCGACAACAACTGGCCCCGGTTCGGGTTCTAGGGGCCGCGTCGCCCGTCAGCGACGAGCGATACGGTCCTCGGGGAGCGGCGGGACCTGGCGCCAACCAAAGCACCCGCCGCCACCCCTTTCATCGCCCCCCCTCGCGGGGGGAAGGAGGACCGCATGGGTACTATCCAGGAAAACGGGTCGGGCATCAAGTTGGCGGTGCCGCCGACCGTCTATGAGCGGATGCGCGAGACCATCGACGATCTGCTCATCACCATCCGCTCGGCGTACGCGAACGGCATCGGCAACGAGGACGAGCTGCGCCGCGCGGAGCGGCTGTCGATCGGGCTCTCGGCCGACCTCGGCTACATCGAGGTCATGCCCGAGGTGCCCGAACCACCGCGCGGAGCCCTGCGCTACAGGTTCCAGGACCACGAGAACGGGCACCCGTCGGGGCCGGCGCTGCTCGTGGACTATCGCGTTGCCCCGCGCGAGCTCCAACTGCTTCGCATCATCGCGGAAAGGCCCTTCGCGGATCTGAGCGGCCTCGAAGCCGACCTACTCGGGGTACTCGACGAATCCCTCATCGAGACGATCATCCGCGAGATCCGGCAGCACGAGGAGGAGGTCGAGGACTCCGACATCGACGGCTACCTCGCGGACCGCCGGCACGACGAGCTGATCGACCGGGAGCTGGAGGATCGCATCCCGTTCCGCGGAGAGGCGGTGGCACATGAGTAACGAGCTCGGGACCGAGGTGGACCGGTTCATCGCCGCGGCTCTCTCCCCCGAGGAGCAGCTGCCGGCCGAGCTGAACAAGTGGCAGATCGACACCTACCGCTCCGCTGAGTGGGCTATCGCCACCGCGGACTGCGCGCTCGCCGAACTCGCGAAGATCGACGAGGCGCTCGAGGAGGCCATCAGCCGGTTCCGCAAGGGAGCCGAGAAGGCGAAGGCCCAGCACCTCGCGACGATCGAGTTCATGTACAACGCCCTGGAACCGTGGGTGCGGAAGGAACTCGACGGCAAGCGCAGGTCGATGATCGTCGCCGGCAAGCGCGTGGGGTTCCGCAAGCTCCCCGACTCGCTGGAGATCGTCGACGAGGACGCGGCGAAGGCGTGGGCGAAGAAACACCTGCCCGAAGCGGTGCAGGTCGTCACAACGGAAAAGCTCCTCAAGGCGCCCCTGAAAGAGGTCCTCACGAAGCAGGGGATCGTGCCGGACGGGGTGCGGCTGAACCAGGGCGAGGAGCGGTTCTACAAGGAGGACGCGGTATGAGCACTGCCATCAATCTCGCGGAGCAGGCGAAAGAAGTTTCTGCTCCCGCAGACATCATCTCGAACATCGTTCTCAAGGGAGACCTTTCCGGTCTCTCGCCCGTTCAACGCATGGACTACTACAACCGCATGTGCTCGCACGTCGGCCTGGACCCGGTTTCGCAGCCGTTCTCGCTGCTGAACCTGCAGGGGAAGATGGTGCTGTACGCGAACAAGTCGGCAACCGAGCAACTGAGAGCGCTCCACGGGGTGAGCGTTACGGACCTGACGGGCCAGATGATCGGCGACATCTACGTCGTCACCGCCAAGGGAACTGATGGAAAGGGGCGGACGGACGTCGCAACGGGCGCCGTGAACGTCGCCGGCCTCAAGGGTGATGCGATGGCGAACGCGATCATGAAGACCGAGACCAAGGCAAAACGCCGCTTGACCCTATCACTCTGCGGCCTGGGGATGCTCGACGAGAGCGAGATCGAGACGATCCCCGACGCGAAACCGGTGAGCAGCATCACCCTGAAGGTGGAGAACCAGGACGGCGGGAACGGCGGGGGGGCGCCGGCTGCCTCGAAGGGGAAGCCCGCAGCGAAGGCCTCGGACCCCGAACTCATCAAGCGCGAGAAGGCCGCCATGGAAAGCCTCAAGGTCAACTCGCCCCTGGCCCCCGAGATCGTGGTGGACAAGGCGCGGGAGGACGCGGCGAAAGCCTCGGGGGACCGGAGGTCGGGGAAGATCACGGACGAGGAGTACGTGAAGCAGCTCGAGGCGATCGCGAAGGCGGTCGCTGACGAGGCGCAGTTCTGATGATGCGCAGCCGGTCCCTGTGGAGGCGAGGCGGCCTGTACCCGCCCTGTACCCGCCGAGTGGCGGTTCAACTCCGCCGACCGGCTGGAGCCGGCGTTGCCGGCGAACGGAACTGGCGGCAGACGGTCCCGATCCGACCGATGGCTGACCGGCACGCCGGGGGCTGCCGACCCCGGCAACATGGGAGGGGAACTTCGTGACCGAACGAACGCGCAAGCGCCGGATGCACCGCTACCACGATACCTGCCCCCTGTGCATGAAGAAGGACGCCGTGGCGAAGGGGCGAGAGCCGAAGAGGTATCGCTGCGTGTGCGGCGCGGTGTGGAGATGGAACGGAAAGCCCGGCGGCCCCGTGGTGCTTCACGGGAAACTGTACGAAGGGCGCCCCCCGCGGTTGCCGTCGAAGCGGGGCGTTGCATGAGGCGGCGGATCTATCGCCTCGGGTGGCTGAGGATCGCGGCCCTGACCGCGGGGGTCGTAGTGTTCTCCATGGCCGGCGGGGTGAGCATCGGCATCGCCCTGGTGCGCGGCGAGGAGCGGGCCGCGGTGCCGGCGCCGGTCGTGGGGGAGTTGGTGCCACGGCCCTACGTCCTGCCGCTCGAGTACGCGCAGCTCGTCATCCGCTACTGCGACGAGCAGGCGGTCCCGGTGTGGCTCGCCTGCCGGCTGTTCACCCATGAGAGCGGCTGGAAGGCGAACCTCGCCAGCCGCGAGAACGACAACGGCACGCGGGACTACGGGCTGGCACAGCTCAACGGCGCGTACCTCGAGTCCTTCCGCGTCTACAACGGCGGGCAGGCCGTGGACCCGTTCAACCCCGAGCACGCCATCCGCGTGGGGATCAGGTATCTGTCCGCGCTGCACGCCCAGTGCGGCTCCTGGCGGGAGGCCGTGCGCCGCTACGCTGGCAGGCGGCCGGCTGCGGACACGGCAAGGATCATGGGGGCGGAGAGGTGATCGCCGCTCTTTTCGTAGAGACCGGCGGGGTGTACTTCGGCCTGCCTGACGTGGACCCATGGGATGAGAAGCGAGACGCGCGCCTCTACGCCGGTCCGTCGCCCGTGGTGGCGCATCCCCCTTGTGCGCGGTGGGGCCGCTACTGGTATGGCGGTCCACTCCTCGCGAAACAGGGACGACGGAAAATCCTCGGCGACGACGGCGGGTGCTTCGCGTCTGCCCTGGCGTCGGTGAGGAAATGGGGGGGCGTCCTGGAACACCCCGAGGGATCGCATGCGTGGCGAGTCTTCGGTATCCCGCGCCCGCCGCGCTTTGGAGGTTGGGTAGCCTGCCTCGATGGCGGCTGGACGTGTTGCGTAGAGCAGGGTCACTACGGTCACCGCGCTCGCAAGGCGACGTGGCTCTATGCGTATGGGATGACACCCCCGGCACTCAGGTGGGGTAAGAGCGCGGCTGCATTCCGAATCGACGATGGCTTTCACACCGCCGAAGAACGACGAAGGGCGACGCGGACCGGCGCGCGCCAGCGATTGTCTCACCAGGAGCGGGCCGCGACCCCTCCCGATTTCCGCGACGCGCTGTTGGGCATAGCTAGGTTGGTACCCGCATGAGCCCGATCCTGCCGTCGAACCGCCACCGCTACCCCGTAGACTGGCCGGAGATCCGCGAGCGGATCCTGCAGCGCGCCCGGAACCGATGCGAGGAGTGCGGTGTGCCGAACCACGCCTGGGGCTGGAGAGATGGCGAAGGCAGGTTCCGCCAAGTCGTCCGCTGGCCGCTGATCGAAGCTGGTTTCACACGGCCGCCGTTCGACGTGGCAACGCCCCGCGGTACGCTGCACGTGATTCAGATCGTTCTCACCGTCTCGCACACCGACCATGTGCCCGAGCACTGCACCGAGGACAACCTTCGCGCGCTTTGCCAGCTGTGCCACAACCGGCATGACCGGAAGCACCGCGACCACACCCGCCGCTATGGGCTGGAGGACGGGCAGATAGAACTGGGGGTCGAGCTGTGATCCGCCGGGTGCGCGTGACCCTCGACGGGGAGCTGCTCGACAAGGCCAGGCGATACGCGGAGCTCGCACACATGGCGGATCTGTCCGGACTCGTGGCTGAAGCCCTGGAGAAGTTCATGCGCTCGAGGGACCGTGTTTGGAGGCGCGATCCGAAGTGGTCGCCACCGACACGCTCAACCTCCACTCCCAGCACCAGGCTTCCAAAGACGATGGCGGAGTTCAAGGCTCAGGTTCAACGCGAAGCGACTTGGTATGCCGCGAAGTGGGCCACGCTCTCGCGTGACGACTTCACTTGCCAGCACTGCGGGAGATCGAGCGTGGACATCGTACCCCATCACATCAAGCGCCGTCGCGCTGGTGGTCCGGACGATCCGGCGAACCTCATCACACTCTGCCCCAAGTGCCATGGGGCAGCCCACAGCAAGAAAGGACTGCCCCTATGAAAGCCGTTACGTTCTGCGTCTCCGACGAGGAGAAAGTAGCCCTGGAGAACTTCGCCCGCATCCGTGGCCTGGGGACGGCCGGGTCGCTCGCCAGGTTCGCCGTTGCGCGCTATCTGGCGCAGTACCCACTCGGGGCACGGGAGAGGGGCATCGCGGCACTCAGGGGTACCCCGGAGGACCTCGGGGAAGGCAAAAACCCTGATGCGGGGGGCCGAGAGCCATGAACGACCAGCTCTTCCCGATGACCGAGGACGAAGTGCTTCGCGTACTGGCCGCGAAGCACACGCGCGACCTATTCGTCCCTCACTGCAAGACCGGCGCCTCGTGGTACGGGAGAGAGGGCTCAATCCTCATTCTCGACGCCTGGGTTATGCCTTATAGCTGGGTGAAGCCCATCATCGGCTACGAGGTGAAGGTCTCGCGCTCGGACTTCCACCGCGATCAGAAATGGCGGGCGTACCTCCCATACTGCAACCTCTTTTTCTTCGTGACGCCCTTTGAGTTGATACGGGCGGACGAAGTGCCGGAGGAAGCCGGCCTCATCTGGGTGACGAAGACCGGCGCCGGCCTCCGCTACAAGAAGCACGCGCTCCCGAACTGGCATCACCAGATCCCGCAGACGATCTTCCAGTACGTGCTCATGTGGCGGAAAGAAGCGGTGCCAGCTGAGGCCCCGACGTGAACGAGGCCCTGACGTACCCCGAGAAGCTGAAGGACCCCCGGTGGCAGCGGGTGAAGTGCCAGGTTCTCGTGCGCGACGACTTCACCTGCCGCAGCTGCGGGTGTACCACGCGCACCCTGCACGTGCATCACCGGTGGTACGGCAACGGCCTGGAGCCGTGGCTGTACCCGCTGGACGCCCTCGTGACCCTGTGCGACCAGTGCCACTCCTTCGAGGAGGTCGCCGAGCCGCTGGGGCGCAACTCTGACTTCTGGCCGCTGATCCGCATGAGCGACGGGACGTTCCGCAAGGGCCCGCTGGCCGAGATCGTCGGCCGGTGGGACACGAGCAAACCCCCTCGGAGGTGGGCGTAGATGTCGAAGCGCTTCGTTGACATTGCCATCTGGAAAAAGGGCTGGTTTCGAAAGCTACCTCCCGAGGAGAAGGCCGCCTGGAAGTTCATCTGCGATGACTGCGACGGGGTTGGTGTGTGGGAAGCCGACTTCGACATCGCCGAAGCTTTCATCGGGGCAACGGTCAACTGGGATCATCTCCTTTCGTCATGCAACGGGAACATCGAGGTCATGAAAAACGGGAAGTGGTGGCTGTGCGACTTCGTTGACTTCCAGTATGGGGAGTTGAACGAGAACTGTCGTCCTCATCGTCACTACTTGGCGTTGCTCGAAAAGCATGGTCTGAAAGGGTTTCAGAAAAACGCGAAAGGGTATCAAAAGGGTATTAATACCCTTAAGGAAAAAGAAAAGGAAAAGGAACTAGAACCGGAACCGGAAAAGGAACCGGATGACTTCGTAGCTTTCTGGGACGTGTACCCGCGCAAGGTGAACAAGGTCGGCGCTCTGAAGGCTTGGCGCGCCAGGCTCCGAGAAAAGAGCGCTACCCCCGGCGCCCTCATCACCTCCGCTCAGAACTATGCCACGAAGGTAGCCGGCAAAGACCCCGAGTATATCATGCATCCCTCGACCTTCCTCGGGCCCCAGCAGCGGTGGAAGGACTTCCCGGCCGCGGCTCACCCGGCATCGAGGGTCGTCCACAAGTTCTGTGGCTCCTGCGGGAAAGAGTACTGGGGCTCGGCCTGCACCTGCGGGTGGAGCGAGTGATGGTGCTGGCTGACCCCCAGAGCGAACGGGCGATCCTCGGGGCGGTGCTGGACGATCCGTCCTGCTACGAGTCGATCGAGTTGACCGACGAGGACTTCCAGGACGCCGACTGCCGGCTCGCCTGGGGGAAGATGCGCGCGATCATCGACTCGGGCAAGCGGCCCGACCTGCCCATGCTCGGGGCCGAGATGCCCGAGCGGGTGAAGTTCCTCTCGGAGCTGAACCCGATCACCTCCGCGAACGCCAGCTACTACGCCGAGCGGATCCGCGAGTGCTCCAAGCGCCGCGGGATCGTCACGATCATGCGGAGGGCGAAAGAGCTGATCGACGGTCCCGTGGACGCCACCCTCGAGGCGATCGAGGCCGGCCTGGTCGAGCTGCAGGGCCAGGACCGCCGGGACCTGCGGCTGCTGCGCGACCTGCTCAACCCCGCCATGGAGCTGATCGAGGAGCGCTACAAGCTGCACGGACGGCCACCGGGGATCGAGACGGGGTTCCACCGCCTGGATGCCCCCCTGGGGGGACTGCGGAACGGGAACCTCGTCATCATCGGCGGCCGCCCGTCCATGGGCAAGACCGCCCTGGCGTTGTCGATGGCGCTGAACATGGCGACGAAGGACGTGCGGGTGGGGTTCTTCTCGCTGGAGATGGCGGCCGAGCAGCTGGTGATCCGCGCTCTGGCGAGCGCCGGCAGGATCAACTCGCAGTCGCTCGCCAGCGGGTGCATGACCCAGGCCGACTTCGCGAAGATCCTCGACGCCGGCTCCGTGCTGCAGCGGGCCATGGTCGTGATCGACGACACGCCGAACATCCAGCTCACGCTGCTGAAGAACCGCGCCAGGCGCATGAAGCGCTTCGGGGTGGACGTGGTGTTCGTCGACTACCTGACGCTGATCCGCCACGGGGACGCGCGCACCCCACGGTGGGAGCGGGTGGGGGAAGTCTCGAAGAACCTGAAGCAGCTAGCGCGCGAGCTCAGCATCCCGATCGTGGCGCTGTCACAAGTCGGCCGCGACGCTGACGACCGCATGCCGACGCTGTCAGACCTGCGTCAGTCAGGAGAGGTCGAGGAGGACGCCGATGTGGTGCTGCTGATGCACCGGGACCGCAAGGCCGCTGAGGATGCGCAGGACTACACCACGCAGATCGACATCGCGAAGAACCGGCACGGTGCGACGCAGATGATCGAGCTGGTGTTCCTGCCGACGTACGTGTCGTTCGAGGAGAAGTTCGAGGCGCAGGGGGAACGGTCGTGATGTACATCCTCGCCGCCGTTGGCACAAGCGAGGTTGACATATGGGGTGGCCGTGGCGGCGGCCGGACCCGGGATCTTTGTAAGCTCGGAAACCTGCATGGTGCATCGGGTTCCGGGCGTCGTTGGGATCAGAGTGCGTACCAGTGGACAGGAGCTAGCCTGCGCCCGCCAGCGCAGGTGTTTGGAGATAGTGCCGGGGCCGAGGGAACGCTGGGCCGGAGGTCCATGGCTCCCTGCGGTGGCGACGAAAACTTGGCCCCGGCTTTCTTCGGGCAGCACAACCGTTGCGCTACGGAAACAGTTTGCGCAAGGAGGCAGAAGCATGAAGCGATCGCTGGTGGTCCTTTTCATCCTGGCAGCCGCCCTCGGCTGGTCGCAGCAGTACATCGACGACCTCGACGGACGCAACTGGAACGGCTACAGCGCGGAAACGAAGGCGGGCATCACCAAGGGCATGATGATGTACTCGATCTTCATCGACGAGATCCTGGTCTGGTGCGGAGAGAACGGGATCGTGGTGCCCGAGCGCCTCTACTCGATCCTGGAATACGGAGGGGACACCGGGGGCCTCGGGACGCTCGACATCTCCAGGCTGATCGACGCCTACTACCTGACCCCCGCCAACATCACGACGTCCATCTACATGGCCTACTTCTTCTGCATCCGCGACTGGAAGAATGCCCGGGGCGAGTGAGGTGAAGGCATGAAGCGGTACACCTACGTAGGCGAGTACGACGCCAGCTACGCCGAGAGCGAGGGTGGTGAGTTCGTCCTCTACGCCGACATGGTGAAGAAACTCGCCGCCCGCGAGCGCGAGCGGGAGAAGGCTTGCGATGAACTGAACCAGCTTGTAGATGAGGAACGCCGGTTGCGCCAGAAGGCCGAGGCCGAGGTGAAGGCGCTGCGGGAGGAACTGGCCGCCCTCCCCTCGGTACTCCGGCAGTGCGTACGGGCGATGGATGACGCCGCCGAATCACTACGTGCCGGCAAGGTTACCAGTCCGGCGCCGCTCCTGACCACTATCCGCGAGGTGAAGATCAACGACGAAGACTTCCCCCCGTTTCTGGAAAGCAAGGAGGAAGCATGAGCGATGCGGCGTTCATCGACGACGACTTCCCTGAGGTGAAGATCAACTGCCCGCCCCCACCAGTGACCCCGCGCGAGCGGCAGCGCCTCGAGATCCTCGGCAAGCAGTGGTCCGTCGTATGGCTGCCGTCCATGAAGAAAGCGCTCGGGAGGACCGACCACGATCAGCTGCAGATCGAGATGGAGCGGGGTCACCCGGATGACAGAACCATCGCCACGCTGCTGCACGAGGTGCTGGAGGCCATCAACCGCGAGCTGGTCCTGGGGCTCGACCACGACACCATCGAGCGGCTGGAGAGCGCCTGGTTCGCTTTCTTCCGGGCTCAGCACATCGACCTCGAGCCGCTGATCCGGGAGGACGGCGAGTGAACGTGCAGGCGGCAGCAGGGCGCCGGGCCGCCAGCGGCGGGGATCCGGGGGCCGCGACGTGACCTCCCTCGGGCTGACGCACGACGAGCTGGTGGCCCAGGCCGCGCAGTACCTCGAGTACCGCGGCTGGCTCGTCATCGTCACCCACGGCCCGCGCAACCATCCGCGGCAGCCAGGAGTCACCGACCTCATCGCCATGCGCCGCAGAGCGAACCTGCTCGTCGAGATCAAGATCGACCGCGACAAGCCGCGGCCCGACCAGCTCGAGTTCGCCGATCACGCGATCCGCTGCGGCCTCGAGGTCTATGTGGTCCGAACGCTGGACGACCTGGTTGCCATCGTGCACCGATGCGAAGAGGAGCAATGAACGACGAACAACGGGCGATAGGACTACAGTCGATCTACCACGCCGGCCGGCGGGAAGCGCTCGCCCCGCTGCGCGACTGCTGCCAGGCGATCGCCTCGAGCATCGTGCGCTGCGAGCGCCGGCGCCTGGGGATCCATCTGTCGGTCGCAGACATCGAGGAGATCTCCTCCGACGCCGCGGCGCAACTCATCGAGAACTACCTACGGAACCCCAGCTACATCGTACGATGGTTTCGGGTTCGTCTCGTCTATGAGGTCCGCAACGTCCTATACGCTCCGCTGCGCAGCAAGCAGCGGCACTTCGAGGATCACCTCACGATCACCGGCGACATCGACAAGCACTCGAGCGGCCCCGACGACCGCGAGCGGGTGCCGGAGGCTGCGGCGCTCGATGCCCTGGTGGCCGAGCATCCGAAGGGGAAGAAGATCGCGGCGGACCTGTGCCGCTCGCTGTACTACCGCGTGGCTATCAGGAGGATCGCGGCATATGTTGACCGACGATGGATCTACGAGCACGCCGAAGCGCTGCATCAAGTTTTCCGCACGTTCCACTGGAGGCCGGCGCCGCGTGGTGGTCAAAGCCAGCCTGCAGCCCGAGCTGGCGGACTACGCGAGACGCTACGCCGAGGCAAACGGGATGAGCGTGTCGAGTCTCATCGAGGAGCTGATAAGGTGGCTGAGAGATGAAGCGTAACAGGTTCGAGCTGTGGCGGCTGCTGCCTGGGGCGAAGCGGTTCTTCGGGATCAAGCGCGAGGAAGAACGGTTCCTCGCTGAGATCGAGCGCCTGGAGCGCGAGGCGGCTCTCCCGAAGTCCGCCCCCTTCCAGTGGCACGGGCTGTGGGTGAACGAGCAGCCCGCGAAGACTGCGGAGGCCATCGACGACCAGGCCGGCGCCGCGGTGCGCGAACTGCTCCGCGCGGCCCTCGCGGAGCTCGTGGAGTGCCGGCGCCGCGGCCAGGCGAAGCCGTACGAGGGCACCGCAGAGATCCACGCCGACGGGGAACCGCCGATCGCCTACCTGATCGACCGCATCGAGAGGATGCTCGGCTGTGGCCGCTGACCCCGGGCTCGCGCTCCGCGACGGGCTGCTGCGCGAGATGTCGCCGTTCCAGGCCCTCGTGATGATGCAGCTGTACTACCAACTCCCCCAGCGGTGGGATCGCAGCGGCAGGCACGGCATGTTCTTCTCCCCCGACGAGGCCGGCATCATGCGGATGCTGAAGCTGAAGCCTCCGCGGTACTACTGGTTCATCGGCCGGCTCGTGCGGGGCGGCTACCTCGAGAAGCGCCGGGCCGACAGCGGCATGGAGTACCGGATCTGCTTCGAGCACCTGAAGCACTACCTGGAGCCCAAATCCCCCACGCCAACCGGCCCTATGTAGGGTGATGGGACTCCCACCCGCTGAGTACAGGTTCAAGAAAGGCCAGTCCGGCAACCCCCGCGGCAGGGTAGCGGGGTTCATGCACTTCTCGGCGCAGCTGTTCGCGCAGATGATCGAGGCCCCGGTGCTCCCGAAGACCGGCAAGCTTACCACGCGCGAGGACCCCGAGGCGGTGCCCTTTGCCATCGCGGCTCTCGACCGCTACATGAATGCGGTGCTCACGGGAGATCTGCGCAACCTCGCGGACTTCGTCGACCGGCTGCTGCCGCACCTGAACGAGATCGACGACATCCTGCAGAACCGCCGCACCGACGACGTGAAGTACCTGCGCTACCTGCTGGCGCTGTACTGCTTCGACGAGCAGCGCGAGGTGCTGTTGTCGCGGAAGAAGTTCATCGTGAACGTCAGCGGCCGGCGCGCCGGCAAGACCGACTGCTGGGCGGCGAAGGCCGTCGACTGCGCGATCACCCACGAGCGGGGTGACATCTTCTACATCGGGCTCACGGCCAAGGCCGCCTTCGACATCTTCTGGCCGAAGCTCATGGCTGTGCTGAACTATCTGCACGTGCCGTTCAAGCCGCACATCGCCGAGCAGTGCGCGGAGCTCAACACCGGCGTGCGCATCTTCGTGAAGGGCTCGGCCACGAAGCAGGACCTCGAGAACATGCGCGGCCACTCGCTGCTGATGGCGATCATCGACGAGTGCCAGAGCAGGAGCTACGAGAAGCTGAAGATGCTCGCCGAGGAGATCCTGGGGCCGGCGCTTCGGGACTTCTCCGACTCGCAGCTGTGCCTCGGCGGCACCCCCTCGAGAGTCCAGGGCAACTACGCTGAGGAGAAGTACGCCGAGAACGGCAAGCAGACCGCGCGGTTCAACTGGAACATGGAGGTCAACCCGCACATCCCCGACCACGAGACGATCCTCGATCGGGTGCTCGAGGAGAAGGGCTGGACGAAGGACAACCAGGTCTACCGCCGGGAGTACCGCGGGGAGATCGGGGTGTACGACACGGAGGCGGTGGTCCTGCGCATGCTGCCGCGGAACCACTTCAAGGAGGCGGATCTGCCGGCGTGGATCGCCAGCCAGCCCGCGGCGGACGTGTTCTTCTCGGGGGGCATCGACTACGGCTTCGACGACTCCGACAGCTGCGTCATCATCATGGCAAGCGTCAACAAGGGCGAGCGGTTCACGCTGTTCGAGTACAAGGGCAGCAGGACCGGGATCGCCGACTTCGCCGCCCAGGTGAAGCGCGGGCTGGCGCAGGTCATGACGAACCCCCTGCTCGCGAAGGTGCCGAGCAAGGCAGTGACGTTCTACTGCGACACCGAAGGGCTCGGGAAGAAGATCACCTACGACCTGGCGCAGCAGTTCGGGATCACGGTGCAGCCGGCCTACCAGGGGCAGCAAGAACTCATGATCGAGATGCTGCAGGACGAGGTGGACTCGGGCCGGCTGAAGGTTCACGAGCCGCAGACGATGGGCGGGGTCGAGATCGTCGGGCCGTTCGAGGAGGAGACGCGGCGGATCATCTGGGCGCGCAACGAGAAGGACGAGCTCACCCGGAGGATCGACGATGAGACCTACCACCCCGAGATCACGAAGTCGATGCTGTACAGCTTCAGGTACATCTGGCTGCGCTCGAAGGTGAAGACGGTCGGTCCGAAGTAACTCGAAGCCGTCTGCTTTTGTATACAACCATGGATACCTCAAAGGTTCGCGCCCTCCTACTGTTCGCCTACTGTTGCCCTACTGTTCGCCAAGTGTTGACAAACTGTTTGGCAACTGTTGGCAAACAGTTAAAGGAAAGGGAACAGGAAAGGGAAAGGGAAAGGGAAAGGGAAA
>Ga0265297_10007876_pt1 | contig 14508 bp, 27 predicted proteins | sample Munlanlwell13791_FD_192502 | JGI IMG/M metagenome (GOLD analysis project Ga0265297, IMG submission 192502) | Leachate microbial communities from a municipal landfill in Southern Ontario, Canada - Leachate well 137-91 | ecosystem: Engineered > Solid waste > Landfill > Unclassified | place... | reverse complement strand
GACCCCACTCCGCCGGTCACCATGACCCGTTTTCCGGTCAGATATCCGCCGATCTGTTCCAAGTCGAGTTTGACCTGTTTTCTGCCTAACAGGTCCTCGTACCGTACTTTCCGGATAGAGCCGACCGTCACCTTTCCCTCGATCAACTCACCCACGCCGGGCACGGTCTTGCAGGTAATGCCCGTGGCCTCGCAGAGCCCCACGATCCGTCGCATCTCGGTTGCCGACGCCTTGGAAATGGCGATGATGATCTGATCGACCCCTTCCTTTTCGGCAATCCTCTTCACCTCCTCGACTGAACCGAGCACAGAGATTCCATGAATGGCCTGCCCCCGCTTTCCCTTATCATCGTCAACAAAACCGACCACATGATACTTGATGCCGGGGTTGTCCTTGATCTCCCGGATCAGCTTTTCACCGGCATCCCCAGCCCCCACAATCAGAACCCTCTCCCCACTCTGGTCTCTCTTATTAAAAAATGGGAACCGGAACCTCTCTCCGCCCGAACTCAAAAACATGCGTATCCCAATCCGAGCGCCCGATACAAAGAGGAACGTCAATAACAGATCGATGACGAATACGCTACGTGGGAAGCCGACAAACCGCGTCTTGAGGACCAGGATAAACACAATCAGGCCCGAACTAATCACACATGCCTTGACCAGGTTTTCCAGATCGTAGATCCCCGTGTATCGCCACATCCCCTTGTAGAGCCCGAAAAAGAAAAAGCCGATCAGCTTGATGGGGATGACCCACGGTAAGATGCCCAAGGCCTCTTTCAACTGTTCGGGCGGAATCCGCCCGTCAAACCGGAGGAGGTATGCCAAATAGAGAGACAGGGCCACCAATATCCCATCCCCCAGAAACACCAGCCAAAAATTCGGTCTTTTCAGTGTTCTGAACATCTATGTATCCTTGCGGGAGCTGACAGCCAGCAGCCCATGGCTCACGAGCCTCTGAGTTATATCAGTACCTGGCATGTTTTTCCGTCATGAAAAACAAGAAAGGAGATGTTTTTCATCCCATCTTTATTCAGCGCCGCCGGATCGACGGAGTTGATTTTTATCACAGGCTTGGCTCTTGACAGAATCACAAATTCGTCACCCTTGCTGATTTCTTCCAGTAAATTGGAAAATCCGCAATTCGTATTCGCCGCCGTGATGGTTTCCATAGTCCAACCTTCATCAAAAGTACTTTAAAAAATTACTCTATTCTGATCATGGCCGGTTGTCAACCGTCGCGTTTCCCTTTCCAACACCCGGTTCTATCAGCTCATTCGCAATCGGCCTACCAGGGGATACCCTCCTGTAACTAACCTCTGAGGGCTCTGTGAGAAACTGGAATTGACCCTTCCTAAAAAAAAACAAAAGTCATTGGCGGTGGACCTCTTTTCTTTTCACAAAAAAGAATTGAACTGGGTATGAGTACACATTACAATGTATACAAATGGGTGGGAGGTGATGAATGCATGGAGATTAATACCGCAGAATTTCGGGCAAATTGTTTTAAAATTCTTGATCAGGTGAAGCTAACACATAAAGAATTTATTATAACCAAGCATGGAGAGCCCGTCGCAAGGCTTGTTCACTTTCCGCAACAGGAACCGAAAGATCCGCTCCTTGGCAGCATGGAAGGCCTGGTTGAAACGATGGGAGATCTGAACGAGCCCGCTATCGAACATGAAGCATGGGAACTTGATTAGGCAATGATTCTCCTGGATACCCACACGTGGATATGGTCGCACAGCGAACCAAAGCGGTTGTCCCACAACGTCCTCAAAAGGTGTTAAGCAAAGAAAAACGCTCCCCTCAATGGCTGAACGGCTTACCAGCTTGTCAGTTCCTGTGCTCAGGGTTTTGAGGATGACACGGATGTCTGTCCAAAAAAACCAATTCTCGACATACTGGCGGTTGAGCTGTAAAAAAGCTTTTTTGTCGCTCGCTGCGGGATTTGTTTTAATCGCCCAAGGCTCCAAAGTTACCCAAAATGGCTTTGAGCCGTCACATACCCGTTCCCTTCGTTCGCTTCCGTAGAAGAAATCTTTTGACCACGTTTCTCATGTTCTGCACGATCAAATCTTCCAACCACACCACTGGATCCTCTGTCCACCGCTGCGGATGCACCATCATCACCTGGCCCGCTAATCTCAACTATGCCTCTTCGAGTAACGAAAAGTACCTCTCAACCGACAGCCCAATGGTCTTCATGTTGTTTCGAATAATAAACACAGGGACTTCCTTGTACTCTGGAATAATAACAGGACGCAACGCACCAGGATATCGCTAAACTAGATGATCCCCCTGGGTACGAACATAGGTACATCCAGCAGATTCAAACACTTTTACCTGAATCTGGTAGGTGGTCGGTCTGAGAGCCGTCATCATGCAGCCAATTCGATGGGAGTAAATCCGACAAGCTCCTTTTTCGCAGAAAGGACTCCCTCCATCTCATCCAAACCAGCCGATTGAAGAAATTCTGACAGCCTACCTTGCTTCTCAGCCTCTTCAAGGTGAATCGCGATAACCTCTCTCAAGTTACTCTTGGCCTGCTCAACTGAATGCCCGCAGGAAGGAATATCCAACTCAGGACAATAGGCTACATACATATTCCCCTCCCGCCATAATTCCTCTGTGAGTCTCAGCTTCATATTTTATCCCCACTTTCGTATTTAGTTTCAAATGGTTACCTAGTTATGACCCCTGAAGTAGGATTCCCGTTTCCCGATTCCGCTCAACAGCTCATGAGCTTATCAGCCCAACAGCTCATCCGTTTCGTCGGCTTATGGTTTTAATAATCAGATCGATGTCCCCCCAGATGGACCACTTCTCCACATATTCCCGGTTCAGGCGTACCTTGTCGGGCCACAGCACCTCGTTGTTGTATCGCTCGGGGTCATCCTGCGCGGCCAGCAGGGCTTCGTCATCCCGGTACTTCAAGGTCGCCGGGCCGGTGAAAGCCAGGATTACCCAAAAGAGCCTTCACCCTTCCTTCGATCCCAAAAGCCTGAAACAATTTTGCCCTCCTCGGTCAGGGGTACATCGGGGACATACTTCTATAATTTATAGATGTTCCACAGCCCCCGTCAGCCGCCCCTGTGAAAAAATCTCTTGCAATAACAAGCGGATTATCTTATTTTTGTGACATGCCCACGGTCATGAAAACAGGGACCTTCAGGTTCCATTTCTATTCGGACGAAGAGAGCGAACCGCCACACATCCATGTGGCAACGCCTGATGGCGAGTGTAAGTTCTGGCTTCAACCGGTTCGTTTGGCAAGAAATAAGGGCGTAGCTCCCTTGACCGTTAGAAAGATTGAGAAGATCGTATTTGAAAACCAGCTTTTTCTGATGGGTAAATATAATGAAAGCCGAAATGAATAGACTGCACACCGTCGAGCCGGCCGCGATCAGGGCCTGGGCAGAATCCCGGACCATTTACATCGAATTGACGGACAGCCGCATCGTCGGATTTCCGGCGGATCGCTTTAAACTTCTGTCAAAGGCCACCGATGATCAACTCAAAGAGGTGGAGATCAGATTGCATGGTTTTGCATTGCGATGGGAAAACCTGGATGAGGACATTACGGTTCCGGGGATTGTTGCAGGCAATTTTCAATTGCCAGCCCCAGAGGCAACCTAAGTCCGCAGACCTCTCACCCCTGGCCTCTGATTCCCGTCTTCCTGATGTGGAGCATTCATGCCGCCGACCGCGCATTCCGCCATCTCAGCTCATCAGCTCATCAGCTTTCAGCTTTCAGCTTCTACATCTGCGTCAATCTGCGCCTGCCCAATGAAACCCATTTTTTCCTGTTTCATCGGGGTAATCTGCGGACCGCTTTCAGCTTTCAGCTTTCGGCTTCTACATCTGCGTCAATCTGCGTAATCTGCGGATCGATACCTGACCCGACCTCCAAAAATCCAAAACCCTACAAAACATGCCCCCAAATACCCCACCAAAATCCCCTCTCCATATCCCCGGACAACCAACGCTCCAACCCCCACCGCCGCCTGCAACGCCCCATATCCCACAGACACCTTCCAGTGGGCAATCCCCATCTCATTCGCCAGCAACTGATACACATGCCTCCGATGCGGCGTCAGCAAATTCTCCCTGTCCCTCAATCTGACGTATTCGGTGATCAACTCATCCGTATAAAACGGAAACAAAAACGAACACAACACCACAAAATCATTCATGCTCCGCGTCAGACCCACCACCAGCCCGGCAAACACAAACCCCAGCAAAACGCTCCCCACATCGCCCATAAAGACCCTGGCCTTGGGCATATTGAAGGGCAAAAAACCCACACAGGCCAGCACCATACACAGCGCCAGGATCGCATACGCCTCGTTCGCACCCTCCAATCCCGCAAACACCGCCACCAATCCAAATCCCACCACGCCGGTAATCCCTGCAATCCCATTGATCCCGTCCATGAAGTTGTAGTAGTTGGCGGTGCCCACAACAAACACCGACAGCAAAGGGATTAGTAGATAGGCCAGCCAGCCTCGCTCCTCCCAGTAAAATAACCCACCCAACAGAAGAATGGCCGCAACAAACTGCACACACAGCCGTAACTTCGCAGGGACCTCCCTCCGATCCCCATAAAGGCTGAAAAGGGATATCAACCCCACGCAACCCCAAAACAGAGGCGGGAGGTTTAACACCCACGCTGAAAACAAAAAAGCGGCCAGGATCCCAATCCCGCCGCCCTTTGGTATAACACCCTCATGCGAACTCCGATGATTCGCTTCATCAAGTAAGGATAATCGCTTTCCCCATTTGACAGTGAACCAGGCACCGGCTGCTCCAAATCCCGTACAAATGACACCTAAAGCAAATTTTTCCACAAATAAAACAGACCTCTAAATAATCAGATGCTATATTGACGCTCACTAAAACCTCTTTTGATCCTCCAATTTTTAATCTGCGCAAATCTGTGTAATCTGCGGATAGAGCATTGCCTCATACTCCTCACGGTCCAGAGGACAATCAATGAGTCTCTCAAAGTCCCTGGCACTCAACCGGCATTGCCGGGCCATTCTCCCCAGATTGACCGATGAAATCTCCCGATGAGAGGACCCATGACTGGTTTTCGTCCATACCCCTGTCTTCTTCCCAGCCCTGGTATAAAAGACGAATCTCCGGTGATCTGACTGGCTCATGACAAAGCCTTTCCTCTGGAGTGAATTCTCCACAATATTCCGTTTCCGCGGATTCATGGGAGGACGTCGCTCTCAACCAAATCCAGGACCCTACGCCTCAACCGCTTACCATCCTCGGTCAATTTGATGTCATCACACTTCCCATACTCCTCCCACAACCAGACGATGTCGTCGCAAAAAGCTCTGTATAGCTCCTCAGGCGTATAGGCGCTCAGGAAAATGTTCAGCTCCGGAAATTCCACCACAAATTCTCTTTCCTTCTCATCAAATGCAACGTCAAGATACAAGGATCTTTTGAAACGAAGGAAAGTTTCTTTCCCTTCCACAGTAGACACCTCCATCCTTGAACACATACTCCACGGCATACCATCCACAGATTTCACGGATTTCACAGATGCTTTCCCCTGCCCCAAATTTGGGTCAATCTCCGTCATCTGCGAATCGTAGGGGGCCTGAACTTCTCTCACCCCTGCCACATTCTCTCCATTCCCATCTTCCCTTTCTCTAATCTGCGTCCATCTGTGTAATCTGTGGATCGGATCGTATACGAATCGCTTATACTCCAACGACTTCCCCCCAAAATTGATCAACAACCCCACCCTTAATCCCGTCGCCTTCAGATAATTAATGATTTGCGCCTCTTCAAACCCACTCAGCCCCGCAATGGCCTTAATCTCGACAATCACCTCCCCATAACAAACATAGTCCGGCTGATATTGTTTCTCCAGAGCCTCCCCCTTATACCGAATCTCAATAACCGACTGCGCCTCATTCGGAACTCCCTGCCGCTCAAACTCCCTCCCCAATGCCTCCTGATACACCGCCTCCAGAAATCCACACCCCAGCTCCTTGTGAACTTCCATGGCACAGCCAATAATCTTATATGTTTTTTGGTCCTTCATGCCCTAATCTGCGTCAATCTCCGTAATCTGTGGATCAGATTTCACCGAGTTCACGGATTCTTTTCCCTCTTCCCTAATCTGCGTTAATCTGCGTAATCTGTGGATTGAATTCGGGCATCGTCGCCTCCCCCTCCGCGCTGATCCCCTCCCTTTTCAACACCTTCAAGACCGTCATCCCGATAATCTTCAGATCCAGTCCCAAACTCCAATGATCCAAATACCATACATCCATCTCAAATTTCTCTTCCAAGCTCACTGCATTTCGACCATTCACCTGTGCCCAACCTGTCAATCCCGGCTTCACCTCATGCCGCCGCGCCTGTTCCGGCGTGTACCGATCCAGATATTGCATCAACAACGGCCTGGGCCCCACGATGCTCATGTCCCCCTTCAGCACGTTCCATAACTCCGGCAGCTCATCCAAATTGATCACACAATCCAGCAGGAACATCTTCAATAACGAAAAGCTCTTTGCCCCAGCGATAGTCAATCGTTACTCGGGCCTTCCTCACTTTTCCCTTGCAGAAATAACATGCAGATCCGCTTCAAATCCATCCACATTGGGGCCCAGCGGGGCAACCCAGTTGGCATCAAAGGCTTCCTTGATATACCTCATTTCCCCGCCGCCGATATGCGGGGAAGAAAGAAAAATGCGCTTCCGATCCATATCATCCAAAGAAGTCTCTTATGTACAGCAATACGCTTTTGAGATCTGTTTCTTGAGAATCTTCAATTCGATCCGCGATCTGCTTGTGATGAGGAAAAGTCCCTATCTCTTCATGGTGAGGGGCATTGTCCCATCCTATGATTACCGTATCGTCCGACCTCAGCCAATAGTAGCTGTAAGCAACCATCTCGCCTTTGGCCCAGACTTCCCGAAACCACAGCATGGATCCATCCGAAAGCCTGAGTTTCCCCTTTGATCTGGAGACCAGAGTTGTCTGAATGATTTCAAACTCCTCGGTCCCTTCGATAAGGTCTCCAAAGGCGTCTATCGTCTCTCTCAGGCTTTCTGGTATCATTTTCCCATCAAGAAAGATAATTTGTTAATCTTATCAGCTAATTCTTCCGAAGCCTTGATCAAATAGGTCCACTCTATCCAGTCATCATGTCCCTGAACGGTATCAGGCACATCTGCCCCGAATTCTTCGTATGATAGACCGTACTTACGCTCAAAAAAGGTAATTTTATTTTCTAATTCCTTCAGTTCCTTTTGCCTGTAACCCATCCGTTTAAATGCCACTTCTTTTAGCGTCTCAACATAAATCGCCTCGCCAGCTTCCCCTACGAGATCCTTTATGTCCTTAGGCACCTCAATCGTTACTTCAGGCATCGACCTATCACCTCCTTTCTCCTTGCACGAGACACGTTCTTAGCAGATTTTTCCTGCTCTCTGGCTCCCGACCATTTTGTTGGCCAACTCAATCGCAATATATTGTATTCCCCCTCTCATTTCAACCAATGCCCTCCGTCATTCCATCACCCACACCCATCCCGAAGGCAACCATCCGCTACGAACCATCAGCAAACAGCTTAACAGCTTTCTCCCGCCAGTCATCAGCCAATTCATCTGCGTCAATCTGCGTAATCTGTGGATTGAACCCTTTCGCCGTCGCTTGCCCTCCGTGAAAGTCACCGGAAAACGGCCTGCCAGGAAAGACGGTGGGCAAACCTTGGTGCGGAAATGGGTGACATGGCCATGGGGACCGTAGCGTACCATGCATAAATTACCCAAAATATTTACCCCGCGAAATGCGTAGCCTATTTCTCTGGGGGCCCGCCAGAGGAACGGCGGGTAAACCTTCAGCCGAAATCGGTAAAGGGTGGTTAACGGGTGAAGGTTTTGAGGATGAGGCGGATGTCTGTCCAAAAGGAACAATTCTGAACGTATTGGCGGTTGAGGCGTACCTTGTCGGGCCAGAGCACGTCGTTGTTGTATCGCTCGGGATCATCCTGCGCTGCCAGCAGGGCTTCTTCGTCCCGGTACTTCAACGTGGCCGGGCCGGTGATGCCCGGCCGCACCCTCAAAATAATGCGCTCATGCCCTTCGAGCAGCCCACCTCAACCCGAAATGGCGCAGGAATTGCGAGAAAATTTACAAATGGTTCAAAGAGGGCATGCATGAGCCTTATCAAGAAGACATTCACATGATAGAGCACTCCTCTCTCTTTGATCAGTAAACCACAAAGGGTTCAAGGACTTCTCTTTCCTTCAATTGCCGAAAAACCTGGTATGGGATGTCAATGCGAATAACAGGCTCAGGAATCGATTTCCCCATCTCCAAAAGCACATCAAAGAACCCCTCTTTAACCGCCTCCAGTTCCCTGAGTGCAATCTCCGCGGTTTCTCCAAAAGCCTTACAGCCCCGTAACATGGGAATAAAGGCGCAAATGCCCTCTTCGACCCGTTCGATTTGGACCGGGTAGTCCAAAGACATGTAATATGCTTTATCTTTCTTCATGGCTCGACCTCAATCTCTTTATAGACCACAAGACATCCTTGACTTGGTAAACAGGAAGGGACTTGGTTCCTTTGGTAAGGGTCACAATTCTATCGAGAGACTGGTGGTAGTAGATGTAATGCCTGCTTCCCCCTTTTGGATGTCTTTCAAGGAAACCAAAATCCTTCAACAGTCGCTGAGCCTCATCGAATGTCACATCTCTCGGGTTTCGCTTTAACCGTTCAAATGTCTTTTCCTTCTTTGTCATCTATCGGGACCATTAAGAGGTAACAGACGTGTACCAAACCAATAATACCAGCAATCACAAATCTGAGTCAACCTGCCCCTGCCTGGCCTGTCCAAGATGTCGCTGTGCGGTTCCCTGTGCAATTTCGGAGAACCTATTGCTCTGGGGTAGCTCCGGGAGATGGTACTGGGGTGATCTGTGGACCAGCTCATGAAGTCGGTTTCTTCGACACCCAACCCATCCCCCTCAGAAATGTCACCCGCACCCGGGGCCATGGCCCAGAAGCCTTCTCCTGGGTGTTTTTCGCTGTGATCAGTATACTCCGGCTCCTCAGCGGCCTCCGAAGTCTTCACCTCAAATCCAAGCGCTTCCGCCACCATCGCAAAATCCTCTGCTCTGAATTCCCCATAACGGTCCTTAAACAGCCCTTTGACCGCTTCAGCCAATTCCTCGACTTCCCTTTCTTTTTCCATCTTTTTTCCCACCTATCGCGCTGTGACCTTGAAAAGCGACCCCTCGACCCTGCTTTCCCCCCTATATTTTTTCTATGGGTTCTTTCGCTAACTTTGAAGAGTTGAGTCCCACCATCTTGCCCAACGTCGCTGCCACCAGCCTCAAATCCAATCCAAAGCTCCTATCGCTCACATATCTTCGATACATCTCCAACTTATGCGGCATCACCACATCAAGATACGTTTTTTCAGGATCTTCGGCCTTTGCCAACACCGCCTGCTCATCATGGTAAAATAGCGTCGCATAGTCGGTTATGCCCGGCTCTACGGACAGCACCACGCTCCGGTCTTCTTCCGACCATTTGGCAACATAATAAGGCACCTCCGGCCTCGGTCCGACGATGCTCATATCTCCGGCAAACACGTTCAAGAGCTGTGGCAACTCATCCAGTTTTGTCCGCCTCAACACCCGCCCCAACGCTGTAATTCTAGGGTCATGGCTGGCCGTCACCTGGCTCCCCAGCCTTTCCGCATCCATCACCATACTTCGAAACTTGATAAAACGGAACGTCCGACCATCCTTCCCCACACGCTCCTGCGTAAAAAAGGCAGGCCCCCCATCCCGGCGGATCAAGAATCCCAGGACAAAAAAAAGGGGCAATAAAGCCCCAATGCCCAGCAGCGAAGAAACCAGATCAAAAATTCGCTTCATCATGATGTTGTTGCCACAGATCCCTGAGCTGGCACCAAACACATCGATAAAACCATTTTACCCAATTTTCTGTGTCCTTCTGTGTGATTCTATGGCTAATTCAGAATCTTTTCAATGCAATCAATAACATATTCCGCCTGATCATCCGTCATGGCAGAAAACATGGGAATGCTCACGCACCTTTCAAATACCCACTCGGCATTGGGAAACATCTCGGGTTTCAGCCCATAGGTCTCTCTATAGTAGGTCATGCGATGAAGCGGCTTATAATGAACGCTGGTCCCGATATCGCGTTTTGTCATTTCCGCTATAAATGTATCTCTATTTATACCTCGTTTTGTTTTGTCACCATCCACCAGAACATTAAAGATGTACCAGGAATGATCGGTCATCTCGCAGTGAATCCTGGGAAGTATCAGGCCCGGAATATCAGCAAGCCCCTCATAATACCTTCTCGCGATTTGTTCGCGCTTGTCACGAAAATATTCAATCTTCGCTAACTGATGTATCCCCAGTGCCGCATTGATGTCAGGCATATTGTACTTGAAGCCAGGTGCCAGCACGTCATATTCCCAAGAGGCCCCCGTGGAAAAACGGTCCCACACATCCCGGTTGATACCATGAAGCCGCATGGTCTTCACCCGCTTGGCAATGCGATCATCGTTCGTACAAAGCATGCCCCCTTCCCCGGTGGTCATGGTCTTGTTGGCATAAAAACTAAAACACGTCACATCTCCAAAGCCCCCGATCAAGGTGCCCTGATATCTCGTCGGCAATGCATGAGCAGCGTCCTCCATCACCGCGAGGTCATTTTCCCTGGCAAATGCTAAAATCGTGCCCATTTCACAAGGATGTCCACCGAAATGAACCGGGATGATCGCCTTCACCGCGCTGGGTTTCAATCCGTTGGATTCAATTGCGTTTTCAATCAATTCGATCGTGACACAGAAGGTTTCGGGATCGCAGTCCACAAATACAGGATCAGCCCTCAGGTACCGGACGATTTCAGCCGTAGCCGTAAAGGTCAACGTGGGGACCAAAACCCTGTCGCCCACCCCAATTCCCAACGCTTCCAGACCCAAATGAAGGGCCGCAGTCGCTGAATTCACCGCCAGCGCATGCTTTACTCCCACAACGTCTGCAAAATCCTTCTCAAACCGCGCACAACGAGACGCCGTGGTCAGCCAGCCGCTTCGGATCACATCGGCGACCTCTCTGACCTCCTCATCCCCGCACTCAGGTATGGCAAAAGGCACTTTCACTGGTTACCCTCTCACTGTATCTACCACAGACCCCACAGTAACACACCGACATAAAACCCCTTTTTCTATTTCTGTGTCTAAACAATATTTCTTTCTGTGTCCTTCTGTGGTTTCTGTGGCCAATTTCATCCTCCCTCCGTCGTCTGCCCTCACGCATAAGCAGCGACAGGAAGCTCGACATAACTGTCAGGCTTCTCGATTTTCCTCTGGATCGCAAAAAAACGTTGTTCGATTTGCTTTAGGACCTTCGCATCATAGTAGACCATGCCGCAGTTAAGGCAGACTTCCACAGGGGTGTTGGGCACCAGCAAATAGTTGCCCTTATATGAGTAGAGATAGTCTGTTCGCCGCTTTTCGTACTCAAAGCTCCCACAAAAATTGCATTTCTTATTTTCCATATGTAACACTCCTTGTCCATGGATCGACGAATTTTGGTGGCTTCGGGACATAAACGGTGATGACCACAATTCTCGTGCCTCGCCAGCCACAGACAACATGTATAGGGATATTGTCACTAAATCCAAGTAAAAGACAACTCTCTCCACGCCCATCATCCGGGTATCGCTCAAGAACCTCCCCTCCAAGAATCGCGAGCTCAATCTGAGAGAAGGTGAGATCGTCCGCTTTTCTCTCAATTTCCGCATGAAGCGTATAATCATACTCGTTGTTGCGGATTTTTTCCTTTATCTCTTCAAGATTCATTGATTTCTGCGCTATGGATCTAACTTCAGCCTCCCAACCCCCAAACCCCCTGTCTTTCTGTGTCCTTCTGTGGATTCTGTGGCCAATTGCTCTTTTTGCCACTGACCCCACAGACCCGCACAGACATAAACGCCCATTTTTTATTTCTGTGTCTTTCTGTGGTTTCTGTGGCTAATTTACGAACCTCTTGATTTCAACCTTCGGATGCCTGAAGTTGATCAGCAACCCCATTTTGTACCCTGTCGCCTTCAGATAGTTTAACAACTGCGCCTCATGGATTCCTGCCAGCTCATCCACAGCCTTAAGTTCAATGATGACCTGCCCCTCAACCACAATATCACCAAAGTATTCGCCAACAACCTCGCCTTTATACATAACCTGCAATGGAACCTGCGCTTCAGCCCGCAACCCTCTTATCAAGAGTTCTTTAACGAGAGCCCTCTCGTAGACTTTTTCGAGAAACCCCTCCCCCAACACCCGATACACCTCAAAAACCGCCCCCCGGATCACATATGTCAACTCATTGATATCCATATTCAAATGTCAGCCACTGACCCCACAGACCCCCACAGACAAAACCTTTTCTTAATTTTCTGTGTCTTTGTGTGATTCCGTAGCTAAGACTAACCATCTTATTCTTTTAAAAATAACCTCTTTCTGTATATTTTCTCTGTAAGCTTCCACAATTTGAAACATCCCATACAGGACCTCATCCGTCAAATAGTGCGGCTCAACCCCCAACTCGATCAACCCCTGGTACGTAGGGTTGTAATAATGCTCTTCCGCCTCTTTGCGGGGATTTTCAATAGGATCGATCCTCACATCATGCCCCCGGGCCTATCCCACCCGCTGCACCATCTCCGCCAGCTCATTGGCCGAAAATGTCTCCATGATCTGGTTGAAGATCCGCAGCTCCCCCCTTGCCGCCGGCCTTTTCCCTTGACTTGGCTGTGGCCTGTTAACTACAATAGAATACATGAAACTCTTGATGGATGCCGATTGCCTGATTAAGCTGACAAAAGCTGGCCTCAAGGAGCTTATCGCCGAGGACGCAGTCATCTCTATTCCTGAAACCGTCAGATGTGAGGTCGTCGATGCCGGCAAAATAAAGGGGTGTGCGGATTCACTCGCTGTGGAACAAAACATCGCGTCCAGGATCATTACGGTTATTGAATCGTCCTCGGACTATGCAAAAGGGGATCATGCGTTGGCCGCGCTTTTTAGTAGAGAGACCTACGATGCGATTGCCACCGACGACGCCAAACTGAGCCGTCATCTCAGAGCCCATGGAATCCCTTTTATCTTTCCAGGACTGATTATCCATCAACTCAAAAAGGAGGGGCGAATGAGCGCGGCCACGGCCGTTTGGGCGCTGGACCAGTTGAGGGCATTTATCAGCGAAGATGAATTCGGCATGACAAAGCTGCTGTTGGAGAAAAGCCAATGAAAGTAAAATCCATGAGAATTCCAGAGGATATCAACAAGGCCATTGGTTATGTGTCCCGTGTCGAGAAGATCGAAAATACCCATTCTCTGAGAAAGCTCGCAAGAATGGGATTTGAATCCTATGTCGCCAAGGAATACAAGGCAGGGAGAATCACACTGCGTGAGGCTTCTGATCTATTGGATCTAACGCTCTCCGAGACAACGGATTTGTTATCGGATATGGGTGTCAAGGGAAATATCCACGCCCAAGACGTGATGAGCAGCCTCGAGTCCCTAACTCAGACCTGTTCATAATTGTCAGGCAAACTTCCTATTCGCTTGCGCCTTCCTCTCTCCCCTATGCCCTCAGTCCCTCCGTCCCCTATAGTCTCCGTCCTCCGACCTCTGACCTCTGTCCCTTCCCCCTGTCTTTCTGTGGTTTCTGTGGCCAATTTTATTTTTTGCCACTGACCCCACAGACCCACACAGACAAAAACCCCATTCTTTGTTTTCTGTGTCTTTCCGTGGTTTCTGTGGCTAAACTCTATCATACATTACGGTCTGACTGGCCTGGCGACCTTCTCGAGGCACGCCCTTATTTTCCCTTTTCCCAGACAAGCCTGTTCATTTTCCGCCCTTCCGGGGTCGTATAGCGTGATTCTATCCGCCACCCATTTTTCAAGTAGAATCGATTCACCGCATCATTGCCTTCTGCGTCCGTAGTCAAGTAGCAGCCCGTGCCCCCTCTGTCCGTGACCTGCCCAGTAAACTGATTCAGCAACATTCTACCGACACCTTTGTTCTGAAATCTTGGATCGACTGCAATCGAACTGAGAAGAGCCAGGGATGCGCCCCGTGGCGCATCCCCACGATAGAACACGGCACGAAAAAGGCGGGTTGCAATCACAGGCCGCCGCATAAGCGCATCCATGCTGGCCAGGCAAAAGCCCCACCACCTCCTCTTTACCAGCCGGCGGAAGAAACCCCCCGGCTGAATGGTCCCGACTACCGCGCCGGCAATTTGGCCTCCGGGTGAGTCCACAGCAACCAGCCCAATACTACTCTCTTCATTTACAAAGGCCGCATAAAATTCTTTTAGAAAACGAGGACCGAGAAAACTCAGGAAAAAGCCAGGGAACGCCTTGAGATGCATGCGGACCACGGAGGAAATGTGCCAGGCCTGAAGGGGTACGATCTGTATT
>Ga0265297_10007873_pt1 | contig 14510 bp, 11 predicted proteins | sample Munlanlwell13791_FD_192502 | JGI IMG/M metagenome (GOLD analysis project Ga0265297, IMG submission 192502) | Leachate microbial communities from a municipal landfill in Southern Ontario, Canada - Leachate well 137-91 | ecosystem: Engineered > Solid waste > Landfill > Unclassified | place... | reverse complement strand
GAATATAGAGATAACCCTAATCACGCCGATAGCGCTCGAGAAGGAACTGAGGTTCGCCGTAAGAGAAGGCGGACACACGGTAGGCGCGGGAGTCGTGACACAGGTCATTGAGTGATACGATGGCACAAGAGGTTATCACATTCGAATGTTCTCAGTGCAAGAACAGGAACTATTCTTCCACAAAGAACAAGAAGAAGAATCCCGATAAGCTCGAGTTGAAGAAGTTCTGTAAAACTTGTAAGAAACATACACCACATAAGGAGATAAAGTCGTAATCTAGAAGGCCCTTGCCTGTAGGCGAGGTCGTGGAGCGCGAAGGTTACCGGTGAACCAGAAGGTCTCCTCTGTACTGAAAGGCGATGCCTGGAAGGCGGTCGACGGAGGCCAGTAGCTCTAATTGGTAGAGCAGCGGTCTCCAAAACCGCGTGTTGGGGGTTCGAGTCCCTCCTGGCCTGCCACTCCCTAACGGAATATCGGGTGGGCGGTCGCGATTAGGGAATCGAGAAACGCGCGGAAAAGCGCCAGGTTCGCTCCAGCCGTATGTTTCGCAGGAATAAATAACTTACTATGGCAAATAAAGTCGCTGTCTTTTTTAAGGATGTTAAATTGGAGATGTCCAAGGTCTCGTGGCCGACCAAAGACGAGCTGATCGGTTCCACGGTAGTGGTCCTGGTCTCTCTGGCCATATTGACCGCGTTCATCGGCGTATGCGATATCATACTTTCGAAGATCGTGAACGTAATAATGTCGCGATTGTAGGGACGGGATAGCTTAAGCATGGCAAAACAATGGTACGTTATTCATACACAGACGGGATACGAGGACAGGGTCAGGACAACGCTGGAAGGGAAGCTGAAGACCGACGCCGCCAAAGAGCTCATCTCGCAGATACTCATACCGAAGGAGCAGGTATCGGAAGTCAAAGCGGGTAAGAAGAAGATATCGCAGAGGAAGTTCTTTCCCGGCTATATACTCGTCGAGATGGAGATGACCGACGAGAGCTGGTACCTGATAAAGTCGATCCCCGGCGTCACGGGGTTCGTAGGCGCAGGCGCAAAACCGCTCCCGCTGAACGAGGAAGAGATAAAGACGATCCTGAAGCAGGCGGAAGAGGCAAAGGAGAAACTGACGCCCAAGGTGATGTTCGAAAAGGGCGAGAACATCAGGGTAACGGACGGGCCGTTCACCAACTTTAACGGTTCCGTCGAAGAGGCGAACCTCGCCAAGGGCAGGGTAAAGGTTATGATATCTATATTCGGCAGGGCAACCCCGGTCGAACTTGAGGCATGGCAGATAGAGAAGGTATAGAGAGCTATCAGCCGTCAGCTCTCAGCTATCAGCTAAAACAAAAAGCTGATAGCTGCTGAAAGCTGAAAGCTGAAAGCTGAAAGCTGAAAATGGCAAAGAAAGTAAAAGCGATCATAAAGCTATATTGTCCGGCCGGAAGCGCAAACCCGGCGCCGCCGGTAGGGCCCGCTTTGGGCCAGCACGGCCTTAATATAATGGAGTTCTGTAAAACTTTTAACGAGAGGTCAAAAGGCCAGGAAGGGCTGACGCTGCCGGTCGTGATAACGGCGTATGAGGACAGGTCTTTTACCTTTATAATAAAGAGCCCACCGTCGACCGTCCTTTTGAAGCGGGCGGCCGGAGTCGCCAAGGCGAGCGGCACCCCCAATAAGGAGAAGGTCGGGAAGGTCACGAAGGAACAGGTCAAAGAGATAGCGAAGATGAAGATGAAGGACCTGAATACCGCCGATATCGAAAAGGCGGTAAAGATGATAAAAGGCACCGCCAGGAACATGGGCATAGAGGTAGAGGAATAAGATCATGAAGAAGATGACGAAGAAGCTAAAAGAGATGTCGACGCTCTTCGATAAAGATAAGGCGTACGGCCTGAAAGACGCGATCTCCGTGCTGAAGAAACTGCCAAAGCGTAAATTCGACGAGACGGTGGAGATATCCGCAAAAGTGAATATAGAATCGAAGCAGGCGCAGTCCGGCGTCACCATCAGGGGCACAGTCGCGTTGCCGCACGGCACAGGCAAACCGGTGCGTATAGCCGTCTTCTGTAAAGGCGAGGAAGAGAAGAAGGCCAAGGAGGCGGGCGCCGAACATGTAGGGGCAGAGGACCTCGTAGCGAAGGTGCAGGGCGGCTGGTCGGATTTCGACGTTGCGATAGCGACACCGGATATGATGAAGGACATAGCCAAACTCGGTAAGATATTGGGCCCTAGAGGGCTCATGCCCAACCCGAAAGCCGGCACGGTGACGCTCGATACCGCCAAGGCCATTAAAGAGGTCAAGAAGGGCAAGATCGAATACAAGATGGATAAACAGGCGGGTATACACGCGCCCGTAGGGAAGCTGTCCTTCGACGAGAAGGCGATCTACGAGAACGCGCACACCCTTATAGACGCGATCATGGCATCCAACCCTTCAGGAATGCGCGGGCAGCATATAAAGAGCATGTTCTTATCGACCACTATGGGGCCGGGGCTCAGGATAGACCTGGCAGAGTTCAGGAAGGCGTAAAGAGAAGATGGCAAAACAGCAGAAATTCGGTAAAGAGTGCAAAGAACGGATGATAGAAGAGATCTCTTTACGGCTTAAAGAGAACCCGGACTTCTTCATAACCAGCTACATGGGCTCTACCAATGCCGACCTTGAGATATTGAGGCGTAACCTCAAGAAGGTCTCGGGCAGATATTTCGTCGTCAAGAACTCCACCCTGAAGGTCGTCCTCAATAAATTGAAGCTGGAGGTCATGGCGCCCCACGTAGAAGGCGGAGTAGGTGTCTCTCTCAGCGGTGACGACCTCATATCGACCTGCAAGGCGCTTGTATCCTTCGCGAAGGACCACGAAAAATTCAAATTGAAAGGCGCTTTTATAGAAGGCAAGAGCCTGTCTCCGGCCAGGATCAAAGAGCTGGCCGGTCTGCCCAGCCGCGAAGTCCTGCTGGCGACAGTGTTCGGTACCATGAAATCGCCAATTACAGGTTTTGTGAATGTATTGAGCGGCACGCTCAGGAAGTTCGTTTACGCGGTCAACGCCATAAAGACGAAGAAAGAGGGTGAGGCAGCCCCGGCGGCCGAAGTCAAGGCCGCAACTTAGGTGTATAAGGTCAAGAGCAATAAAATATAACGAAGAAGGAGAGTGAAGAAGATGGAAGCGAATGAGACAAAGGAAGCTAAGGTAGAGCTGACGAAGAAGATGAAAGACGTGATGGAGACGATCGGGTCGATGACGGTCCTCGAACTTGCGGACCTCGTCAAGGCGCTCGAGGAGAAGTTCGGCGTACAGGCAGCCGCGGCGATGGCTATGCCGATGGCGGGAGCAGCCGCCGGAGCAGCCGCTGCGGCACCGGCCGAAGAGAAGACGAGTTTCAATGTCGTTCTCGCAAGCGCCGGCGCCAGCAAGATCCAGGTCATCAAGGAACTTCGCGCGTTGACAAGCCTCGGCCTGAAAGAGGCCAAGGACCTGGTAGACGCCGCGCCTAAGACGATCAAGGAAGGCGCAACGAAGGAAGAGGCCGACAAGATAAAGAAACAGCTCGAAGCGGCCGGAGCGAAGATAGAACTGAAGTAACCGAAAAAGGTCTATGATAAAGCGAAAGAACTACGCCAAGATCGAGGAGTGTTTCGAGATACCGAACCTCCTTGAGATACAGCTGCAGTCTTACGAAGAGTTCCTTCAGAAGGATGTCGCGAAAGCGAAGCGTAAGAACCTTGGGCTCGAATCCGCATTCCGGGAGATATTCCCAATGGAGAGCCCGGACGGCGAATACCGCCTCGAATACCTGAGCTACGGCATAGGAAAGCCCAAGTACGGCATCTTCGAATGCCAGAAGCGCGGTATGTCATATGCCGGTCCTCTCAGGGTCATGCTCCGTTTGAAGTCCAAGAAAGAGACGAAGGAACAGGAGGTCTATCTCGGCGACATACCTCTCATGACGGAGACGGGCACCTTCATCGTGAACGGCGATGAACGCGTCGTGGTGAGCCAGCTTCACCGTTCTCCGGGCATATCCTTCGAATCGGAGATGCATCCGACCGGTAAAAAGATATTCTCCGCGAGGATAATACCGTACAGGGGGGCATGGCTTGAATTCGAATTCGACGCAAATGACGTCCTCCACGTATATGTCGACAGGCGCCGGAAATTCCTGGCCACAACGCTCCTAAGGGTATTCGGGTACTCTACCGACGACGATATATTGAAGGCGTTCTGCGGGATAGATAAGCACGACCTGACCAGGTCCGCGCAACTTAAAGAGATGGCAGGCCAGGTGCTGGCCAAAGACGTCGTCTCCAAAGAGTCGGGCTCGGTCATAGCCGAGAAGAATACCAAGATAACGAGCGAGCTTGCGGATAAGATCTGGGACGCGTCGGTCAGGCACGTAGAGGTATTCAAGACCGTTATACCGGAGATGACCAATACCCTCAAGAAGGACCACGCCAAGACCAGGGAAGACGCGCTGATGGAAGTATACAGGAAACTGCGTCCCGGCGATCCTCCGACAGTCGAATCATCCGCTAACCTGGTCAACAAACTGTTATTCGATCCCAAGAGATACGATCTCGGCCAGGTCGGCCGGCATATGCTTAACAGGAAACTGGGCATGAAGGTCTCCCTGGACGAACGGCTTATAACGCCAGAGACGCTGGTCCAGGTGGTCCTGAAATTGCTGGCCATCAAGGGCGGCGAAGGCGAGATAGACGATATAGACCACCTGGGTAACAGGCGCGTGCGCTGCGTCGGAGAGCTCCTCCTGAACCAGCTGCGCATAGGGCTGGTAAGGGTAGAGCGTACCGCTAAAGAGCGTATGAACCTTTACGACCTTGCCAATGTGATGCCTCACCAGCTGATAAATGCCAAGCTCATATCGAGCGCCATAAGGGATTTTTTCGGACGCAGCCAGCTCTCGCAGTTCATGGACCAGACCAACCCGCTTGCCGAGTTGACACACAAGCGCCGCCTTAGCGCGCTGGGCCCCGGCGGGTTGAACAGGGAGAGGGCAGGTTTTGAGGTCCGCGACGTTCATTATACCCACTACGGCCGGCTCTGTCCGATAGAGACGCCGGAAGGGCCGAATATCGGACTGATATCGTCGCTCAGCACATACGGCAAAATAAACGAATTCGGTTTCATAGAGACACCCTATCGTAAAGTCACGGAGGGGCGCGTTACGGATAAGATAGAGTACCTCTCCGCCGATATAGAAGATATGTACATGATAGCCCAGGCGAACTCCAAGCTCGATTCTAAGGGGTACCTTTCCGAGGATAAGGTCTTTTGCCGTTACAAGGACGATTTCGTGCAGGCGAACCCGAAAGAGGTGCAGTATATGGATGTCTCGCCGAGGCAGCTCGTCTCGGCCGCAGCCAGCCTAATACCGTTCCTTGAGCATGACGATGCTAACCGCGCGCTCATGGGATCGAACATGCAGCGCCAGGCGGTCCCGCTCCTCGATACGGAAGCGCCTCTGGTCGGCACCGGCATGGAGTATCTATCGGCCAGGGATTCCGGGTCGGTGGTCGTCGCCAAAAACTCGGGCACGGTAACCGCGGTCGACAGCACGGAGATAGTGGTAAGCGGCGAGCGCTACCCCCTGCGTAAATACGAGCGCTCGAACGCGAACACATGCATAAATCAGAGGCCGCTGGTAAAGCTGGGCCAGAAGGTCAAAGAGGGAGAGGTATTGGCGGACGGGGCCGCCACGAAAGACGGGGAACTTGCCCTTGGGCGTAATATACTCGTGGCGTTCATGCCATGGCGCGGCTATAACTTTGAGGATGCCATACTGCTGAATGAGAAGATGGTCAGCGAGGACAGGTATACCTCTATACATATAGAGGAATTCGAGATAGAGGCGCGCGACACCCGCCTGGGGAACGAAGAGATCACAAGGGACATACCGAACGTGAGCGAAGAGGCGCTGGCCAATCTCGATGAGGGCGGAATAATAAGGATCGGCGCGGAGGTCGAACCGGGCGATATCCTTGTGGGGAAGGTGACGCCCAAGTCGGAGACGGAGCTTTCGCCGGAGGAGAAACTGCTGAGGGCCATATTCGGCGAAAAGGCAGGCGACGTCCGGGACGCATCGCTTATCGCTTCTCCCGGGGTAGAGGGTATAGTCGTAGACGTCAGGATATTTTCCAGGCGCGAAGCCCGGTCCAAGACCAAAGAGGAGAGGGCGGCGGAAGTAAAAGAGATAAAAGAGATAGAGAAGATATATGAGGCACAGATAGAGAAGATAAAGGAAGAGAAGTACAGGAAGACCCACAAGCTTCTCGTCGGCCAGAAACTCGCGGCAGGCCTCCTGGACCAGGAATCGGGCAGGGCGCTGATCGCCCAGGGCAGGACCGTGCGGGTCAAGGACCTCAAGAAGATAGTCGAAAAAGGAGACCTGGAGAGCGTAAAGATAGTCAATAACCCCGACCAGGAGCAGGAGATAGCCAGGATCACCCGTCTCCTCGATGCGCAGATAGAGGACATATCTTTCGAGATGGAGCGCGAGATCGACAGGGTGAAACGCGGCGACGAGCTCCCCCCGGGTGTATTGAAGAAGGTCAAGGTATACGTAGCGAGCAAGAAGAAGATATCGGTGGGAGACAAGATGGCGGGCCGGCACGGGAATAAGGGTGTCATCGCGAAGATCCTCCCCGAAGAAGATATGCCGTTCCTGGCGGACGGTACACCCGTAGAAGTGGTCCTGAATCCGCTGGGCGTGCCCAGCCGTATGAACGTAGGTCAGATACTTGAGACGCACCTTGGGTGGGCGGCCAAGCTATTAGGTTTCCATGTGTCGAGCCCGGTATTCGACGGCGCGACCGAGGTAGAGATAAAAGATGAGATGAAGAAGGCCCAGATACCGCTTGACGGCAAGGTGGCGGTCTATGACGGCCTCACGGGAAGGCAGTTCGACCAGAAGGTCACGGTCGGCTACATCTATATGATGAAGCTCGCCCACCTCGTAGATGACAAGATACACGCCAGGTCGATCGGTCCGTACTCGCTCGTAACCCAGCAGCCGCTCGGCGGCAAAGCGCAGTTCGGCGGCCAGAGGTTCGGAGAGATGGAAGTGTGGGCGCTTGAGGCATACGGGGCCGCCTTTACGCTCCAGGAGCTGCTCACCGTGAAGAGCGACGATGTGCTCGGCAGGACCAAGATATATGAGGCGATCGTAAAGGGAGAGAATAAGCTTCAGACAGGGACGCCGGAGTCGTTCAATGTCCTTATAAAAGAGCTCCAGAGCTTATGCCTGGACCTTAAGATGGAAAAGAAGGCTTTGCCGGAAGAGGAATAACAGCAGAAGGCCAAAAATATTATGACAGAAGAGATACCGCAATTTAACGCGATCACCATAAGAATAGCGGCGCCGCAGACTATCAAGTCGTGGTCCAAAGGCGAAGTCAAGAAGCCGGAGACGATCAACTACAGGACGTTGAAGCCCGAAAAAGACGGGTTGTTCTGCGAGAGGATATTCGGTCCGACTAAGGACTACGAGTGCAACTGCGGCAAATATAAGAGGATAAAGCACAAAGGCATAATCTGCGACCGCTGCGGCGTAGAGGTCACGCGGTCGAGCGTCAGGCGCGAAAGGATGGGTCACATAGACCTTGCCTGCCCAGTATCGCACGTCTGGTTCTTCAAGGTCATGCCCTCCAGGATAGGGGCGCTTCTCGGCATAAGCACCAGGGACCTGGAGAAGGTCCTCTATTACGAAGAGTATATAGTCATCGACCCCGGCGAGACGTCATTGAAGAAGCTCGATCTTCTGCCGGAAGAGAGATATAAAGAATACAGGGAGAAGTTCGGCCAGACGTTCACGGCAAAGATGGGGGCCGAGGCGGTGAAGGACCTTTTGAAGGAGATGGACCTCGATAAGCTGGCGAACAAGGTCAAGAGAGAGATCAAGGACTCAAAGTCCGACAACACGCAGAAGAAGAGCGCCAAACTTCTCCGGCTCATCGACGCGTTCAAAGGTTCCGGCAACAGACCCGAATCGATGATATTGGAGATAATCCCGGTCATACCGCCCGACCTTAGGCCGCTTGTGCCGCTTGACGGCGGAAGGTTCGCGACGAGCGATCTGAACGACCTCTACCGCAGGGTCATCAACAGGAATAATCGTCTCAAAAAACTTATTGAACTGAAGGCGCCCGAGATCATAATAAGGAACGAGAAGAGGATGCTGCAGGAGGCGGTCGACGCCCTCTTCGATAACGGCAGGCACGGCAGGCCGGTCCTCGGACCGGGCAACAGGCCCCTCAAGTCGCTGAGCGATATGCTGAAGGGCAAACAGGGCCGGTTCCGGCAGAACCTTCTCGGGAAGAGGGTCGACTACTCGGGCAGGAGCGTCATCGTGGTCGGGCCTGAGCTTAAATTGAACGAATGCGGGTTGCCGAAGAAGATGGCGCTGGAGCTCTTCGAACCATTCATAATAAAGAAGCTTAAAGAGAAGGGGTTTGTCCACACTATCAAGAGCGCGAAGAAGATGGTCGAGAAGGCGAAACTCGAGGTATGGGACATACTCGACGACGTCATAAAGGACCACCCCGTAATGCTGAACAGGGCCCCTACGCTTCACCGGTTGGGCATACAGGCATTCCAGCCGATACTGATAGAAGGCAATGCCATAAGGATACATCCGCTCGTCTGCACGGCATTCAACGCCGACTTTGACGGAGACCAGATGGCGGTCCATGTGCCGCTTTCGATAGAGGCGCAGATGGAAGTGAGCCTCCTGATGATGTCGGCGAACAATATATTCTCTCCGGCCGACGGCCGTCCGATAACGACGCCGACCCAGGACATAGTCCTGGGGTGCCACTATCTCACCAAGGAGAGGCCCGGGGCGAAGGGGGAGGGCATAACCTTCGCTTCGCCCGAGGAGGTCATAGTCGCATATCAGGACGAAGAGGTGGAGCTGCACGCCAAGGTGAAGGTGGACATAGACGGAAAGATAACCGGTACGACGGTCGGCAGGATCATGTTCAACCAGGTGCTCCCGGAAGGCATCGGATATGTGAACGATACCATGGATAAGTCGCGGTTGAGCAAACTGATCAACAAGTGCTATAAGATCAAGGGCCACCAGACGGTCATAAAGCTTCTCGACGATCTGAAGAGGATGGGTTTTGAGGAAGCCACAAAGGCGGGCCTCTCGATCTCGGTGAGCGACCTGGTCATCCCGGAGAAGAAGAAAGAGTTCATAGATAAGACGAAAGAGAAGGTCAAGCACGTAGAGGACCAGTATAAACGCGGCTTGATAACCGACAGGGAGCGTTATCAGAAGATACTCGACCTCTGGACGCACGCTACGGACGATGTCTCCGACCTTATATTCAGGGAGCTCGACCCGTTCAACCCCGTATTCATGATGGCCGATTCCGGCGCGCGAGGTTCAAAGCTGCAGATACGCCAGCTCGCCGGCATGAGAGGCCTCATGGCCAAGCCGTCAGGCGAGATCATCGAGACGCCTATTACGGCCAATTTCCGCGAAGGGTTGACCGTCCTCGAATACTTCATATCGTCCCACGGGGCCCGCAAGGGTCTGGCCGATACCGCTCTTAAGACCGCCGATTCCGGGTATCTGACCCGGCGTCTCGTCGACGTGGCGCAGGACGTCATCATCTCGGTGGACGATTGCGGCACGCTTAACGGGATACTCATAAGCGCCATAATCGAGGGTGACGAAGTCGTCGTGAAGCTTTCCGAGCGTATCATAGGAAGGGTCGCCCTGGATAATATAGTCGATGTCATCACCGATACGGTCCTGGTGGAAGCAGGCAGCGAGATAACCGAAGATAAGGCGAAGCAGATAGAAGAGGCGGGCATAGAGAAGATAAGGATCCGGAGCGTCCTGACATGCGAAGCGAGGCACGGCGTCTGTGTCAAATGCTACGGGCGTAACCTGGCGACCGGCAGGATAGTCGAGCCGGGTGAGGCGGTGGGCATAGTCGCCGCCCAGTCGATAGGTGAGCCCGGTACGCAGCTGACGATGAGGACGTTCCATATCGGAGGCACCGCGAGAAGGATCGTCGAACAGTCCTACATAGAGTCGAAGAATAAGGGAACGGTCAAATATCATAACCTCAAAGTGGTAAAGACGAGGAAAGAAGGCGAATTCATCGTCCTTAACAGGAACGGCCAGTTGAGCATAAACGACGCCAGCGGCCGGGAGCTCGAGCGTTACACGGTGCCGCAGGGCGCTATAATAAGGGTCGAAGAAGAGAAGACGGTCGACGCCGGAGTCATATTCGTCATATGGGACCCGTATACCGTCCCAATATTGACCGAGGTCGGCGGGAATATAAAGTATGAGGATATCAAGGAAGGCGTCACTATGCGGGAGGAGGTCGACCCCGTAACTAAACTTAAGAACAGGGTCATCGTAGAACATAAAGGTGACTACCATCCTCAGGTGCTCGTGTTGAACGATAAGGACGAGGTCCTGGCCATATATCCCATCCCGGCCAACGCGCACATAGTGGTAGGTGACGGAAAGAGTGTGGCGGCCGGAGATATAGTAGCCAAGACGCCGCGCCTCATAACAAAGACGAAAGATATAACGGGAGGTCTCCCCAGGGTAGCCGAGCTCTTTGAAGCCAGGAGGCCCAAGGACCCGGCCGTGGTAAGCGAAATAGACGGCATCGTGGAATTCGGGGAGTCGAAGAAGGGGCAGAAGCGCGTTGTGGTCACATCGACGACAGGTATGAAGAAGGAATATATGATCCCGCACGGAAAGCACCTCAACGTCTACAAGGGCGATAAGGTGCTCTCCGGGCAGCAGCTCACGGACGGTCCCGTTGTGCCTCAGGATATCCTGAGGGTCTCCGGGGATAAGAAGCTGCAGGAATACCTTGTGAACGAGGTCCAGGAAGTATACAGGCTACAGGGTGTAAATATAAACGATAAGCACATAGAGGTGATCGTCAGACAGATGCTGCGGAAGATGAAGATCGAGGATCCGGGCGACACCGCTTTCCTGAACGGACAGCAGGTGGACAAAGGGATATATCTGCAGGAGAATAAGAGGGTCGTCAGGAAGAAAGGGAAGCCCGCGCGGGCCACTCCGGTGCTTCTGGGGATCACCAAGGCGTCGCTCAATACGGAGAGCTTCATATCCGCGGCAAGCTTCCAGGAGACGACCAGGGTCCTTGCGGACGCGGCGGCCTCAGGCAGGGTCGATTATCTGAGAGGATTGAAAGAGAATATAATCATGGGACATCTCATCCCGGCCGGGACAGGATTCGAAACGCACAGGAATATAGCACTCGTTAAGAACGTTTTTGAAGAGCCCAAGAAGACCGAACCTAAGGAAGAAGAAAAGGCAAAGGAAGAAAAGTAATCTATGCCGACCATAAATCAGCTGATACGTTTGGGGAGAGAGAAGTTCAGTATGAAGAGCAAATCGCCTGCTCTGAGGGGTTGTCCTCAGAGGCGCGGCGTCTGTCTTCAGGTGAAGACGCAGACACCCAAGAAACCGAACTCGGCGCTCAGAAAAGTCGCAAGGGTCCGTCTTACCAATTCTGTAGAGGTCACGGCCTATATCCCCGGGGTCGGCCATAACCTGCAGGAACATTCTATTGTGCTGGTCAGGGGCGGAAGGGTCAAAGACCTTCCCGGCGTAAGATACCACATAGTGCGGGGCGTCCTGGATACGGCCGGTGTGGTCGACCGGAAGAAATCCCGCTCAAAATACGGGGCAAAGCGTCCGAAAGAGAAAGCGGCGGCCAAGAAGGCAGCATAAAAGGAAGAGAGAGTTATGAGGAGAAGAAGGGCAGAGAAGCGGGAGATCGTACCCGATCCCAAATATAAGAATGTCACGGTGGCGAAGTTCATAAATATCGTGATGACACGCGGCAAGAGGGCCGTTGCCGAAGGCATAGTGTACAGGTGTTTTGACGCGCTTGCCGAGAAGACGGGAAAGCCCGCGCTCGAGGTCTTCCAGAAGGCGCTCGACAATTCGAGGCCTCTTCTGGAGGTAAAGCCCAGGAGGATAGGCGGGGCCACATACCAGGTGCCCATAGAGGTCAGGCCTGACCGCGGTGTTTCGATAGCCATGAGGTGGATAAGGAATTTTGCGCGTGTCAAAAAGGGGAAGCCGATGGAGACGAAGCTATCGGAAGAGATACTGGATGCGTTCAACGGCCAGGGATCTGCGATAAAGAAGAGGGAAGATACTCATAAGATGGCGGAGTCGAACAAGGCCTTCGCCCACTACAGATGGTAAGCATAAATGGAAGAGACGATAACGTTAGATAATACGATGACTACAAAAAAGCACGCACGACTGGAAGCGATACGGAATATAGGGATCATTGCCCACATCGACGCCGGTAAGACGACCACCACGGAGCGGCTCCTCTACTTTACCGGAAAGGTATACAAGATAGGCCAGGTCGATGAAGGCACGGCGGTGATGGATTGGATGGTGCAGGAGCAGGAGCGGGGTATAACCATAACGAGCGCAGCGACGACCTGCTTCTGGAAAGAGAAGAACATCAACATCATCGATACGCCCGGCCATGTCGATTTCACCGCGGAAGTCGAGCGTTCGCTCAAGGTCCTGGACGGCGCCGTGGTCGTCTTCTGCGCGGTGGGATGTGTCCAGCCGCAGTCGGAGACCGTGTGGCGCCAGGCCGATAAGTACGGCGTGCCGCGCATCGCATTCGTGAACAAGATGGACAGGACGGGCGCCAATTTCCTGAATGTCGTAAAAGAGATGAAGACGCGGCTGGGCGCCCATCCCATACCGGTCCAGATACCCATAGGGGCTGAAGGTAATTTTGCGGGCGTGGTCGACCTGATCACGATGAAGGCACTGATATATAAGGGCGAAGGCGAAAACGCCACCATGGAGACAGGGGAGATACCCCAGGAAGTCAAAAAACTGGCCAGCGAGTACCGCCACAACCTGATAGAGAAGCTGGGAGAGGTGGACGAGATGGTGATGGAGCGCTATATACACGAGAAGGGATTATATCCTCACGAGATACGGGAAATAGTGCGCAAGGCGACCATAAGCGGAAAGATGGTCCCGGTGCTCTGCGGCGCATCGTTCAAGAACAAAGGCATACAGCCGCTTCTCGACGCCATTACCGACTACCTGCCGTCGCCGCTCGACATACCTCCGGTAAAGGGGATAAACCCCGATACGGAAGAAGAGGTCACTCGCAAGCCGTCCGAAGACGAAAAGTTCTGCGGTCTCGTATTCAAGGTCACGACCGACCCTTTTGTCGGCAAGCTCACTTACGTAAGGGTATATTCGGGAAAGGTGGAGCAGGGAGGGTATGTCTACAATGCCGCAAAGGATACAAAGGAGCGGATAGGGAAGATCCTCAAGATGCACGCCAATAAACAGGAGATAGTGGATGTGGCGCTGGCAGGCGATATAGTCGCGGTGGTCGGATTGAAGAATACCACGACCGGGGATACCATATGCGAAGAGGAGTACCCGATCATACTCGAATCGATGCACTTCCCGGAGCCCGTCATATCAATGGCCATAGAGCCCAAGACGAAGGCGGACCAGGAGCGGTTGGGCATGGCCCTTCACAAGATGGAGGAAGAGGACCCGACGTTCAAGGTGACATACAATAAAGAGACAGGGCAGACGATAATAAGCGGGATGGGAGAGCTGCACCTGGAGATAATAATAGACAGGATGCTCAGGGAATTCAAGGTGGCGGCCAACGTGGATAAGCCGCACGTCGCATATAAAGAGACGATCACTAAATCGACGAGGTCGGTAGGTAAGTTCATACAGCAATCGGGCGGTCGCGGCCAGTACGGCCACGTGGTGCTCGATATAGCCCCCGCCCCGAAGGGTTCAGGGATACTCTTCGAAAGCAAGATCATAGGCGGCTCCATACCGAGAGAGTATATACCTTCCGTAAAGGAGGGCGTCACCGAGGCCGCGCTTAACGGTGCCCTTGCCGGTTATCCCGTTACCGATGTCGATGTCAAGCTCGTAGACGGGTCGTTCCATGAGGTCGACTCCTCGGATATCGCGTTCCATATGGCGGCATCCATAGGTTTCAACGAGGGGCTGAAGAACGGCGCTCCGATACTGCTTGAGCCGATCATGAACCTCGAGGTGACGGTGCCGGAGCAGTATTTAGGGGAAGTCGTAGGGGACTTGAGCGCGCGCCGGGTAAAGATAGAGGCGATCCAGGACCGCGCGAACTTGAAAGTGGTAAGAGGGTTTGCGCCGCTTGCGGAGATGTTCGGTTATTCTACTACCGTGCGCAGCCTGACGCAGGGAAGGGCCAGCCATACTATGGAGCCCTCTTTCTATCAGGAAGTGCCGAAGAATATAGCGATAAAGATAATAGAGACGTCCAAGGGAGAGACGAAGAGTCATAAATAGATACCAAGGGAGGCCTTTATGGCAAAGGAAACGTTTGTCAGGTCAAAACCTCACGTGAATATCGGTACCATCGGCCACATCGACCACGGTAAGACGACGCTTACGGCCGCGCTACTGGCGACGCTTGCAAAG
>Ga0265297_10007872_pt1 | contig 14511 bp, 8 predicted proteins | sample Munlanlwell13791_FD_192502 | JGI IMG/M metagenome (GOLD analysis project Ga0265297, IMG submission 192502) | Leachate microbial communities from a municipal landfill in Southern Ontario, Canada - Leachate well 137-91 | ecosystem: Engineered > Solid waste > Landfill > Unclassified | place... | reverse complement strand
AGAAGAGGAAATCAACAGCATTATTGATCAAGTTAAAGACGCCACTTCCGACCTCCTGATCGATATCGCGATTAATAATCAGGGATATATCTCCAATATCAAATCAAATTTTGATTACAATTTCAAAGATGAGCAAGCGAAAAGTGTTAAGAGTATTTCTGTGATTTTTGAAATGTATTTGTCAAAATACAACGAAGATTTCGAAATCAGCGTTCCGACGGAATATCAGGATATCACCAGCATGGTGGAATCCATGAATTCAACTGCCGAAAGTGATTACAATTTTGACTCTGAGATGGGATTTGCAGATGATTTTTATCCTTGCGATATTTACGGTTGCAAAGAGGAAAGCGAAAATAGAGTTGTTGACAATGATGGAGCGGTTTGGACAAAAGTTGATGGCGGACAGTGGACGGTAGCCCAAGAATAAAACAAAAATCCATATAAATAAAACCCGTCCTTACGACGGGTTTTATTTTATTTAAATTATTTTACAAGAACAGACAGGCATCTCCGAAACTAAAAAACCTATATTTTTGCGCGATGGCTTCTTGATAAATTTCCAGATTTTTCTCGCGTCCCAAAAAAGCCGCAGTGAGCATAATCAAACTCGATTTTGGTAAATGAAAATTTGTGATCATACCATTAACGCACTTGAATTTATACCCCGGATAGATGAAAATTCTAGTTTCTCCTGTGTGGGCTTGCAGTAAGCCGTTTTCATCCGCACTACTTTCCAAAACACGCACACTGGTGGTTCCCACCGCAATAATCCGACGACCTTCTTTCTTGGCCAAATTGATTTTTTCAGCCGTTTCTTTATCAATTTCGAAAAATTCTGAGTGAATTTTGTGGTCTGTAATCAGCTCACTTTTTACCGGAGCGAAAGTGCCCCAGCCGACATGTAGTGTTACTTTTAGGATATCAATTCCGCGTTTTTTCAGCCTGGCAAAAACCTCTGGCGTAAAATGCAAACCAGCCGTTGGAGCCGCCACGGAACCATCTTTTTGGGCGTAAATGGTTTGATATTGTTCCGGTCTAGCGGAAGAATGTTTTATGTATGGCGGTAGCGGTGTTTCCCCGATATTTTCTATTTCGTGCGATAACTCCGCTCCGGAAAGAGAAAAACTGATAACACGCATACCACCCTCCAGTTCATTTTCAACCACACCCTTTAGATTTTTTGAAAAAATCAATTTAACTCCTTTTTTGAGACGATGCCCTGGTTTGACAAGTGCCTCCCATGCGCTGTCTGTAATTTTTTTAATCAAAAAAATCTCGTTTTTTGTTGTAGTCTGAGTCTTTTCTTGCTCGTTTTTTGGAGTATGACCCAGATCTATTTTGGCATGTAGACGCGCCGGAATTACTTTTGAATCATTGAGCACGAGCATATCTCCCGCTTGCAGGATTTCCGGCAAGTCGCGAAAACTTCTGTGCTCGATTTTATCATTTTTACGATCATAACAAAACAATCTAGACTCATCGCGTTTTTGCAGAGGATTTTGCGCGATTAGTTCCGGTGGTAAATTATAATCGAAATCACTGGTTTTTAACATTGAAAAAATGCTGAAAATAGGGTAAAATACAAAGAAGGCTAGAAAGATATTAACACAAAAACCAAATGAGCGAAGAGCAAAATAATCCTCAACCCATTCGTGCCGAAGAATCACATTTTACTTTGGATGAGTTACTCGATCTTGTGATTGACCAAAAGGCATCCGATATTCATCTTTCCGAGGACGAGCGTATTGCATTGCGCATAGATGGTCAGATTCAGTTTGTAGAAAACATTCCACCGCTTACTCACGCGCAAACTGAAATGATTATTTTTGAAAATTTGCTGAAGGGGAATGAAGATCGTATTCGTACCTATCAGAGTTCTTTGGATATGGACTTTGCTTATGCGCACAAAGACGGAACACCTTTTCGTGTAAATATTTTCTTCAAAAAGGAGAAAATGGCTACCGTTATGCGTCGTATTAATCGCAAGGCTTTTACTTTCGAAGAACTTGGTTTGCCTAAAACAATCGACAAATTTGTTCGAGCTAAATCGGGTCTGGTGCTAGTCTGCGGTCCTACCGGTAGTGGTAAATCCAGTACCTTGGCGGCCATGATTGAATGGATTAACCAAAATCGCAGTAGTCATATCATTACTATTGAAGATCCGATTGAATATATTTTCGAATCAAATAAAAGCATTGTTTCTCAGCGCGAAATCGGACACGATACACATAGTTTTGCTTCAGCGCTTCGTGCCCTTTTGCGTGAAGATCCGGATGTGGCCATGATTGGTGAGTTGCGCGATCCGGAAACGATCATGACCGCGATTGAGCTTTGTGAGACGGGTCATCTCGTATTTGGAACATTTCATACCGGCAGTGCCGCTCAGACCATCAATCGCCTTATCGCCAACTTCCCATCTGAACAACAATCGGCCGTTTCCACGCGCCTAGCTGACGCTTTGGTGGGTATTCTTTGTCAACGCCTTATTCCGAAAATCGGTGGTGGTCGTACGGGTATTTACGAACTTGTGGTGGCCAATGGAGCAATCCGCAATCTCATCCGCCAAAAAGAAATGGCTCAAATCCAAAGCACGATTCAGACCGGTGCCGACGCCGGCATGATTTCCATGAAGCGCTATGCCGACCAAAAACGCGATAAGGGTTTGATTCGCGAAGAGGATTATCGTGATTATTTTACAGACGATTAAAAATGCTTTTTGTATCTTTATTTTTGAGGTAAAACCTCAAAGCTATCTTTGAATCTATTTTCTGAAAAGTCCACCCAAAATGGGCTTTTTTTCTTGCCAAAAAATCAAAAAGGGGGCTAAGCTGAAATGGTTTAAGTTTTCTAATTCCCCTAAATTTATGCAAAAATATTGGAAAAAAATCTCAATTGTCCTATTGGCAGTTGTCTTGTTTGGTACGGGTGGATTTTATTATTGGAACAATTTGCGCTCGAATCTGGGCGTAAATTCCGCTTCGGCTTACAATCTGAATCAAAAAATCCGTTTTGGTCAAGATTTGAATTTTGATTTTCCGGAAGACATGAATCGCCAGAGCGTCGAGAGCAATTTGATTTTACCGACCGGCTTTGAAGGTGATTTCAATTGGCTGGATAACCGTAATTTGACGCTTGTGCCCAAGGTTGCCACCCAAGAAGGTGATTTATATTATTTTACACTCCAACGAAGTGCCAAAAAACTGAACGGAAGTTACATTGGAGAAGATTTGGTTTATCGTTTTGAGATTGCCGGTGCGCCGGAAATAGTTTCGCATTTACCAGCTTCCGATAGCACCAATATTTCTGCGGATTCAAATATTACTTTGATTTTTGATCGCCCCGTAGCCCCGCTTTCTGCCGTACAAGGTTCCGATTCAACTTTTACTCCGGCTGGTTGGAGTGTCACAATTACACCCGCTATTGATGGAAATTGGCGCTGGGTGGGTACGACCGCAGTCAAATTTGAGCCTAAGGATAAACTTATGTTGGCTACAAAATATACTATCAGTATTCCTGCCGGTATTTCAGTTCAAAACAATGACCAAACCGACGCGGATTTCACTTTTTCTTTTGAAACCGAACGACCAACGATACTGACCACTTCTCCGGAAATGAACTCCGCTTCTGTCGGACCCAATCCGGAAATCCAGATTACTTTTAATCAAATCATTGATCTCGCCGATCTCAAATCCAAAACCACGCTCAAGTCCGCAGACAAAACTTATCAGGTTGGAGATGCTAAGTATTATCAATACGAAAGCAAATATATCGATAACAATGGCAATGAAAAAACCGATCTGCTCACCGATGAAAAAGTTGTTGTTTTAACATTTTCCGAAAATCTCGCTCTGGATACTAACTATACCCTTGAGGTGGCAGAGGGTTTGCGAGCCAAGGTGGGGGATTTGGGTACGGTGGGAGTTTATACCCTTCAATTTTCCACAGTTGGACAATTCAAGATTAATGAAACAGCTTATCAGAATTTGTCCTTATCGGTTAGTTTTTCTAATCCGCTTTCCGAAATGGATCAGAAATATACCAATCGCGACTTGAAGCAATATTTTCAGATCACGCCCGAAATTTCAAATTGGAGCGATGTCGTAATTACAGCGAATTATTGGAGCAGTCAGGAAGTTGCGATTTATGCCAATTTCAATCCCAGCACGGACTACACTCTGACAATCGATCAGGGTTTAACAGACGCTTTCGGTCAGAAGTTGTCCGAAAATTACACTTTCAAATTTAAAACCCCCGAACTTGACCCCCAAGTTTCAATTCACTCCCAAAACGACTTTGGTGTTTTTGAAAAAAACAAGACTACCACTTTTTATCTCAATGCGCTGAATGTCAGTCAGTTGGAAATAGATTTCGCAAAATTGAGTCTGGAACAATTGGCAGACCTACAAAAACAGCGTAATGAAAAATACGATGCGGTTCCGGATTTATCCAAATTTGATTCATATCAACATGTTGTTCTCACAAACGACAGTCCGAAAAACCAATGGAAAATATTTCCATTTAACCCGTTTGCACCACTTAGTTCTTATACCGCTTCCGGTATCTATGTGATCACGGTTCAGGCTCCGGAATGGAAGAATTCTGACAATAAACAGAAATTTTTTGCACAACAATATTTTGCCGTTACAGAAACGGCGCTCACTTTAAAATATTCCGGCAATAACGCACTTGTCTGGGCCACCAATATGCAAACCGGCAAACCGGTTATCGACGCAGAAATAAAATTTATTAACGGCAAAGGTGAGGCAATTATCACGGGTAAAACCGATTTGGATGGATTTTTTGAGGTGAAGAACTTTGATCAGAAGAAATTCGAGACGGACGGATCTTATGATTCTTGGAATCCACAGTTCTGGGTTACGGCTCAGACTGCGAATGATTTTGCCTTTATCTCCAATGAATGGAATAATGGTCTTAACCCTTGGAACTTTAGTTTGAATTCGGATTTCCGTTCTGCGGGTTCCAAAGAATATCGCGCAGAAGGTTATATTTATACGGATCGCACGGTTTATCGTGCCGGAGATAGTGTTCAAGTCAAAGGTTTAGTGCGTTTGCGTAATAAGCTCGGACAACTCATTGTTCCGGCAGGCAAGGAAGCTAGCGTGATTGTGCACGATCCGGACTATAACGAAGTTTTGAAGAAGACTGTCAAACTGAGTGATTTTGGAAGTTTCAATTTTGAATATCCAAGTGCCGCGGAAGCCATGCTCGGGAATTACGGTATTGAAATGACACTTTTGCCGGAAGAGCAATACGATTGGCAGTATGTTAATGGCAATTTTCAGATTTTGGCTTACAAAAAACCGGAATACAGTGTGGAAGTTACCTTTCCGCAAACTGATTATTATCAGGGCGATACCCTTAAGGCCGAGGTTGTGGGCGCTTATTATTTCGGTGCCCCCATGTCCGAAGCGGATCTGACTTGGCGCGCACAAAGTACTGATTATTTCTTTAATCGCTACACGGGGGATGGCTGGTATTCTTTTGCTCTGGAGGGTAATTGGTGTTGGGAAAACTGTAATCGCGGTAATGAAATTATTGCGGAAAACAAAGCCAAACTGAATAGTGAAGGTAAATTTGAAATAAAATTACCTTTGGATATTTCCAAAAAAGCCGTCAGCCAAGTCATGACTATCGAGGCGGAAGTGACCGATCCGAACAACCAAGTTGTCGCCAATCGCGCTTCTGTAATCGTGCACAAATCCGATGTCTATGTGGGAATTATGCCAGAGCAATATATTGTAACACCGGATACCTCCGCACGCGTGAAACTGATTACTCTCAACCCGCAAGGCGAATTCGTCGCTAATCAAAAGGTCGATCTGACTCTTTATGAGCGCACTTGGAACAGTATTCGCAAGAAAAATGTAGATGGCGAATATTATTATGAAAACGAACCCAAAGACGATAAGATTTCCGATTTCCAAGCCGTAACGAATGAGAAGGGTGAAGCCATAGCGGAAGTTAATATTCCCAAAGGTGGTACTTATCGTGTTCTAGCCAAAGTCAAAGACGACCAAAATCGCGAAGCTGTGGCTGATACGAGCATTTATTCTTGGTCCGACGCATATGTAAATTTCGCTCAGCCAAATTCCGATAAAATCGAAATTATCGCTGACAAAAAAGAATACAAGGTCGGTGACACGGCAACACTTATTGTCAAATCTCCTTATCAGGGGCAAGGTGTTAAGATGCTCTTCACGCTTGAGCGTGAAAGTATTTTGGAGCGCAATGTGATTGATCTGAGTTCCAATGCTCAGCCAATCAAATTCAAGATTACGGAGGATATGGTTCCGAATATTTATACCTCCGCTCTGATTATAAAACCACGCCAAGGTGAGACTTTTGATGAGAACGGATTGGACACCGGCGCACCGGCTTTCAAAATGGGTTATCTTAAACTTGATGTTGAAACAGCTTCAAAAGTTCTGGGCGTAACAATCCAAACCAATGCCAAAAAATACAAACCACGCGAAGAAGTCAGCACTACCATCACGGTAGTTGATGCCGAAGGTGATCCGGTTCAGGCCGAAGTGTCACTTTCGGTTGTGGACATGTCCGTCTTGGCACTGACCGGTTTCCAATTACCGGATTTGGTCGCCAGATTTTATAGCGAGAGAGGCTTAGGTGTGATGACTTCTCAATCTCTACTTTATCTTGTTGAATACTACAAGCCTGGTACTAAGGGTGGTGGTGGCGGAGAAGCTGACAGTGAAGCGCGTCAAAACTATAAAGACACAGCTTACTGGAATCCGACTGTTTTGACGGATAAAAACGGTCAAGCTCAGGTCAAATTTACACTTCCGGACAATCTCACGACTTGGAAATTGATTGCGATTGCGCATGACAAATCCTCCGATTTTGGTGGCAAAGCGGAAGAAATTATCGAAACAAAAGATGTTATTTTGCGCTCTGTGAAGCCTCGTTTTGCTCTCGTGGGTGATGAAGTCAAGCTAGGTGCGATTGTGCATAATTTTACGGACGAGGATCGTAATTTTGAAATTAAATTAACGGGAACCGGATTTGAAATGCCAGACAAAGATACTTTCTCCGTAAATATCAAACCAGAGCAACAAACCAAAGTTATTTTCCCCGTCAGAATAACCACAGAGGGCGAGGTAGCTTTCGATCTCAAGGCAACTTCCGGAGAATATTCCGATCATATTTTCGAGAAAATCCCGACTTATCTTTTTGCGACGAGACAAGTTGTCGCGACGGCCGGACAAACCGGTGAGCGCGTGCATGAAAGCGTCTACACCCCCGATGCGTCTGAAATTAAGGACGGACAAATCACAATCAAAGTTGCTCCAACTATTGCCACTTATCTTTCCGACGGCTTGGAATATCTAATCAATTATCCTTATGGTTGTGCCGAGCAAACTGCGTCCGCCACTTGGGCGAACTGGATTGCGGGGCAATTCAGTGAATTAAAATTACTCAATCTGAACGAAACCCAAATCAAAAAGAATATTACTACCGGTTTGGCTAAAATTTATGATTTGCAGGCTTGGGACGGGGGATTTGGTTACTGGAAAGACAGCACTAAGAGCAATACATACCTTACCGCTTATATTCTTTCTATACTCAATCAGATTGATAGTTCAGATAAGGAAGTCAGAGCACGCGCTTACAAATTTTTGGATGGGGTTTTGCGCTCCAAGGATCAAGATAATCAGCTGAATTTAGCTACACGCGTTTACATTCTTTACACTATGAGTGAGTTCGATAAGGTTGATACTGGCTTGCTCAACAATGTCGCTGAAAATTACACCAAACTTCCGCTTTTTGCCAAAGCCGAGTTAGCTATGATTTATCAAAATAATGGTAACACTGCGCGTGCCAAAGAAATCCTGCAGGATGTCAAAAATTCCGCACTGGTAAATGCTCGTGGGGTGCATTTTGACGAAAAAGATGAGAATCAATATCGCTTCATCATGCAAGACAATATGCGCACAACCGCAATAGTTATGCGTGCCATGTTGCATATTACGCCGGAAGATGAATTATTGCCCAATATCGCACGCTGGTTACTTAATTCTCGTAAAGACGGTATTTGGAAAAATACTCAAACCACAAGCAGTGTATTGGTCACCCTGCTGGATTATCTCAATCAAACCAAGGAGCTTGATGCAAATTTTGAAGCGCAGGTTTCTGTAGCTGATCAGCCTTCCATGCAGGTTAAGTTCAACGCTGATAATTTGCTTTCCGAACAAGAAGTGCTGGTTAATCTGTCTGATTTGAAACAAACTCAGCTCATTGGATTGGATTTGGAAAAAACCGGCACAGGTGTTTTGTATTATGATATTCTAATGGATTATCTCTATACCGCCGATGAAATAGCGCCAACCGAACAAGGTCTGGGTATCCAAAGTGATATTTTGGCGATTGGTTCAAATGACCCAAAGAATCTGAAAGTCGGTCAAAATTACAAAATAAAACTTACTATGACCGTACCGGAAGATCGTTATTTTGTAGGCGTAGAGAGCATGCTTCCAGCCGGATTTGAGCCGGTGGATCTCTCTCTTCAAACTTCTGCGCAGGTTGATTTGGACAACGAACTTGAAAATAATAATTGGTATTTCAATCATACTGAAATGCGCGATGATAGGGTTTTCTTGTTTGCGGATTATCTGCCGGCGGGAGTTTATGAATACGAATATATAGTACGCGCCACCACTCCGGGCAAATTCCACCAGAGACCATCTCGTATCTGGGAAATGTATTCTCCGGAAAACTTCGGTCAAACTTGGGGTGGCTGGATTGAAATAAAGGACTAAAATGAATTCTCAAAAACACTTTCAAAAGATTTTACGCGCGATTCTGATTTTGTTTGGCGTAACTCTACTGGGAGTGTTTTTGTTTTTTTTCTATCCTTTACCAAACGAGCTGACTAATCCGAATTTAGACCAATCTATGCGCATTTTGGATCGTAATGGCAAATTGCTCTACGAGCTTCGTCCGGAAGATCTTGGATCCAAGAACCCGCTCAAACTCTCCGAAATTCCTCTCAAGTTTCAAAAACTGGCAGTCAACACTGAAGATAAAGATTTTTTTACGCACAATGGTATTAGCCCCAAAAGCATTTTGCGTGCGTGGTGGCAGAACACGACCGAAGGGCAGATTATTTCCGGTGGTAGTACCATCACTCAGCAACTCGTACGCAATCGCCTTCAGCCCGAAGTGCGAGATTATACTTACAAAATTTCAGAGGCTTATTATGCGCTTCGGCTTGAATTGCTTTTTTCCAAAGATGAAATTTTGGAACAATATCTAAATTCGGTTTATTTCGGACGACAGGCTTATGGTGTGGCTTCCGCCTCACAGGCTTATTTTGGTAAAAATATCACAGAGCTTTCTTGGGCCGAAAGCGCCTTTCTGATTGGCTTAATCCAGTCACCTAACCGTACCGACATGGAAAAAAATCTTTCACGCAAAGATTTTATTTTGGACGATGCTTATGTTAATCAAATTCTGAACGAAAAAGAGTACACCGATGCCAAATCCGAGCAAATCCAAGTCGTGGATTATCGAATCAACATCCAAGCTCCACATTTTGTCATGTGGCTTTTGGAAAAATATCAGTTTACGGAAAAAGAAATTTTTACCACGCTGAATCTGGATTTGCAAAACGAAATTGAAACCATCGTGCAAAACGAAATCGCAAAATTATCGGAAAAAAATGTTGGCTCGGGAGCGGTTGTGGTGCTTGATTCGCATACCGGCGATATTCTCGCCATGGTTGGTTCGGCGGATTATTTCGATATTGAAAATAACGGTGCGGTTAATGTCGCGGTTTCAGCACGCCAGCCGGGTTCTGCGCTCAAACCTTTTACTTATGCTTTGGCTTTGGAAAAAGGTGACACACCCGCCACAACCGTGAGTGATATCGAGTCGCGTTTTCAAACCGCCGATGGCAATCCTTATATCCCACGCAATTATGATTATCTTTATCATGGGTTGGTGCGCTATCGCGAAGCTCTAGCAAATTCTTATAATATACCCGCCGTTCGAGTTGCCGAAAAAGTGGGTGTCAAGAATCTTTTGAATCTATTGCGTGCCAGTGGCATAACCACTCTCAATGAGACACCTGAATACTACGGCTTAGCATTAACTCTTGGGGCGGGGGAAGTGCGCTTGCTGGATTTAACCTCTGCCTACGGCATTTTTGCACGAGGCGGGCAAACGCTCTCTCCGCACGCACTTTTGGATGAAAAAGGTTCTCCAACCCAACAATTGATTTCGCCCCAAACCGCTTGGCTGATTACCGATATTTTGTCGGATAATGAAGCACGCTTACCTCAATTTGGTGAAAATTCCGCACTAAAATTTGATTTTCCGGTAGCCGCCAAAACCGGTACGACACGTAATTCGCGCGACAATTGGATGATTGGTTTTGATTCGGATTATATTGTGGGGGTTTGGGTGGGTAATGCGGACAATACCCCCATGCGCGATACGAGTGGAGTGACAGGTGCCGGACCTATTTTTCATGCTGTGATGCTGAAGTTGGCACAAATTACACCACCTCATAATTTTATCAAACCTACACACATCACATCACTTTCCATTTGTAGACTTTCCGGAAAATTACCAACCGAACTTTGCCCTGAAACATTATTGGAAAATTTCCGTGAAGGCACCGAACCGAAGATTGCGGATACCGTTTATCAAAAAATAAAAATTGATACTCGCAATAATTTTTTGGCTAACGAGAGCTGTCCGACAGATTTTGTTTCTGAAAAAGTTTTTACGATTTTTCCACCGGAACTTGAGAAATGGGCGCGTGAAAATAATTATCCGGTTCCGCCCAAGATTTTTTCTCCGCTTTGTAATGCCGAAAAAGATGGCGATATAACTATTACCAAACCTTATTCCGGTGATAGCTTCCAGCTCGACCCACTCGTACCGGACACAAACGAAAAAATTATTTTTGAAGCCAGAGCTAATTTACCTACAATAGACTGGCTCGTGGACGACCAGCCGGTCGGGCAGGCGAGTGGCGTAGATTATCGCTTAGAATGGGCTCCCACGCTCGGTTCACACAAAATAACCGCTCGTTCTAGAGAAGCCCAAGATGAAATTCGAATTGAGGTTATTTCTCGCTAATGTTTCCGTAAGTTTTCGCCAATCCGTGTTGTCTCTCGGTCGCATGCAAGAGGTTTTTGAGCAAAGTCGCGATTGTCATCAGCCCCACGCCACCCGGAACCGGCGTAAGATAACCAACTTTTTTCTTCACGGAATTTAGATCTACATCTCCGCAAAGTTTGCCTTTTTTATCGCGTGAAAATCCCACATCAATCACAAACGCACCTTTTTTCACATAACGCGCTTTGATGATTTTTGCGACGCCCGTAGCGGAAATCAGAATATCCGCTCGACTGGTTATATGTGCCAGATTTTTGGTTTTGTCATTACAAATCGTAACAGTCGCTCCGCGGTTTATCAGCATGATGGCAAGTGTTTTGCCCACCACAATAGATGCACCCACGATCACAATATCCTTCCCTTCCAATTTGGTTTTTTTGTAATCAAGCAAAGAAATAATACCTGCTGGCGTGGCCGGTGGCAGATCTTCAAAACCCACCACGAGCTTACCGAGATTGTAAGCATGAAATCCGTCGATATCTTTTTCCGGACTAAGCGTGCGCAAAACTTCCGGTGTGTTAATTTGTTTAGGGAGGGGGAGTTGTACCAATACTCCATTTACTTTTTTATCTGCGCAAATTTTTTGTACAACCTGAACAACTTTTGCAGTGGTTGAGTTTTTGGGCATACGAATAATCTCGGCTCCTAAACCAAGTTTACGCGCCATGGCAATCTTGTTATTTACATAAACGATACTCGCCGGATCATCTCCAACCAATACTGTTACCATTTTCGGCTGAATCTTATGACGCGCAAGATTTTTTATTTTTTTATCCAACCCGGCATAAATCCCATCTGCGATTTTTTTTCCGTAAATTAATTTCATTTTATGAATTTCTTGATATGACTAAAAATTTCCGCATATACGGCATCGATAGACTGATTCGCATTTACAATCGGCCAACCGTATTTTTGAGCCAAATCCAGATGAATCTGGCGACATTTTTCAGTTAAATCTGAGTTTGTCTCATGAATATGCCCGCTTTCCACTGCCTCCGTAAACCGCTCTCCATCAACCAAAATTTCCAAATCCGGTTTGCGTAAAATTGAATTTATTTGTTCGAGATACCCCAAATCAACACCTTCCGCAGCGCCCCATGCCAAACCGGTTCCTATATAATCTTCCGCAATCACAAAATCATTTTTTGAAAGCAGTTCGTCCAGCTTCCCGGCAAACTGAAAACGATTGGCGGTATAAATCAGCTGTTTTGCGGTTGGGTCACCGATTTTAACATTTTTGTCTCGCAAAATTTTATACAGTAGAGGTCCGGTCGGTTCCAAAGTATAAATCGGATATTTGAGATATTCCGCTTTCAGCCCGCGTTCACGCAAGTGAGCCACAAGCAAATTAGCCTGTGTTGATTTACCGAGATTATTAATCCCGTAAAGACAAATAAATTTTCCCATCAGTGCTGCTGGTCAGTAATAAAAGTATATAAAATTGAAAGGGGCAAATAGCGTTTTGCGTCAATTTTCCCGATAAAGTGCTTCATCTCCGGTGTGCGCAGATGCATTTTTTTGATCTCATCGACACTAAAAAAATTAACCTTTTCCACCTCATTGGATGGCTTCGGTATGCCGCTCCAGCTTCCTTCAATAAAAAATTTGAGTGAGACGACTCCGCGCTGTGAATGTTCGCGCACCACAATCGGCAGGACAATCTTGCTCGGCCGAAAATTCAAAGTGGTTTCTTCCTTGATTTCACGCACAATCGCTTTCAGAATATTCTCACGATGATCAAGTTTGCCTTGAGGCGGAGACCAGAGTTGGCCCTTTTTCTTACCCTCGGACACAAGCAAATATTTGCCATCCTTGCGAATTATTCCGGCAACGATGATTTTGACTTTGTGTTCTGATTTTTTTGGCATGTTTTGATTTTAGCTCGTTTCATTTATTTAGTCTAGCCAAACCTTACATTTTCTGGTTAAAATGTCTATACTTTTAGAGAAAAATGAATAATAACTTCGAACTGAACGAAAACGAACTGCAGGTACACATTGCCGCTAGCCAAAAAGGTCAAAGCGAAGCTTTTGCCAAGATTTACGATCACTTTCTGACACCTGTTTATCGCTATGTCTATTATAAAGTTCCGGAAAATGAAGTGGAGGATTTGACTGAGGTGGTTTTTTTGAAGGCATGGCAATCCATCAAGCTCTACAAACGCGGTACGACTCCTTTTAGCTCTTGGATTTTTCGCATCGCACACAACACAATTGTGGATTTTTATCGCACAAATCGTGAGATGCTCGAATTGGCCGATTATATCGAAGATGAACGCGGACACATAAATCCCCACAAGCTTACCGAACAGGAATTTTTACGTCACGATGTCAAACACGCACTCACTAAGCTCCCGGAGAACCAAAGCGAAATCATAATTCTAAAGTTTTTTAATGGGCTTTCTAACGCTGAAATAGCCGAATATTTGGGTAAAAAAGAAGGAACCGTTCGCGTACTTCAAACGCGCGCCATGCAAAAACTCAAGAAAATTATGGAAAATATGTAACAAAATCGACCTTTTTTCGTTATAGTTAGCGTCAAAGTATGTTTTCAAAAATTCAAAAACTCATCATCGAATCAAATCAAAAACTCTCTCCAAAGGAGCTTTCCGAGCTTGATTTGTTTTCTGACAACATCGCCAAAAACGCCCAGCAAGTCGCTCCCAGTCGTATTTATCGCGACAGTGCACGTCAGCGTCTGATGGCTAATATGTTCGCACATCGTATGCCAGGCTGGCACAATCTTTTTGAGTTTTTCTGGAATCGTCGCAATACCGGAGTGGTGGTTGTGGTTGGATTTTTGGTTTTCACGAGTGCATTTTCTTTTATTTCCAGACCGTTTATGACCTCCGCGCAAGAAACCAATATTCTCAAAATTTCCGGTAATGTTTGGGTGGAGCGCGGTATGAATCGCATTTTGGCGAAGGATGGTGAGGTGGTTATGGCCGGGGATAAGATTGTTACCACAGATGGTTCAAAAGCCGAAATTTTGTTTGTTGATTATTCCGTGGCACGCTTGGGCGCTGGTACCAAACTAACCATTCAAGAAACTCCCGCTGATGCTTCCGAGGTTATATCCACTCCAACACAGCTTAAAATTATGGAAGGCAAAATTTGGACCAATTCCATTAAGACAAAAAACACTCCAGACTTTGAAATTATAACTCCACATGGTTCCGTTTCGGCAAATACCGCTTCTTTTGCGGTAGCGGTGGCGGATGATAGCACGGAGGTAATGGTCAATTCCAAGGAAGCTAAAATCATCGTAAATAATTCTGAAGGAACCTTAAGCGAAGGAAGAAAAATTAAAATGGAAAAATCCAGATTGATTATCCCGCTTGAAAAT
>Ga0265297_10007871_pt1 | contig 14512 bp, 14 predicted proteins | sample Munlanlwell13791_FD_192502 | JGI IMG/M metagenome (GOLD analysis project Ga0265297, IMG submission 192502) | Leachate microbial communities from a municipal landfill in Southern Ontario, Canada - Leachate well 137-91 | ecosystem: Engineered > Solid waste > Landfill > Unclassified | place... | reverse complement strand
CGCTCGGCAGTAAACTTTTTTTCGGTGGCAGGTATCCCTCTTGCCTTCGGCAAGTAGACCTAAATCTTCGAAAAATTTATTGCCTCGCTTTCTTCCTTTGCTTTATTATAAACAGGGATACTCTTGCCGACTGGCGGAGTTCGCCGAATTCGTCGGTAAAAAACTTTAATAAATAATTTAGCTACAAAAACATACTATTCTATTGACATGGTATCCTGTCTAGGTATATACTGAAAATGTACTTGCGAGGCGTCAGTCTCTATCGGCATTTTAGCTGATGGCAGGTACACTAAAAAACCGCTCAAAATGAGCGATTTTTTAGTGTACTAATTTTAAAACCTTGTTTTCTTTGTTTTAATAATTTTGACATTATCACCCATAACGCTGAAAAAATGCTTATCTTTGTTTTCTAGTTGTCTTATGACAATTTTTATTATGCAATCGTCCACCTTATCTATAAAAGTCCAGAAATGAGCAGTTGATTCTATCAATATTTTTTCTCCGTGGCGATTTACCTTTTCTTTTGTTTCGTTTTTTCTGTAAACTATCTTGGCAGTTGGATTTTTAATTATTTGTTCAACATAGGGGATCAAGGTAAAACGTCTTTTTTGTTCGTTCCTAGTTCGCGGAATACGTCCTTTTCTCAAAATATGGTCAAATCCCGCGCTGGTAAACAAAACATACTCATCACTCAAAGCAGGGCATTTAATTCTGCCGATTTTTGAGTAAATTTGTTTAGCCTGTTGTTTGGCTTTTTCGTATCCTAACTTTTGGGCGTCCATAAGTTTACGTAGCGTAGCGATATAATTTAAAATTATTTTAATGTAGCATAATGAAATAATTCACGCAATTCATGGGCCACAACAGCGTGGATAGCAGTAAAATATACACAGAATTATTTGCCCCGGCGCTACAGAAAATCTATCGCAGAGTAATGGGAAAATAAAACGGCGAAACCCTTGACATACCTATTGAATAGTGCTATAATCATTTTATAGAGTAAAGTAATGGATTTTACTCTAAAGACCGTACATTAATCGCCTCAAACGAGGCAAACTTGAAAGGAGCTTTACGATGAGTAAGCTATCACTGGTTGGTCTGAACAAGGCGGACGTGTTGGCGGCGTTGTATAACGCCTCGAAGCCACAAGGCATGGGGTTCATGCAGTACGATCCGAAGCCGATGACGAATGCCGAAGCGGAGGCACTGCTCAAGCAGAGCACTTACTTCGATTACCTCAAGGGCCGGGTCATGAAGGTGAACCTCGAAGGCGACGAATTCGACACCTGGGGCTACGACCGCGACAACGGCCAGGGGGCCGCGGAGCGGGCAATCGCGAGCCTTCGCCAGACGGGCGATGCCAATTCCTCCACCATTCAGGAGAACCATCGCACGGAAACTCTGCACTCCGCTCAGCGGACGAAGGGCCATCTGGGCGACAAGACTCACACGGAGGACGGCGTGATGCACCTCGGCCTCGACGATGTCGCCGAGCCGCTCAACGCCGCCGTCGACACGGCCATCAAGCAACAGCAGTAGGTTCTCGCTTCGGCGAGAGCAACAAGTCCTCGCACTTCGGTGTGGGGATTTCTTTTTTTATAAAAAAAATTGACAAGGTTTTTTGGCAGAGTATAATTAAGACGAAAAACAAAAGTAGTCTTTGATATTGGACTTATACACACCCCACGCGAGTGGTACAACAATGAGTGGGGGCTTTGGCCCCTGTTTTTTTATTACAATAATGGTAAAATTATTTAATGGGCAGTTAGCTCAGCGGTAGAGCATTGCATTCATTCATCCCCCACAAATTTTTGGGCGTATAGCTCAGTGGCAGAGCGTTCCGTTCACATCGGAAAGGTCGAAGGTTCGATACCTTCTACGCCCACCAAAAATTTGTGGGGGACAAGTCGCAGGGGCCACAGGTTCGAATCCTGTACTGCCCACCATGATATGTCACAAGTTTTCAAAAAACTTTTTTGGACGGAACATTCAAAAATAAAAATGAAACAATACGGTCTTTCAAAACAAAAATTGTTGGGGATTCTTTATAAGCCGGACAGAAAAGAGCAGGGGATTGTTCCAGGGACTACGGCAGTAATGAGGACTAATAAAAAGTTTGGTAGCAAAACCGTTTTAATATTTGAAGACAAAAAAGAGGGCAACTCGTTGAAAGTTAGAACATTTAAGCGGGTAAGGGCTCCAGGAGAAATATGGCTCATGTATAAAGATGCAAAAGATATAAGAAAAATAATTAGCGCATGGCGTTATCCGGGTATTTCAAAACCCGGGGAAGAAATCCCAATTCCAAAAGACATACGCCAAGAGCTGTTGGACCAGCTTAATAATTTCAAATAAAAATAATATGGAAATAAACAAAATTGTAGGTTATGTATTGTTATTAGTAGGAATTTTATTGATAATTTTTCCTTTATGGCAAACATATAACATTTTTACCGGCAAGGCGCTACCGGCTCAGGTTTTTACAAAGCCCGATTCTTTAGCAATAGATGAAAAAGCCAGTCCATTAGATATTCAGAAGCAGATGCAAAACGCTTTTATAAATATTTTGCCGATTGACCTGATAAATAATACGCTAAACCTTGTCAGTTGGTTGCTCTTAATGATGATTTTAATTTATGGCGGAGGCAAGCTGGCGAACATAGGCGTTAATTTAGTAAAAAATTAAAAAAATGGAGAGAGAAAATATTATAGTTACATGGCTTCTATGGCAATTTTACGAAATGCCTAAATTTTTGTTTTCTGTTTGGCGCAACTACATTATATTCGGCTTGGACTATTTTTCTATTCCATTACTTTTAAAAACCCTTTTTTCTCCTTGGAGAAGATATAATTGGGTTTATCCTAAAAATTTTGACATTAAAGAATTTTTTAATACTTTAATTTCCAATGTTTTTTCTAGGATATTGGGAGCTATTTGCAGAGTTGTTTTAATTGTTATCGGAACAGCGGCGCAACTTTTTATTTTAGTGGCTGGTGTTGTTGCCATTTTTTTATGGCTATTAATTCCTTTTATTATAATCGGTAGTATTTTATTATTTTTAATGTTTTAAATGATGAATTTTGATATTAAAAAAACAGAAACCTATTGGGTGGCAAAAATAGAAAAATCTATTCTTTTTAGGTTTGCCGGATTTTTTAAAAGAATATTCTTCGGCTTGTTTATTGTTTCTTTGATTTCTGTTATTTTTGTTTTTTTAAATTTTTTACCGGAGCTTTTAGTGGCAAAAATGCTGGTTATCTCTTTGGCATTTTGGCTTTTCTTTTTAGAACTTTATCTATTTTTGGAATTTAAAATAAAAAAAATTGAAATAGGCGTAGAAATTGCCGAGGCGGTTTTGAATCCAGATAATTATAACTTAGCCGAATTTTTAAATCTTGTCGCATTAAAAATAGTTGACGCTTCTGTAAAGTTTTGTAAAAAAAGAAAAATTTCGGAAGTGAATTCAACAGCTCTTTTTTATTCCTGCCTTAAATTATCAGGAGAAGTTAAACTTATTATCCACAGATTGGGAATGGACGCAGTAAAGCTTCAGGATGACCTTAAAAATTATTTGGAAAAAATGCAAAGAAGAAGAATGTCGGAAGAATTATTTTCGGACGACTTTCAAAAAACAATTAAAGACGCACTGATTATTTCCAACGAAAGGGGGCATCAGATGATAGGGGAAAAAGAAACATTGGTTGCTCTTGCGCGCCACGACGATTTTTTTAAGAAAACATTGCTTGATTTTAATTTAAAGGAAAAAGATATTGAAAATATAACTTTATGGCTGGATTCTGTTGAAAAGGTTTTTGAGGAGAGTAGAAAATATTGGAGTCCTGAAAATTTAGCAAGAAGCGGTTCTTTGGGAAAGGACTGGGCTTCGGGCTATACTACAACATTAAATAATTTTTCTATTGATTGGAGAGATGTTGTTTCAAAATGGAGATACCGTGAAATCATCGGACACGAAAAAGAAATTAATGCAGTCCAAACGGTCTTGGGAAAATCCAGCTTTACTAATGTTTTGATAGTCGGCGATGCCGGAACAGGCCGCAAGAGTATAATAGAAGCATTAGCCCAAAAATGTTATTTGGGAACAAGTTTGCCCGAGTTAGACAATAAGAGGGTTGTTGAGTTGGATATGGTGGCGTTGCTTTCTCAAATTCAAAGTCCTGAAAAATTAGAATTTGCATTGAATCAAATTTTCGAAGAATCGTTGGCGGCCGGCAATGTTATCTTAGTAATTGAAGACATCCATAATTTTATCGGTGAAATGGCGCAAAAGCCGGGTTCGGTTGATATTTCTGGCATATTATCAAAATATTTACCTCTGCCTAATTTTATGTTCGTAGGTATTACTGATTATAATGGTTTGCATAATAAAATAGAGAACAATCCTTCTTTTCTTTCTTCTTTTAGAAAGATTGAGGTTTCAGAGGTATCAGAAATGGAAACAATTAGGATATTGCAAAATTTGGCATTAGAGTTAGAACAAAAAAATAAAATTTTAGTAGCATATCCGGCAATAAGAGAAATAGTAAATTTAACCGGCAGGTATTTTCCAAGCATTCCTTTTCCTAAAAAAGCGATAGACATTTTAGACGAAGCGGTTGTTTATTTGAGAAGCATTCAAGAAAAAATTCTTTTGCCTCACCATATCGCGAAAATTATTTCAGACAAAACAGAAATACCGATGGGTAAAATGGAATTTAAAGAAAAAGAGGTCTTATTGAATTTAGAAAATTTGATACACCAAAAAATAGTCAATCAAAAAGAAGCAGTTAAAGAAATATCTGTTGCTATGAGGAGGGCGAGAGCCGGTATTGTTTCTAAGAAAAAACCTATGGGTGTTTTCTTGTTTTTAGGTCCAACAGGAGTCGGCAAAACAGAGACATCAAAGGCCTTAGCTGAAATTTATTTTGGCGGAGAAGAAAAAATGATTCGCATTGATATGTCAGAGTTTCAGGCGATTTCAGATATTTCTCGTTTAATAGGAGCAACTAGACCAGCAGAGATACAGGGTCTTTTGACAACGCCTGTCAGAGAGAATCCTTTTTCCTTAATTTTATTAGACGAGATTGAAAAATCACACCCTAATATTTTAAATTTATTTTTACAGGTTTTTGATGAAGGTCATATTACAGACGGGCAGGGCAGGAAAATTATTTTCACTAATACTATAATTATTTGTACATCAAATGCTGGAGCTGAAAAAATATTTCAAACAATCGGCAAAGGAGAAAAAATAGAAAAAGACCAACTTTTTGATTTTCTTTTTGAGAAAAAAATATTTAGGCCAGAGTTTATAAACCGTTTTGATGCGGCAGTGCTTTTTAATCCGCTTACGAAAGAAAATTTATTGGACATTGCGAAATTAATGTTGGAAGGCCTAAGAAAAAATTTACAAGAAAAAGAAATTGAATTTATAATTACAAATCCGCTTTTGGAAAAGATAGTAGAGCTTTCTTATAAGCCGGCATTCGGAGCCAGGGAAATGAGGAGAGTAATACAGAATAATGTGGAGAGCGCGATAGCCCAGGCCTTGTTAAGCGATAAAATAACAAAAAGCGATAAGTTTGAAATTGACCCTGAAAATTTTGAATTAATTATCAATGAGATGTCTTAATGTTTTCGTTTAAAATTTTAAGATAGATTAACCAGCCATTTATGGCTGGTTTTTTGTTGTGTGATTGTGGATAATCTAAATATTAAAAAAACAACTGTGGATAAATAGTGGAGAAATAGGCATTTTTACGAACAAATCAGGTTTTTGGGGTGAAGTGTTGACCTATGGTCATAAAAAGGGCTATAAATAAAGAGAAGTGGATAAATGTGGATAAGTGTGGGAAAAGTCATTAAACCTGTGGATAACTTTGAGCTCGGTAATCAAATTTAAAGATCGGCAACAAACTTTAACCTTCAAAAAGTTTATTGCTTCGCTTCTATAAATTTATTGTCTTACATAGAATAAAATGCTTATTGGTCAATACCAACATACAATTGATAGTAAAAAACGCTTGGCTCTCCCGTCAAAATTCAGAGGAGAATTAGGTGGAAAGGTGATTATCACAAAAGGAGTTGAAAAATGCCTGATTGTTTATACTGAAAAAGAATTCGCGATAATGTCGGAAAAATTAAGCAACTTAACAATAAGTCAGCCAGAGGCCAGAAGTTTTGCCAGAACAATGCTGGCAAGTGCTATGGAAGTTAATTTAGATAAGCTGGGAAGAATATTGGTGCCGGATTATTTAAAAAGATATGCTGGACTGAATAAAAACATTGTTATTTGCGGATTGTCTAACCGGCTAGAAATATGGGATTCAGAAAATTGGGATGCCTGGACAAAAGAAGCTGAAAAAGGGGTAAGCGAAATGGTTTCAAAATTAGGTGGATTAGGAATATGATACACACGCCGGTTCTTACAAAAGATGTCTTACAATATTTAGACCCAAAACCAAATGAAAATTTTGTTGACTGCACGGTAGGCGAGGGCGGACATACAATTTTAATTCTTGAAAAAAACGGTCCGATGGGAAAAGTTATTGGAATTGATTGGGACCCACAGCAAATTAAAAATAGCAAATTAAAAATTAAGGGTTTCAATAACCGTCTTGTTCTCGTTAACGATTCTTATACTAATTTACAAAAGATAGTTGATGGAAACAATTTAGATTCGGTAGACGGGATATTATTGGATTTAGGGATGTCATCAGTTCAACTTGAGGACTCGCAAAGAGGATTTTCTTTTCAAAGAAACGAACAGTTAGATATGAGATACGATAATAACTTGAACGGTCTGACAGCGTCAATAATTTTAAACGATTGGCCGGAAGAGAAAATAGAAGAAATTTTAAGGGAATACGGAGAAGAGAATTTTTCAAAAAAAATTGCCAGTAAAATAATAGAAGAAAGAGAAAAAATAAAAATAGAAAGCACTTTTCAATTAGCGGAGATTGTCAAAGATGCAACTCCGTCGGCATATTGGAGAGGCAGAATTCACTATGCCACAAGAACATTTCAGGCATTAAGGATTGCGGTAAATAGCGAATTAGAAAATTTAAAAAATGTTTTGCCTCAAGCGATTTCAATTTTATCTCCTGGGGGAAGAATAGCAATAATTTCTTTTCATTCCTTAGAAGATAGAATTGTTAAAAATTTTTTTAGGGAAAAAGAAAAACAAGGAATTGTTAAAATATTAACTAAAAAACCTATAACAGCCGGAGCAGAGGAAATAACTTTAAATCCTCGTTCCAGGTCTGCAAAATTACGGGCAATTATTAAAAATTAAAAAAAAATGACCACATTAAATTTATCTTATTCTTTTGCGAGCAAGAAAGTAAAATCCTTAAATTTTCTTAAAATAAATTGGAAGATATACTGTTTTATCGCATTTTCGATTGCATTATCATTGGCAGTATTTTATGTTTTAGAAGTTAATTATATGATAAGGGGAAGCTATCTGATTAAGGATTATCAAAAACAGCTTGAAAGCATTTCTCAAACATCTAAAATTTTAGAATCCAATTTTGCCAAAACAGGATTTGTAGGGATAGTTGGAGAAAAGGCGCAGGAATTGAGTTTTGAAAAAGTGGAAAAAGTGAAATATATAGAGATATTAGATGCTTCTTTTGCTTCAGTCAACCATAGCAATATAAGATAAACATTTGAATTAAAAGTGAAAAATTGGCGGATAATTTTAATTTTTGTTTTTGTAATAATTTTCGGAGCGGCTATTATAGGTCGCTTGTTTGATATACAGGTTTTGAAGCATAAATTTTATCAGGCGCAGGCCTTAGGACAACAGGTTGGGTTTTCAGAAGTACGGGGCTATAGAGGTGAAATTTTTTTTAAAAATAGTCAGGAAAACAAAGGTTCTTATGGCGTAGGAGATGTAAAGAGTTTGGCAATCAATAAAGATGAATGGACGGTTTCCGCGATTCCTTCGGAAATTGAAGATAAGGAGATTTTTTCTGAATTGCTTGGCGAAGCGATAGGAGAATCAAAAGAATTTATATTCTTAAAAATAGAAAATAGGGATTCCTATACTGTAATAAAAAAGGATTTATCAAAAATAGAGCTTGAAAAGATTGCTGAAATAAATTTAGCCGGGCTGTCTTTGGAAAATATTCCGGGAAGGTATTACCCTCAGGAAAAAATGGCGGCGCAGGTAATTGGTTTTCTTGGAGGAGATGGAATCGGACAGTATGGTATAGAGGGATATTATGATTCTCTTTTAAAGGGTCAATCAGGAATTAAAGAAACAAAAAGGGGATTGGATTTGATTGATTTTTTAGCTCCGGAACTGGATTTAAATGGTTCGGATATTTATTTAACAATAGATTATAATATTCAGTTTCAGGCAGAAGCGCTATTAAAGGAAGCGCAAAACAATTTAGGAATTGATTCCGGGCAAATTGTGGTTTTGAAGCCCGATACGGGCCGGGTCTTGGCGATTGCCGATTTTCCGTCATTTGATTTAAATTTTTATTCAAAAGAAAAAGACCTTGATATTTTTCAAAATTCGGCTGTTCAAAAACTTTTTGAGCCGGGTTCTATAATGAAGCCGTTTACAATGGCTATGGGTATAAATGAAGGTAAAATTACGCCAGATACGGTTTATACTGATTATGGTTTTGTTAAAGTGGGGATATCAACGATTTATAATTTTGATAGAAAAAAATATGGCGAGCAAACAATGACAGGGGTCTTGGAAAAATCAATAAATACAGGAGCTGTTTTTGTTTCGCAATTGGTTTCTCGCGAAACATTTTTGGATTATCTCGTTAAATTTGGTCTTAGTGATAAAACAGGCATTGAATTGCAAGGTGAGGTTAGTTCAAGAAATAATATTACCGGGCCTGATGTGGAATTTGCTACAGCCAGTTTTGGTCAGGGAATCAGCGCCACCCCAATCCAAATCGCTAGCGGTTTTTGCGCTATTGCCAACGGAGGCAAATTAATGAAGCCCTATATAGTGGAAAAAATAGTAAAAGGAGAAATAGAAACAGAAACAACTCCTGAGATTTTAAATGAGCAGGTTATTTCAAAGCAAACAGCTTCGCAAGTTACGACTATGCTTACCAGCGTAGTGGAAAAGGGCTTTGGCAGTGGAGCCAAAATACCTGGTTATTATTTGGCAGGAAAAACAGGTACTGCAGAAGTTCCTTTTAAAGATAAAAAAGGATATGAGCCGAATAAAACCATTCAAACATTTATTGGTTTTGGACCTGCTTTGAATCCGCAGTTTTTGATATTAGTAAAATTAGATAACCCCAAGGTCTCAAGTTCAGCTCTTTCAGCTACGCCTGTCTTTAAGAAATTAGCTCAATATATTATAAATTATTGGCAGATACCGCCGGATTACGATGTGAATGAAAAATAAAAAATAGGGCGTTGTTTTTTACAACGCCCTTTTGTTTTGCTAAAAGTTTAATCTGCAATCGGAGGCAAGGGGTCAATCGGCACATAGCCAAAAGTTATTTCAGTTCTTGGCAGGCAGATTACCGCAAAGCTTCTGCTTGAGACCACATCTCCGGGATTGATAATCCTGGCTCTTTGGTCTTCTTGCAAAAAAGCATCATTTGTTCCTCCGTATAAAATAAAGCTTACTTCAGGATATTGCTCTAATGTTTTTAAGCACTCTTGGTGCATTTCAGCTCCGGATTCTTCCAATAATATTCGCGCCAAAGCAGAGTGTATATAAAATTGACGACCGTCAATTTGGACTATTGGTTCTCCTTCAGGAATTAATCGCCAATTTTCCGGTGTCTTGCCAGAATGTATCTGCCTTTGTCTGAGTTTATAGTAAACAGTGAAGTTTTCCAGCTCTTTGCGTCCTATATCGTTAACTGCGATATTTCCGCAATGTATTATGCTTGTTACGCCTCTGTTTTCAAATTCTTTTTTCAGTTTATGCCAAAAATCAATGTCTAAATTTGAAATATTTAAACTGTCGGAAATAATTCCTATTGAAAAAGGATTTTCAACAGGAGTGGTCTTTGGTATGCGGTTGAAAATTATTTGGCCGGTGTCTGTGTCCACAATCGCAAACTCATAGCCGTCGAGCGACGCTTCTATGGCGCCCGGATTAACAAAGCTTACGAGATGATTTTGAAAGCAGACCTGTTGGTGTGAGTGGCCTGCGAAAACCCATCTTAATCCGTCGTTATCTTTTCTCAACGCCTCCAGTGTTTTTCCAAATTCTGTTTCTGGAGAAAATAAAAACTCAAAAGATTTTTTGTGCCCCACATAACACCTTACATGGCGTATGTCTATAATTCTTTTGTGAGGGACGGTGAATGTCCATTTGGCCGGAGGATTTTTTAATGCATTTTCAAAAGCCGGTTTTTCGAGTTGTTCATTATTTAAGGCGCAAAATACCTCAAAATTACTAAAAACTTCTGAACTTATATGCTGTATTTCAATGTCCCCGCAATGGATTATTACATCTACATTGCGTTTTTTAAATTCTTTTATAATGTGGGGGATAGCCCCAGCTCTGTCAGAGTGTGTGTCGGAGAGTACACCGAGTATCATAATCGCCTCCTTTTTTCAAAAAATGTCAAATAACAACGCCATATCTTTAATAGTCCTTTATAAAGAGTTTGTCAATTTTTTTCGTTATTAAATTATTTTTTGAATAATAATTTTATTTTATTCCAAAAAGAAAGATTGACACGAATTTATTGAGGAGTAAGATAATAATATAAACATTAAAAAATATGAAAAAGAAAAATATTACAATAGATGGTTTGGCTATAATGATGAAAAAGGGTTTTGACGGCGTAGATAAAAAATTTGATAAGGTAGATAAGAAATTTGAGGTTATGGATAAGAGGTTTGAGGTTGTAGACAAGAGGTTTGACAATATAGATAAGAAATTTGAGGTTGTAGACAAGAGGTTTGACAATATAGATAAGAAATTTGAGGTTGTAGACAAGAGGTTTGACAATATAGATAAGAAATTTGAGGTTGTAGACAAGAGGTTTGAGGTTATGGACAAAAAAATAGATAATTTAAGAATAGATATGATCAATATGGAAGAACGGATAGATAGAAAATTAGAAAAAATGGAGGAAAGGTTTAATCAAAAGATAGACAAACTTATGACAACTTTGGATATTTTTTTAAAACGAATGACAAGCATAGAAGATGAATTTATAATGATGAGAAACGATATTAACAGAATGAAAAAAGTTATTAAAGATAAGCTCGGCGTGGAATTATCTTAATGTATCGCAAATAAAAAAATCGCTATAAAATTTAGCGATTTTTTTATTGTTGCTTATATTTGTGCCCTCAAGGAGAATCGAACTCCTGTTCTCAGCTTGAGAAGCTGATGTCCTGGGCCACTAGACGATGAGGGCAAATTCAATATAATTTTAATATATTTTTTGATTATCGGCAAGGGTAGACCATTTTTTATTTTAATGATAAAATAAATGAATGTTTAAACAACAATTTTTTAAAAATTATATTTATCCGATAGTCACGCTGTCTGGCGCTATTATCGGAGTTGGTTTTTTCGCTTTGCCTTATATTGCTATGAAGTCCGGCATTTTTTTAATGCTGGCTTATTTTTTTGTTTTGGGTTTTTTAATTATTTTAATTCATTTAATGTATAGCGAAGTTGCGCTGAAAACACCTGACTTTAAAAGATTTCCCGGGTTTGTTAATTTTCATTTAGGGGAATGGTTGGGCAGATTTTCTTTTGTTTCCACCACTTTGGGGTCTTTCGGTGTGTTGTTGGTTTATTTAATTATCGGCAGTGAATTTTTATCAAGCGTTTTTTTGCCTATTTTCGGTGGAAGTAAACTTTTATATGTTTTTGCATATTTTATAGCTGGTTCTTTAATTATTTATTTCGGGATTAAAATTGTTTCTAGAATTGAATTGGGAGTTCTTGTTTTTTTAATTTTAGTTTTGTTTTTAATTTTAATAAAGGGCTTTACGCAAATAAAAATTAGCAATTTTTTTATTGGAAATGTTGATTTCGGGATTAAAAATTTATTTTTGCCTTATGGCGCAATAATGTTTTCTCTGTGGGGGACCGGTATGATTCCCGAAGCCGAAGAAATGTTGGGGAAGAACAAGAAACCGATTAAAAAAATAATCGCGATTGCTATTTTAATTCCGGCTATAATATATCTCTTTTTTATTTTTTTGGTTTTAGGTATTACCGGCAGTAGCACCACTGACTCGGGCTTGATTGGATTAAAAGATTTTTTAGGCAATGGTATCTCGTCTTTGGGAATTTTAATCGGTGTTGCCACAACTTTTGTCGGGTTTATCACGCTGGGCCTTACGCTTAAAAAAATGTTTATTTTTGATTTAAAAATTAAAAAATTTCATTCATGGGTGATTGTTTGTTTTGTGCCCCTGATTTTATTTCTGATGGGTTTGAATTCTTTTATCGGATTGATTTCTTTTATTGGCGGTGTTTTGCTCGGAATTGACGGAATTTTAATATTGCTAATGTATAAAAAGATAAAAGGCAGGAATTGGCTCATTTATCCGTTGTCATTGATTTTTATATTTGGTATAATTTATGAATTAATATATTTTTTAAAATGATAGTTTTTTATCTTGTTGCTTTCTTGGTTTCAATTTTTGTTTTAGCTTGGTTGAGTTCTCATTTAATTAAGACCTTGATTTCTCTTGCTAAATATCTTGGTTGGCGCGAATTTATTATTGCTTTTTTTGTAATGGCTGTTGTCGGTTCTTTGCCTAATTTGTTAGTTGGAATCGGTTCTGCTTTGCGCGGGATTCCCCAGCTTTCTTTCGGCGAAATTTTAGGAGGCAATTTAGTTGATTTAACTTTGGTTTTGGCATTAGCCATATTGATGAGTAAGGGTTCTATCCCGGCTGAAAGCAGGATGGTTCAGCAGAGCGCTATGTTTACAGCAGGAATTGTGGTCTTACCATTGCTTTTGATTTTAGATGGTAAACTAGGCAGAATAGACGGGCTTGTATTAATAGCTGCCTTTTTTGTTTATGCTTTTTGGCTTTTCTCAAAAGAAGACAGATTTAAAAAAATATATGAAGAAGAAAAAGTAGCTCCGATAAAAGGATTTACTACATTTTTAAAGGACCTACTAAAAATAATTATTTTTTTAATTATTCTTTTGGTTGCTTCACAAGTTATCATTAATTCCGCGCAATATTTTTCTGAAAGATTGGGTATTTCTCTTGCCATGGTTGGTCTTTTGATTATTGGTTTGGGAAACTGTTTTCCGGAGGCATATTTTTCAATTATTTCTGCTAGAAAAGGCGAGGGCTATATGATTTTAGGCGATTTAATGGGTTCTGTGATTTCTTGCGCTACTTTAGTTCTTGGTATTGTCGCGCTAATTTCTCCTTTTATCATAAATGATTTTTCGCCGTTTTTAATTGCCAGAATATTTTTAATAATTGCCTTGGCGATTTTTCTTATTGCCATTAGAACCGGTAAAAAAATCACAAAAAAAGAAGCTCTTATTTTGCTTTTTGTTTATTTAACCTTTTTATTAGTAGAGGTTTTCAGGCCATATGTTTTCTAATTTTTATTATATGTTAGAATTAAAAAATAATAGTTGTAGGCAATGGAAAAACAGAAACGCCAAAAAGGCATTTCAAGGCCAAAAATAAAAACTACGCCGTCCAGAGCAACAAAAAAAGGATTCCATTCTAATCCGTTAGTTTTTTATTTTAATAAATTAATCGTCTGGCAGAAATATTATTTCAGAAAAAAAGTAAATAAAGAAATTCAGTTATTTCCCAATAGTAATTTCTCTTTTTCTTTTAAGCCATTTCTGCTTTCGCAGGGCGTGGCTTTTTCTTTGTTGATTTTATTTTTTGTTTTTGTATTGGGAAGTTTTTTTATTCCCAACAATAGAATGTTCGAGGGGCAACTAATTAATGACTTTACAGTTAAAAAAACTTCTACTGCAGTTGCAAAAGGAGAGTCGGTCAAATGGACAATATTGGTTAAACGCGACTCAATAAAAGACGGCAAACATTTAATTAAAATACCAAAAGATGCATCTAATATTAAAATTACACCCGTAAGCTCAACAGAAGCAAAGAAAATTTTAGCCGGGAGCCCTTCTGATAATCTTACCCTTGGACAAAAAAAACAATTAGCTACTACAGGAAAATTAAAACAGGAACAGACAAAAAATATTTTTGCCAGAATGAAAGGATTTTTATTCGCTAATATGGAGCAAGCAGTTGAACAGATAATCGGAACAGCAGACGATCCAGATAGCCAAGGTATAATAGAAACCCCTGATGCAAATTATATTGATTTATCCAATCAAGCATTAGAATCAGAAGAATCAGAGACAGAAGTCACGGAGGAAATTACAGAGGAAGTATCGGAAGAACCAACAGAGGAGGATAGCTCTTCACCAGCTGAAAGTGAAGAACAACAAGAGGAATCAGTTGAAGAAACAGAGCAACCTGAAGAAGAGCCGACAGAAGAATTGGAGGAGGTCGGACCTCCGCCAACTGAAGAAGAAAGTATAGAGG
>Ga0265297_10007870_pt1 | contig 14515 bp, 13 predicted proteins | sample Munlanlwell13791_FD_192502 | JGI IMG/M metagenome (GOLD analysis project Ga0265297, IMG submission 192502) | Leachate microbial communities from a municipal landfill in Southern Ontario, Canada - Leachate well 137-91 | ecosystem: Engineered > Solid waste > Landfill > Unclassified | place... | reverse complement strand
GCATTGGTTCGCGGCAATATTTAATATTCATCATAGCGAAGGACCTCATCGCTTTCTCAGGCACCATAAAATACAAAAATGGCTTAAAAAAACTAACTTTAAAATAATAAAACAAAAAACTTTTATTTTAATACCTGGTGGACCAAAATCATTAAAAAGATTTGGCGAAAAACTAGAAAAAAATTTACCCAATTTTATTATCAATTTATTCGGCTTAAGAAGAACTTATATTTGTAAAAAATAAATTTAAAATGAAAGTATTATTAATTAATCCACCCTATATAAATTTTGAAGGAATGAAAGAGTCCGGCGGACACATGGCACCCTTTAATTTGGCCTATCTTGCTGGATACCTAAGAAAAGAAGTTAATTGTGAAATCAAAATTTTGGATACTGAGGCGCTAGGATTAAATTACTTAGCAATAGAAAAATTTATAGAACAAGAAAAACCAGATATCGCTGGTTTTACTTGTTTGTCTCCCACAGTAAATCATGTTTTTAAAATATGCGAAATAATAAAAACTAAATTAAAAATCAATTGCATCACGGTTTTCGGCGGAATTCATCCAACGATATTGCCCCGAGAAACAATGGAAAATCCCCACGTTGATTTCGCGGTCATTGGTGAGGGCGAAATTACTTTTTCTGAATTAGTCAAATTTATTAAAGAGAAAAGGGACGATTTCGAAAAAATTAATGGATTATATTATAAAAAAAAATGGGGAAATTCTTAATTCTCCACACAGAGAATTCATACCGGACCTAGATAGCATTCCCTTTCCAGCCCGCGATTTATTAGATTTAAAGTTGTATTATTCTGCTCCAACCAAAAAATTAACTTCGGACGATTCAACTTCCATTTTAACCAGCAGAGGGTGTGCCTTTGATTGTATACATTGCGTTTCAAAAAGCATTTGGCACAGAAGAATCAGATACAGAAGCGCTGAAAATGTTGTTGCCGAAATAGAAGAATGTATTAATAAATTTAATATTAAAGAATTCAGCATACTTGATGACAATTTTACGCTTAATAAGGATCGTGCGATAAAAATCTGCCAACAAATTATAAATAAAAAATTACCCATTGCTTGGATTTGCTTTTCGAGGTCAGACACAATAAACGAAGAATTACTCGCCTTAATGGAGGGGGCGGGATGTAAAAAAATATCTTTAGGACTTGAATCTGGATCTCAAAAAATATTAGATTTAATGCGTAAACAAAACACGGTTGAAAGCGCCAAAAAAGCCGTTAAACTTATTCAAAAATATAACATTAAGGTTCATGCGAGTTTCATGTTCGGAAATATCGGAGAAACTACTGAAACAATCAAGGAAACAATCAAGCTCGCAAAAAATTTATCATTAGACAATGCCACATTCTTTATAACTTGCCCCGTGCCAGGATCTGATTTATATTACTATGCCAAACAAAATGGTTTCATCAAAGACAACACTCCCTGGGAAGCTTTCGCTCCCTTAACGAATGTTGCGCCAATCGTTGTTCAAAACAATTTGACCCAAGAAGAGTTAGTTCGTTGGCAAAAAAGGGCCTTTAGGGAATTTTATCTTAGACCGAAATACGTTTTGTATAAAATAAAACAACTTAATTCAATTGATGCTTTCAAAACTTTAATGGAAGGATTTAGGGTTTTTTACAGAATTATTTTTAAGAAAAATAAAAAATGAAAAAATTATTAACTTATATTAAAAAATATTCTTTTGTTTTGGGAATAATTATATTTTTAATAATTCTCTCTAGAACAAATCTTGGAGAAATTTTAAAAAATATAGAAAAAATTAAACCCATCTACCTCTTGGGTGGCGCATTGCTAACTATTCCCACAATTTTTACCAAAGCGCTTTGCTGGAATTATATAAAAAGACAACAAGGGATAAAATATAATCTAAAAGATTCTTTTTTAATGTATTGTAGCGGTTTATATGTTGGCCTGATTACGCCGGGAAGATTAGGAGAAATAACCAAAGCTTTTTATTTAAAAAACGATGGTTATTCAATGGGAAAATCTTTGGTTAGTATTGTTTTAGACAGATTAAGCGATATTATCTTCCTTTTATTTTTTATATTTATGGGACTAATATTTTTCTTCGCTACACTTCAAAAAACAATTTTAATTCCAATTATGTGTATTGTAATGGTTATTATTTTGTTTATAATTTTTTTGAGGGTTGGTTTAATTAAGTGGATTTTAAATAAAATATTTTACTTTTTTGTTCCCATGAAATATCAAAAATCCTGGAAAATAAATTCTCAGGATTTTATTAATGATTTTAAAATTTATAATTTAGAGAGTTATATTATCGTTTCTCTTATTACTGTGTTCTCTTGGATATTTTATTATTTACAAATGTATGTTTTGGCAAAAGGAGTTGGTATCAATGTTCCGTTTTTATATCTAGCCATTACGGTAACTGTCGCCGGATTCATTACTTTAATCCCTGTATCCATCTCCGGAATTGGTACTCGTGATATCGCCTTAATTATGCTTCTATCGCCTTTTTTAATAGCCAAGGAGCAAATTATCGTCTTTTCTGCCCTAATCCTTCTGATGGTCATTTGGGGGGCATTAATAGGGTTAATTTGTTGGTTAATAAAACCGATAAAAATTTAGACCTACCTAAAAAGATTCATTAAAAAACTTTTCGTTTCAGAGGTTTTTTCGATTTCAATGTTTAATGAATCGGATGCAATGTTTATTGTTTTGGTTTTATTGGTTATTTCGTTTGATAACGAATCAGGATAACCCAAAATATATTTAACCCCAAAACTATCTAAGGCCGTTTCTATTTTATTTTCTTTTAATAATTTTTCCAATGTCTCTGGTCTAAAAATAACAAAGGACTTGCCCGTTAAATAAGCCAAAGAGGAATCCTGCCCCGGAATATCTCCCGGAATAGCAATAACCTGATCGTTTTTTACGTTAATTTTATCGATTTCTCTAGAATATGCTAAAATCCTTGGCACTGATTCCGAATCATAGGCCGTCCCCAAAACAACACGATTAACCAAAAATAAATGATATAATATTAAGACAACAATGATTATATCGATTAATATTGTTTTGTTTAATTTAAAATGTTCCTTGACGATTTGTAATAGATAAAATACTCCCAGAGACACCATCAACGTTATTGGCCAGATAAAATCCATTAGATGATTACGACTAACCAAAATAACGAATGAAAAAACAAAAATAGATATAACTACCCAGCAAGCAGAAAGATTGTATAGGAATTTATTTTTCTTTTTTAGATAAACTAAACCCAAAATCGACAACAATAAAATAAATGGTCCGCCAAATTCTTGCAAAGAGACAAACCGAAATAAATGTTGAGATAACGCATACACCCCAACCTTACCTCTTTCAAAAATAGTAATTTTACCAAATCCATAATTAGCTAAAACTTTCTTTGTTTCTATGTTTTCAGACATTCCCAAGTCCTGACTCTGAAATTCTTTCAAAAATGAATCTTTTTCAAAATAATAAGTATATGCATCCGGAAAAAGGTGTAATTCCGCTAAAGCAGTGTTCGCCTTTGTGGTGTGCCCAGTAATTAATGACAGGTACCTGTTCCCTCCACCTAAGAATGATGGTAACCAAAAAATTATCAACAAAACAGCAAAAGGAATAAATACATATGAGAATTGTTTTTTAAGCTTCTTGATAACCAAGAATATAAAAAACGCCAAAGCAAATACCAATGTAATTTCTTTTGAAAGAGCGGACAAACCAAGAAATATTCCCGAAAAAATAAGAAACAGAATATTGATTATAGAGTTTTTATTGTCTTTGTCCTTGATCCCTGAGAAATAGAGAATTAAAAAAATTCCCAAAAACAACAAACAAAAACCATATCCACTTAAGTCATAAGACAGTCCCCACCCCAAAGGAGAAAAAATATAAATCAAAGAAAATATTGCTGCTATCTTCAAACCAAATAATTGTTTAGTTAAAATTGTAAATATAACCAAAACAATTGCGTATAATACTATAGACAATAGAACCAAAAGATTATATCCCGGAACTCCAATTACACTAAAAATCTTTGCAAAAATCACCGATCCCAAATATTTAGAAATCGGCAATTGATAACTGTTGTCTTTAGTTAAATCGGACGAAACTACTACGCTTTGATTGTTTTGAGTAGCAAAAACCCCAGATTCTTGATAATTTTTCGCCAATAACATGTCTTGAGAAATCGGCTGAAAAGAATATCCCTTAAAAATTATTGGTGAATACCAAACCCCGACTGCCAAGAGAAATATTGCCAGAATAAAAAACAAAGTTAATATTTTTTTATTTAATTTAGTCATTTTAAAATCAATCATATACAATTAAAATATGTTTCAAAAAATAAAATCATTAATTATAAAATCTCAAAAGTTCACTGGGACTGATAATGTTTACATTGCTAAACACGGAAGTTATTTGGTTATAGGAAACATTGTCAGTATGATTGCGGGATTTTTATTGTCTGTTGTCCTTGCTCGATTGTTGCCCAAAGAAACTTATGGCCAATACAGGTATATTTTATCCATTATGGCAATCTTGGCCATTTTTTCACTTGAAGGGATTAACAAAGCCGTTCTTCAAGGAGTGGCTAAGGGGTTCGAGGGTGTTTTTATAACGGGATTTAAAACAAAATTAAAATGGAGTTTATTGGGAGCATTGGCATCAATCGGAGTTGCTTCTTATTTCTGGTTTCAGGGGAACATTGAATTTGCTGCGTCTTTCTTAATTATAGCTGTTTTTCTGCCTTTATTCAAAAGTGGAGAAATTTATCAGTCTTATTTGGATGGGAAAAAATTGTTCGGCAGAAGAGTGACTTATACTACATTGATTCAGGTTTTAGCCACCATTTCTATTATCATTACCCTGTTTTTAACTAAAAATCTTATTATTTTAGTCCTTGTTTATTTTCTTTCTTATAGCGCCTTAAGAATCTTTTTTCTGTTTCTGGCAATTAAAAAAATAAAGCCCAACAAAGTAGATGACCCCGAAACCATTGTCTATGGAAAACATTTAAGTTTTATAGGAATAATCGGTCTTATTGTCCAACAAATTGATAGTGTGCTGATTTTCTATTTTGTCGGTCCAGTACAATTAGCCATTTATGCCTTTGCTACTCTACCCATTGACTACATCAGAACCCCCCTTCAAATTATCCAAGAACTTGCTCTACCAAAATTATCAATTCGCCCAGAACAAGATATTAAAAAAACTTTACCCAAAAAACTTTTAAAAATAACCTTCCTGATTGTTTTAGTAATTGTAATTTATATTGTTATTGCGCCTTATTTTTATAAAATACTTTACCCCCAATACATAGAATCCATATTCTATTCGAGATTGTTTGCTCTCACTCTATTAGTCTTCCCGGTATCAATGATGATGCTTGTTCTTCAGGCGAAAATGAAAACTAAACAATTATACAGGATAAGCATTTTAAGTTCGATTATTGAAATAATGCTTATGGTCTTATTGGTGTCATTCTATGGAATTCTTGGCGTAATCTTGGCCAGACTAATATCTCAATTTTTTTACTTCTTTTTAGCTCGATCCTCTTTTAAAAAAATATAGATTAAGGCATCGAAAACTAATTTATTACTGTGTTATTGCATTATACACAATAAATTTGTCTCAACCTGGTCTCCGTGCGTATATGTTTCCAATAATTCGGAAACGCCAACTGATTTTGTTTTTTCTGTCTTTGCGCCAATATCGTACATTTTAAAACCGCGTTCTGTAAAAAATCGCAGATATTCTTCGGGGTTCGCACCAGAATTCTTAATACCCTCGGGCCAAAATTCAGTAAGAATTTTCACGTTCCGATTTTTTTCCAATATATTACGCATTCCATGAAACGCATTGACTTCGGCTCCCTGTATATCAATTTTAATAAAATTAATCTTTTCTTTGTAATCCTTGAAATAATCGTCTAGTTGGATGGTTTCAATTTCAATAAACTTACGACCATCAAGGGGATCATATATTCTATGGTCTCCTTTATTTTTTTCAGATAAATACAATTTGGCCATTCCACTTTTATCTGAAACCCCCTTATTTATTAATACCACATTATGATAATTGTTTATTTGTACATTTTTATTAAGTAAGGCAAAGTTATCCGAATCCGGCTCGAAGGCAAAAACTTTTCCATTTTCCCCAACAAGTTCAGCAAAAATTAACGTATAATAACCGATATTAGCCCCAATATCTAAAACTATATTGCCCTTTTTAATCTCTCCCCTCACAATCTCTGTTTCGACGGACTCATAAATTCCTCGGGTTGCAAGATTCTTAGAAACAATGGTGTCGTTGGGGTCTAAAAACATTTTATTCTTTCCGATTTTGACAAATCTGGGTCGCAAATTAAAATTTATGAATTTATGAACATCCCTAATAATAGGAATTTTTCCAATTCCGTGTCCCGAAAAAGCTCTAATAACCTTTTGGTATAATAAATATGATTTTTTGCGTATAGTCATTTATGTGAAGCTAATTGATACCATTTTAGTGTTTCTTCAACTTGATTAGTAAGAGAAAATTTATCTCTTGCTCTTATGTATCCTGTTTTTCCAAATTTTATTGCCTTTTCTGGGTTTTCCAACAAATCAAGAATTTTCTCTGCCATCAATTTAACATTATTGGGGTTGATTAAATATCCGGTTTCTCCGTCAACGACAACTTCGCTCGGTCCGCCAAAGTGACTGCTAATTGCAGGTTTTTTGCAGGCCATTGCCCCTAAGTTGCCCATTCCAAAACTCTCGAAGCACAAAGAAGGAAAAACAGAAATATCCGTTGCATTATAGGCCAATTTTAATTCATATTCTTCCAAATAACCAGTAAATATTACCTTCTCACCGATATTTAGATTCTGGGACATTTTTTTAATTTTTTCCGTGTAAGCCCATTCTTTGCCAACTACTAATAAAATAAAATCTGGAAAACTATTATTAACCAATGCCAATGCTTGCATTAATTGATCACCCCCCTTTGCCTCAATTAATCGGGCAGAAAAAATAATAACTGTTTTTTTGTTCGGATTGTATTTTTGTTTAAATTTATCTATTTCCTCTCTGTTCATTTCCCATTCGCCAACATCAATTCCATTATAAATTGTTTCCGTATTACCTATGCCATTGATTTCTAAAATCTTTTTTAATGAATTGCTCACTGTAAAAATTTTATCAACATATTTTAGATAGTGTCGAATTAACAAATTTCTAAAAGGATTATATCTTTTTCCGGCATTCGCAATTTGTTCTGCGGTGCTTATTTTATAAATATATTTATCGGTTTTGGGCAATAATTTTCCGAAATTTATCGGCATAACATCATGAACCGTCAAAAAAACTGCCTTAGAGTATTTTTTGGCTAATTTTAAAGAGTAATAAGAAAGATAATAATGGATATTGTGAGCATGAACAACGTCTGGGCACACCCCTTTTATTATCTTTTTAAATCTAGAAACAACAAAAGGGTTGTATGTGCCCAACCATGATTGCCATCGAGGATTATAACGACTATAAATCTTAAAAATTTTTAAACCATCGAGATTTGATTTTCCTTCTTCTAATTTATTTCTTGTTGTTGTGATTACAAAAATTTCGTGACCCATTTTGTAAAGCCCTACGGCTAATTCGTGAGCCACAACACCCGCTCCGCCGAAAGAACTTGGTGGAAAATCGTCCGATAAAAACAATATTTTCATGGTTTTTGATACATAAAAACAGCAAATCGATAAGGAAAACTGCCCTTGATGTTATCTTGAATTAATTTTAAATTATATCTGCTTAATAAATTATTCAAATCTTTTAATTTTCTTGTATGTTTGCCACGATCAAGCTTAAAAAGTAAATAGCCTAAAAAATTTTTTTTAGAGGGAAAAACAGCATCGATAATTAAAATTTTGCCGTTATTTTTGCAAACCCTTTTCATTTCATTTATTGCCGTTTTTATACTTTCGTCAGAAAGGTGGTGAAATAAACTAACATTAAAAATAAAATCAAAAGTATTATCGGAAAACCTTAAATCGGTTGCGTCCATGGTGTCAAAGTTTCCATTATAATTACCCTTGGCATAATTTATATAATCTTCGTTTATGTCAACGCCATAATAATTTTTTGAAAACAATTTTGCATATTTGCCCGTACCACAACCAACGTCTAACAATAAATTGTCTTCTTTTGGTTTTATTAGCCCCCCTAAACAATTTAAACAAGATTTATTGCCCAAAGATAATGTTTTTTCAATAAAATTATAAATTTTGGGGTTTTCTAAAAATTTGTAAAAATTCATACATTAGATATTTTGTTTTTTTGCAAACAATGACCTTAGTTCCAATAATCCACCAGCCAAACTTAATAATAAACAAATTAAACCAACAAGTAAAGACAAAGCCATTGCCGATTCCTTTCCCGTCCCGATTAATCCTAAAAAATAGACAAAAAATCCCTCTCTGATCCCAAATCCGGCAAAAGTAATTGGTGCCACAATAACAGCAAAAGTAGCCAAACAATTGACAGCCAAAATGTTAACAAAAGAAATATTAATACCTAGCGCCAAAGTGGCAAGATAAACGCAAAAAGTATTAACAAAATAAATCAAAATTCCCGTCAACACAGCAAAAATCAATAAGCCCAAATTTTTAGAATATGTGTTTATCGTTCCAAAGATTTTTTCCGAAAAATTTTCAATTTTAGGAAAAAATCTTTTGATAAATTTTGATAAATAACTCAAAATCTTTTTTGAAAAAAATAAAAATACAACGATAAAAAACAACAAAACAACAGAAAACAATATTATTGTCAGACGATAAGGAAATTTATTTAATTGAAAAATAAAAATTACAATTAAAATAGTCAAAACTAAAAGCCCGATCAGTCCCGTTATCCTGTCCATTAAAATTGAGTTCAAAATCATTTTTCTGTCTTCGGAGGATTTAAAAACCCTATAACCTTTAATTAGGTCCCCCGTAACAAGACCACCGGGCATAATTGTTGCATAAAACAGTCCAATAAAATTAAATTTTAAAAAGAATTTAAAATTTATTTTAGTTCCAAAAAAATTAACAAGTTTTTGCCATTTTAAGGTGCTAATTAAAAATTGTAACAAATATATTAAAAAAGCCAAAATCACATATCTATAATTTATCCTCGAAAAAACCGATAAAAAACCCTTAAAATCTACTTTTAAAAAAATAAAATATAAAACCAAAAAGGTTATAATAATTTTTAAAAATAAATAGAAAAACCTTTTAAAGGCAATGCTTATATTAATTTTCATATATTTTTACATATTCATCGACTATATTTTTCCAATTCATTTTTTCTGCGAATTTTTTGCCACTCTCGCCCATTTTATTGGCTAATTCTGGATCATCTAATAATTTTAAAATCGCTTCGGCGGTTTTTTGCACATCGTTTTGCGGAACCAAAATTCCGGTTTCTCCATTAACAATTGCGTCTTCTGCGCCAGAACCATAAGCACCAATAACCGGCTTACCACACGCTCCCGCTTCCAGATACACTAAACCAAATCCTTCAAAATCGTTATCGTTAATAGTAATCGAGGTTAATAAGAAGATATTTGACTTATAGTATAATTTAATTAATTCTTCGTCGGATAAGTCCTGTAAAAATTCGATATTCTTCTCTAGGTTTAAACTTTTTACTAGATCGGTATATATTTTTTGTGGTTTTCCACCAACAATATAATATTTAATACCGGGATATTTTTTCTTAACTTCAGCTATTGCGGGAAAAGATACATGATATCCCTTTCTTGGTTTTAATGCACCAACGCTTAAAATAATTTTTTCTTTATTCTGCCCCCTGTGGTCAATTTGAAATTTATTATAATCAACGCCGTGATTAATTACAACCGTATTATGTAAATTGATTCTTTTTAAAATTTGTTTTTCCGTAAAACTACTTATGCAAATAATTTTGTCGGCCTTTTTATATGCCCATCTTAAAAACCATTTTTTGATTGGTTCATCTAACGGAAGAACAGAATAAGTACCTATGCCACTTATAATTAATTTTTTATTAAGTCCAATATTGGCCAAGGCAGCGATAACGCCATAAGGATAACCATCTAGGGCATGAACTATGTCGCATTTCTTAATGTGTTTTCTTGCCCTTATGACATTTGTAAAAATATTTAAAAAGTTACGCAAAAGATACGATTTTTTTAGAATTGGCTTTTCAAATTTACAATTATCGAATTTTTTCTCAGTTAAAACAATTGCTTCAAAATTTTTGCTATTTTGAACACCCTTAATTATGTCTAAACCAAATCTTCCTACGCCAGCATTAATATTCAAATTTTCGTTCAAAAAACAAATTTTCATTTTTTAGTTAAAATTAGATGAAACGTATTAAAATAGAACTTATTTAATATTGAGTATAAAGCATCCACCAATAAATTGACTTTTATTTTTTTTGTAAATATAAGAAATTTTTTGATTTTTCTATTTAAAATTAATTCCGGATTATAAATTTGATTTTCTTTACTATCTTGAACACTAAATCCTGTTTTTGCCGAAATTCTCTTAAAGCCAGAATAAGTATAATAGTTCATTTTTTCAATGCTCTGTACGTCTAAAAACATTTTAGGGTCTTTATATTTTTTCATTACTTTAATATAAATTTTGCCTAAAAATCTAGGCATCCAATTCAAAAACCAAAGTTTATAATGAGCGTCTTTTGCGCCGAACCTATTATGAACGGTGACAAAAGCCTGGCCATCGTTATCCAGTACTCTATAAATTTCACTTAAAACTTTTTCTGGGTCATCGGTATGCTCCAACACTTCTACACAATTTACAAAATCGAAATAATTGTTCTCAAACGGTAATTTTTCTCCTTTTGCAAAAATAATATGTGGCCTAAAGCTATTTTTTTTTATTTTTTCTTCGCTAATTTTAATATATTCAGGATTAATATCAATTCCGACAACATCTAATCCTTCTTTGTGACACTCTAATAAGAAATCCCCTCGTCCGCAACCCAATTCGAGAATTTTTTTGCCCTCAAAATCCGGATAAAATCTTTTTAAAAATTCTAAATGCATATTATTTTTTAATATATTTTTTACACCAAATCTGGAATGTGATCAGCGCCCAAATCAAATTTAGATTATATTTTTTTCTTTCAATATGCTCGTCAAACATTTTTTGAATGCCATCAAAATCAAAATATTTTTTATTTTCCGGAACATAATCTGGAGATAAAACTTTTTTTGCTTTTTGATTTAAGCCCTCTCTCAGCCATTGTGAAGCGGGCGTCATCCAAACTTTTTTTCTATCAGATTCCGAAATATGTTTTGGTAAATACTGTTTCATTGCCTCAATAAAAATTGCCTTGCCATGATTTTTGTTCAGCATTTTATACTTACTCGGAATCTTTACAGATAGTTCTACTAGCTGATGATCTAAAATTGGCACTCTTTCCTCCAGCCCCTGCGCCATAGTCATTTTATCCGAACGCATCAACGATTCGTCTGCCAGCCATGTTTTTAAATCTGCCAGCATATATTGATTCACAAAATTAATTTTACCGTTAATTCGGAAATAATTTTTATTAAACAGGTCCTTAGTATTCTTAAAAGAATTAATTTCTTTGTTCAAAATTTTTGCGACTTCTTTTTCTTTCTGCGACATAAACTTTAAATAAACTTTTGTTTTTAAAAACGGCAGAAATCTTATAAATTTATATTTATCTAAAAAATAACTATAATAATATCTCTTATATCCACCGAACAATTCATCTCCGCCATCACCTCCCAACACAACCGCTACTTCTTTTTTTGCATATTCCGCCAGAAGTATGGTTGAAATTTGCGTTGGCTCTGCTACTGGTTCGTCCATATGATAAACAACTCTTTCTAGATTGTTTAAAATATCCTCGCTTTTAATTATAAGTTCGTGATGTTCGGTATTATAAAATTTACTTGTCTCTCTGGCCAATTTCAAATCGGCATTAAATTTATTGTTTGGATCCTCAATATCAAATCCAACCGAAAATGTTTTAATTTTATTTTGCGATAATTCTTTAGCGATTCCCAAAACACTGGTTGAATCAATTCCTCCGCTCAAAAATATGCCTACCGGTCTGTCAGATATAAGCTGTCCCCGAACTGATTTTTTCATCAAATCCTGAATTTTTCCAATAATCTCTTGTTTTGATTTTATTTCTTTTGTGTCCGCTATGTCCCAATATCTAACAATTTCCAATTTCCAATTTTCAATTTCCAATGAAGCCTTGAGATAGTGTGCCTGTGGAAGCTTATAAATGCCCTTAAACATCGTTAATGGTGCTGGGACGTACATAAGTCGGAAATAATGATTAAGCGCTTCTGGGTCAATTTCTCGCTTTATATCGTGTTCCAAAATCGCCTTGATTTCGGACGAAAAAATGAATTTTTCGTCGTCACTATAATAATATAACGGTTTAACCCCAACCCTGTCTCGTGCCAAGAATAATTCTTTGTTTTTGATGTCATAAATTGCGAACGCAAAAATTCCATTCAACAATTCTAAACATTTTTCCTTTTTTTCTTCGTAAAGATGAAGTACGACTTCCGTATCTGTTTGAGAGATAAATTTATGTTTATTTTCTAATTCTTTTTTTAATTCTTGAAAATTATATATCTCGCCATTAAAAACAATACACATTGATTTGTCTTCATTAAACATCGGCTGTTTGCCATTTTCGGATAAATCAATAATAGACAATCTGCGATGCCCTAGTGAGATATTTTTGTCTAAATAAAAACCTTCTCCATCGGGTCCACGATGCTTAATTTTTTCGTTCATCTTCCGAATCAAGTTCTGACTATCGTTATTATAATTTATGAAACCATTTATCCCGCACAATGTAGTTAATGCAAAATGCAAATCTCAAAAATAAAAATAATAATTTGAAATGCAAAATTAATAATTATTCTTACCCTTTAATGTTAACACGCTTGAACCCAATATTTTAGATATTTCTTTTGCTTCGTTGTGTAATTGTTCTAATTCTAGATTATGTTCTGGCGTTAATTCTTTTATAAGAACGATCCAATATGTTGTTTCGTTGGCTGACTTCAAAGCGATTTCGAAAAATTTAATATAATCCCTTCTAGAACTAGATGCCTTTGCCTCAACCACGTTAGCGCCAATCGAAGTTGCACTTCTAATTAATTGATCTGTAATTGACCATAGAATCCTCTTTTCTCTTATTTTGTCCGAAAATTTTAAAATATTTATTGAAAAATTAATTAATCTTTTTATAAATTCCTCTTTAAATTTTGATTTATCATTTTGCATCTTGATTTTTAATTTTTGATTTAATTATTAATGAAATTAATAATTGTCCTCGCTCTATTATCCCAATTATATTTCTGCACATCTTGAAATGCTTGTTCGGAAATTCTTTTTGATAATTCGGCATCATTTAAAGCCCGCATAATTCCCATCGCCATTTCCCATGGATGGTCTGGCTCAACAAGAATACAATTGGCTTCGTTCAAAATTTCTTTAAACGAAGGCAAATCGGATGCAATAATTGGTTTTTGCGATGCCATATATTCGAACATTTTCATTGGCGAGGTATGTTTCTGTGATGTTTCCGATGCTTTTGTCCCGGTCAGCATTAAACAATCGGCAGCACCTAGATAATAAGGCATTTGCGCATAATCTTTGTGTCCTACAACTAAAACGTTTTTTAAATCATTTACTTTCACAAAATCTTTAAAGTTGCTTAAATACCATTTTATTCCTCCAACAATAACAATCAAATCGTTCTCTCCTAAAAATTTTGATGCCATTGCTAAAGTTTCTACCCCCTTCCATCGATAAAGATGTCCAGTATAAAGAATTATTCTCTTATTCTGGGGTAATCCTACCCTTTTTCGGCATTCTTCTTGATTTTCTTTAATATCAAAATCTTTTAAACTTATTCCGTCCGAAGCAACCAATATTTTATTACCATCAATTCCTTTTTTAATTAAATCTTCTTTCAAATTTTTCGTAATTACCACCAATTTTCTTATTTTTTTGAAAAGAAATTTAAACGAACTTCTGTGTAATTGATGAACTTCGTATACCAAATTGTTTTTTATCAGCGTTATCGGCCATAAACTAAATCTGTCGCGAGAATAAATAATATCAACCTTATTAAATAAAGAATACAAAAATGCGGATACGGCAAAAGAAATTGCTTGAGTTAAAAAAGAAACCGGCCCCAAATACTTATTTAGAGGGGTCAAATCAATACAAAATAATTTTTTGACTTTGAAATTCTTTTCTACCCTATAATACTTGAAAGGATTTTGTTTTATAAGTTCAGAAATGCCGAATCTCCACGGCACAAGCAATTCTAATTCTACTCCTTGTTTTGCAAAGGCCTCGCACATTTTCATTATCTGTAAACCATGCGCCATTTCGGTCGGTATTCTAACATTTGCAATATAGAGAATTTTCATAAAATTAGTTAATTAGGGGT
>Ga0265297_10007869_pt1 | contig 14516 bp, 12 predicted proteins | sample Munlanlwell13791_FD_192502 | JGI IMG/M metagenome (GOLD analysis project Ga0265297, IMG submission 192502) | Leachate microbial communities from a municipal landfill in Southern Ontario, Canada - Leachate well 137-91 | ecosystem: Engineered > Solid waste > Landfill > Unclassified | place... | reverse complement strand
TTTAAAAAAAGACGGCCGGAAAGCCTTTATCGCGTTTATTACCGCCGGCTATCCGGACCTTGAGACTACTTATCATTTGGTCCTCGAACTGGAAAAAAACGGGGTTGATATCGTGGAGTTGGGAGTGCCTTTTTCTGATCCGCTTGCCGACGGACCGGTGATTCAGGAGGCTTCGGTCTACGCCCTGAAGCGCGGCGTAAACCTTCCGAAGATCCTGGAGCTGGTTAAACGCCTCCGCCGGAAAACGGAAATCCCGATTTGCCTGATGACTTACTATAACCCGGTTTTTTGTTTTGGCGAGAAGGTCTTTGTTGATAAAGCCGTTGATGCCGGAGTGGACGGGGTGATCATTCCAGATCTTTCTTACGAAGAGGCGGGTAATCTCCGGAGCTGCACGCGGCATAAAGACCTGGCGAATATTTGTTTTATCGCGCCCACCAGTTCCCCGGAACGGATGAGGAAGGTGTTGAATTCCGCGCGCGGTTTTGTATATTATGTGTCTTTGACAGGCGTAACCGGAAGCCGCAAGCGCCTTCCGGCGGATCTGAAATCGAAATTGACGGAGGTGAGAAGGGTTTCTCCCTGCCCGGTTTGCGTAGGTTTCGGGATCTCCAGCGCCTCTCAGGTCGAGGCGGTAGGTAAGTTCTCCGACGGGGTTATCGTGGGCAGCGCGATTGTCGCCCGGATCCGGGAGAATATCGGACGGAGCGGACTGGTAAAGAATGTCGGCGCCTTTACGGGAAGGTTAAATGCAAAAAAGATTTAAACTTGATAACGGTTTAAGGGTGGCCGCCCGGCGCCTGGATTACGCGCAATCCGCTTCGTTAGGAGTCTGGATCAATATCGGAAGCCGCTATGAAACGCCCGGGGAAAAAGGAATTTCGCATTTCCTGGAACACCTGCTTTTTAAGGGCAGCCGGGGGTATTCCTGCCGGAAGATCAAGGAATCGATCGAAGGGGTAGGAGGTTCGCTTAACGGTTTTACCTCCGAAGAACATACCTGTTATCTGGTTAAGATCCCTCACCGCCATCTCCCCGCAGCCCTGGATATCCTGACGGATATGGTGGTCAATCCTTCCCTGAAGGCTTCGGATATTCGTAAGGAAAAAACGGTGGTGCTGGAGGAACTGAAGATGTACCGCGACCTCCCGCAGAGCTATGTCAATGAATTGCTGGATGAGTTGCTCTGGCCGGAGCAGCCGCTCGGTTCGCCGGTGATCGGGACGGTGGAGACCGTAAATAATATCAACCGCGACTCTCTGAGATATTTCCAAAAAAAACATTACACGCCCGCAAATATCGTGGTCAGCGCATCCGGGCTGCTGGATTACGGTTCTTTCTTCCGGAAAATAGACGATATCTTTTCCCCGCTTGCCGGGTTTACTCCGAATACTTTTTCCTCCGCCCGCCAGTCTCAAGCCAGGCCGCAACTGAAGATTTTTCATAAAGACACCGAACAAACCCATATGGCTTTAGGTTTTCACGCTTTAAGGCGCGACGATCCGGCGAGGCACGCTCTTTCGCTCCTGCATATTATCCTGGGCGCGAATATGTCCAGCCGTCTTTTCAATGAGGTCCGCGAAAAGAACGGCCTGGCTTATGAAATAGGGACGGGTGTTAAACGTTACCATGATACCGGCGCATTCGTGGTGCACGCCGGGATCGATAACCGTAAAGTCCCGGAATGCCTGGACCTTGTCTTGCGCGAACTCGAGAAGGTGAAAAAAAACCTGGTTTCCGAAGGGGAGTTCCGGCGCGCCAAGGATTTTTACCTCGGCCAGTTAAGTCTGGCCCTGGAGGATACCATGGAGGATATGCTTTGGATGGGGGAAAGCGTCAGCTGCCTGGACAAGGTTTTTTCTTTCTCGCAGGTTGCCCAGGCGGTAAAAAATGTTTCCCGCGGGGATCTCCGTTTGTTGGCCGGGAGCATCTTTAAGCCCGGACTGCTCAACCTTGCCCTTATCGGACCCCCGGCAAAAGACGAAAAAATGATCTACCGCAGGTTAAATCTGGAATAAAAATGATAATTTTTCTGATATTGCTGATATTGCTGGCGGTTTCTTTCTTTTTTTCCGCTTCCGAAACCGCGATGATCGGGTTAAGCAAGATCCGTCTGCGCCATATGCTGCAGCAGGGGGTTAAGCGCGCCAAAAGCGTCCAGCGTCTGGTTGCCAGGCTCGATAAAGTGATCGCGGCGATCCTGATCGGGAACAACCTGGTGAATATCGCCATTTCCTCGATCGTAACCGGGGTATTTGTCCAGATCTACGGTTATCATTGGGGGGTGCTGGTTTCAACTTTCGCCACGACCCTGGTGCTGCTTATTTTCTGCGAAGTAACCCCCAAAATATTTTCCGCAAAACACGCGGAAAAAGTTTCTTTAATTACCGCCCCCATAATGGAAGTGGTGCTGGTGATCTTTAAGCCTTTTATTGCGGTTTTTATCGGGATCAGTAATTTTATCCTGAAGATTTTTAAAATCGGGCCGGAAATGAAGAGATCCCCCCTGGTTACGGTTGAAGAGCTTAAAACGATGATTGAAGTCGGGCGGGAAGAGGGGGTTTTAAGCGAAGATGAACGCAAGATGTTCCAGCGGATATTCGAGTTCGGGGATACCAAGCTTTCCGACGTGATGGTGCCCAAGGATAAAATTGTGGCGGTAGATATCAATACTAATTCCGAGGATTTATTGAATATCTTTGTGGAAGAGGGGCACGCCCGCCTTCCGGTATACGAAAAAAGCAAGGACAATATCGTCGGCATAATTTATGCGCGTGATCTTCTTTATGTCCTGCGCGAAAAAGGCTTGTTCCTGCTGCAGGATCTTGTTCATGGGGCATGCCTTGTCCCCGCTTCAATGCAGGTGAGCGAGATGCTCCGGAAATTCCAGGCGGAAAAGATACAGATTGCCATTATCACGGATAAAAATAAGCAGGCCCTGGGCCTGGTAACTCTCGAAGACCTTCTGGAGGAGATTGTGGGGGAGATTGAAGAGAATACTCCGCCTAAAAGGGGCCGGCGGGAAAAGAAACAAGCTCCCGGGGCATCTTATGAAGGCCGAGCTTAAGTTGGCTGTTCACAGTTCACAGTTGACAGTTCACAGAATGATTCAGATCTTGGCTTTCGGCTATCAGCCTTCAGCTCTCGGCTGTCAGCTAGAAGCGTAACCAATAGCTCATAACTAGCAACGGGTAATTAAGTCAAAGGCGTAAACCGGAAGCGAACCGGTTAATCTTGGATAAAAAGGAAACACTCCTGATTTTTTGGGTTTAAAAGGAAGCTATTCTTTTTAAGATATTGTTTAAATTACGAATTACTAGTTACGGATTACGGGTTACGATTCTGGTTTTGCTGAGAGCTGAAGGCTGACAGCTGATAGCTGAAAGCTGACATAAGTTGTATTGACAGCCAAAAACCGGTGTGCTAGAATTAACAACAATAGCAACCTGCATGTAGCATAAAAAGGAGGAGCAGATGGCAGAAACGGGATATTGTGTGAAATGCAAAGGCAAGAAAACAATGAAGGATGAGCAGAAGGTAACCATGAAAAACGGCCGCCCGGCGGTCAAGGGTAAATGTCCCGATTGTGGAACCGGAATGTATAAAATTTTAGGAAAAGCCAAGTAATTCCATAGAAGGAGCTTAAGATAAACTCGAAACAACTAGCGCAACGTATTGCCTGGGCCGCCAAGTCTAAGAAGGCCGAAAAGGTCGTTATCCTGGATGTTTCCAAGGTCGCGGGGTTCTGCGATTATTTTGTGATCGCCAGTGGTAATTCTTTTAGACACACGGTCGCTATCGCCCAGGCGATACGGGAAGATCTGGAAAATCATAAAATAAAATCTCTCTCTAAAGTTTCCCCGAATGACGAATCGGGCTGGGTCGCCCTGGATTACTTAAGCGTAATCGCCCACGTCTTCTATAAACCGGTGAGGGAGTTTTATTCTTTAGAGGGGCTTTGGTCCGACGCCAAAAAGGTGAGGATCATTGCCCCTAAGCGCTAATCTTGCCTGTTTTTGCGCCAACCGAGATCTAAACGGAGCCCGTAAAGCAACCCCGGGGGTTCCTTCCTAAACAGAAAACATAAAGAGCATCGGTCCCCCGGATTAAAGCCGGAGGGATTTTTGCGCGGGATTTAAAAATGTCCAAAGATATTCAGGAAGATTTGCTTGATTTAGTCAGAAGCTGTCTGGCGGGTGCGGAGTTTCCCGAAGGGTTCGGCGGGGAGGTATTTTTAGATTTTCCCAAAGACCGGCGTTTCGGTGATTTGAGCACCAATATCGCCCTGAAATTAAGCAAACCCCTCAAACGCCCTCCCCGCGATGTCGCCGGGGATCTTGTATTTCTTATCCGCGAAAAGATCGCCGCTTTCCCGGAAATGGCGCGCCTGGTAAGTCAGGTGAAGGTTGAAGGCGCCGGATTCATAAACTTTTACCTTCAGGATGAATATTTTTACGGCGAACTTAAAAATATCCTTGTCCGCGGTAAAGAGGCGTTAAGCGGCGCGGCGGGGAAGGGGATGAAGGTCCTGATTGAATTCGTGAGTGCCAATCCCACCGGTTCTTTATCGGTGGCGCATGCGCGCCAGGCCGCGGTAGGCGACTGTCTTGCCAATATCTTATCCTTTTCGGGATTTCAGGTTCAGCGCGAATATTATCTTAACGACGAGGGGAATCAGATCAATATCCTGGGCGCTTCGGTTCTCCTCAGGATGAAGGAGCTCCGGGGGGAGAAACCGGATTTTCCGGAGAATTATTACCAGGGCGATTATATTTATGAGATCGCCAAAATCGCCGCGGAACGTAAAATACCGGAAGATACGCTGGGGGATTTCGCGGGCGGATATATCCTTGATATCATTAAGCGGGAACTGGATGATTTCGGGGTTCATTTTGACTGCTGGTATTCTCAGAAAGAATTGTCCGCAAGCGGCAAAATCGATGAAGCCTTCAGGATCCTGAAAGAAAAAGGGTTCTTGTATGAACAGGACGGGGCGGTTTGGTTTAAATCCAGCGCCTTTGGCGACGACAAGGATCGCGTGATTATCAAGAGCGACGGAAGCCAGACTTATCTGGCTCCGGATATCGCCTATCATCATGATAAATTTATCCGCGGTTTCAGCCGCCTGATCAACCTCTGGGGCCCGGACCATCACGGATATATTCCGCGCATCAAAGCGGCGGTGGAGGCTTTCGGGCACGACCCTAAAGATCTGGAAGTGGTAATCGTGCAATTGGCGACGATCTTTCGTAACGGGCAGCCGGTCCAGATGTCTACCCGGCGCGGACAGTATATAACCTTGCGCGAGGTCCTCGATGAAGTAGGCGCGGATGCGGCGCGTTTTTTCTTTCTGATGCGGCGGACATCCAGCCATCTGGATTTTGATCTTGAGATCGCCAAGAAACAAAGCGCGGAAAACCCGGTTTTTTACGTGCAATATGCCCACGCCCGGATCTGCAGTATCCTGCGCAGTGTCCCGGAGGGGGACAGCGAAAAGATAGATTTCTCCAGGCTTAAAGAAAAAGAGGAGCTTGGCCTGATTAAAAAGCTTCTGGAATTCCAAACGACGCTCGATATCTGCCGGATAACCACTGATCCTTATATGCTTACGGTATACCTGCAGGAATTGTCCGAAAGTTTCCATAAATTTTACGACCTGCACCGGGTCCTGAACCAGGACCCGGATTTGACTTCCGCCCGCCTGGGCCTCATCAAAGGGGCCAAGATCGTTCTTTCCTTGGGCCTGGAACTGCTGGGGATAAGCCGTCCGGAAAAGATGTAAGTCCATAAAAGCCTGGAACAGGTTTTTTATACGTTCGCTGCTTTAAAACCCCTGGCTCTTGAAGGCCGGTGATGAAAGCAGCTTGAGTATCAATTCAGAAATAAACTCCGGTCTTGAAGACCGGGGCGGTCGGGAATTGATTTTGTGAAACTTCTTTTACCGTCTGCTTCCGGCAGGCGCAAAACTATTAAAATATGCCGTCCAATTCAATTTTAAAACTTGCCGTTCCCAACATTTCCCTGCAGAATCAACTTGTCAGGGAATTGGGTATTTCCAGGATCCTGGCCCAGATTTTGATTAACCGCAGGATAACCGCTCCCGATGCCGCTCGCAGTTTTCTTAAAGCGTCCTTAGGCGATCTTTCCGGGCCGCAATTGTTTTCGGATATGCCCAAGGCGGTGGGGCTGGTCAGAAAGTCCGTGGACCGCGGCGAAAAGATCATGGTTTTCGGCGATTATGATGTCGATGGGATAACCAGCACCGTTTTGCTTAAGAATACCCTTGCCGGGATAGGAGCGGATGTGGCTTACCGTATTCCGCACCGCGTCAAAGAAGGTTATGGATTAAACCCGGAGACGGTGCGGATGGCGGTAGAAAACAGGGTAAAACTTGTAATTACCGCCGATTGCGGCATCGCCAACCACCGGGAGATCGCGGCGCTGCGCAGGGAGAATATCGACGTGGTCGTCACGGACCACCATGAGCCGCAGGATAATTCTCTGCCGGCAGCTTCCTGTATTATTAATCCCAAGACCAAACATTCCGGTTATCCTTATCGTGATTTAGCCGGGGTGGGAGTATCGTATCGATTCGCCCAGGCCCTGGCAGGTTCGCTTTTAAAGGAAGACCTGGACCTGGTTACCCTCGGTACGATTGCCGACAGCGTGCCTTTGACCGGCGAGAACAGGATTATGGTTAAAGAAGGGCTGGCATGCCTTCCGCAGACCGCCAGGGCAGGTTTACGCGTTTTGATCGATAAAGCGGGGATCGGGAATAAGAAATTCAACGCTACTTATGTAAGTTTTATTATCGCACCCCGCCTGAATGCCCCCGGACGGCTGGATCATGCCGAACTTTCTTTAAAGCTTTTAAGTTCTCAGGACGCGGCAGAGGCAGCAAAATTGGCGGAGGAACTGGAAACGTTCAACCGCCAGCGCCAGAAGGTGGAAAGCAAAATACTGGAAGAGGCGGAAGATTTGATTAACCGGCAGGTAAACTTCAAGAAAGACAAGGTTATCGTGATCGCCAAGGAAGACTGGCACCAGGGTGTTTTGGGGATCGTGGCTTCCAAACTGGTGGACAGGTTCTACCGGCCGGCGGTAGTGATCTCGCTTACGGATAATTTGTGCAAAGGTTCGGCGCGCTCCATCAGGAATTTTCATCTTTTCGACGCCTTGATGGCTTCCAAAGATCTCCTGAATAGTTTCGGCGGACACGCCCACGCAGCCGGGATCACGATTACCAGGGATAATATCGATGAATTCAGGAAGAGTATTAATAAGCTCGCCAGCGACCGGCTGAAGTTGGAAGACCTTTTTCCTATCAGGGATATCGACCTGGAGGTTCCTTTGGGGGATTTGAACGCTTCTTTATGCAGGGAGCTTGAGGGGCTTGAACCTTTCGGGATGGCCAACCCCGAACCGCTATTTTACAGCCGTAACCTGAAACTGAAAAGCCAGCTGCGATTGCTTAACCGCGGTACCCTGAAGTTCTGGGTAACCGACGGAGCGTTCACTTTCGAGGCGATCGCTTTCGGAATGAGCCAGTTGAAAGAAAGCCTGATAAAAGCGGAATCTTTCGATCTTATTTATACTCCGAAGATTGACAGCTGGCGCGGCGAAGAATCGATTATCCTGGAAGTTAAGGATATTTTTCTTAAATAGAGGCTTTGATCTTGGGGGCGACCTTCTTGAAAGAGCCTTTTTTGATGCATTTGGCGCAGATAAAGACTTTTTTTGTCGTGCCGTCAACCATGATATTAACTTTTTGAAGGTTGGCGAGAAATTTTCTCTTTGACCAGCGGGCGATCTTGGAACCTGTTCCGCCTTTGGACTTATACTGGCCTTTTCTGGATAACACCTTGCCTTGAAGTGAGCTTTTTTCGCAGATTGCGCATTTCTTAATCATTTTCAAACTCCTTTTAATGGGCCGTTTTTTAAAGCATCGATTATAAGTGGTAAAATACTTAATTTAAATAAGTATATCGGAAAATCCGATATTGTCAAGGAGAGATGTGTTTTAGCTTTCAGCTATCAGCTTTCAGCTATCAGCCTTCAGCAGAAGCAAAACCAGAAAATAAAGGGGACGGTTCTATTTTCCCGGTAAAACAAGGTTAAAAAATAGAACCGTCCCCTTTATTTTAGCTACTATCTACTGCTCTTTCCCGCTTTTAGCTGACGACTGACAGCTGATGACTGAAATTGTTTGACGTATATCACTTGAGGTATCCCATAAAAGTGTTATAATAAAGAAAAGTTCTAAACCGGCAATAAAAATAGCTTTGCGGGAATTTTTCCGGATACGGTTATCATTTTAGCAATTTACGACAGGAGAAGAGTCTAACCGATGAAAAGAATCCTTTTGTTTATCCTGCCGATCCTGATCCTGGTAGCCCTGGGGTTTACCGCTTCAGGGATCATCCAAGCGCGTTTCACCGAAGAGAAGCTGATGGATGACCTGAAGAGAAAAGCGCGCTCGGTAGACGAAAGCCTGGAGTTGTCCGCCAGGTATATTCTGGCCAATAACGATTTAAAACAGGCTAACCGCCTGGTTGACGGCTTCCAAAAGAGGGAGAGGCTGCAAGGCTGCGTTATCTATGACAAGGAAGGGAAGATCCTGGCGGTTACCGAACGGTTTTCCGACCTTAAACAGCGCGAACGCTCCGACCTTAAAGAAGTCCTTTCTTCAAAAATTCCCCGCGGGGCCCTGGAAAAATTCAACGAGTATTCCGTATACAGCTATGTGATGCCGGTCCTGGATGACGAGGGCGGTGTCCTGGGCATGGTGGAGGTGATCTATGATACCTCTTATATGTTTACCACTCTTACCGAGCTCTGGAAAAAGATAAGTGTCGCTTCGATTTCGCTTATCCTGCTTATCCTTTTGGTTGCGCTCCTTATCCAGCGCCAGATTTTTATCAAACCTGTGCGCCGCCTGACACAATGGTTCATGCATTTTCAGAGGGGTGATATCGATAAGCTGCGGCCTTTCGCGGAAAAGGGCGAATTCGGAAAGTTGATCAGCGAAGTGGAGCAGGTTGCTTTAAGTATCCGGGTGGCCCGCCGCACCATTTCCGACCAGGCGCATCTCAGGGTGCAGAAAGAAGAACTGTGGACGGAAGCCAAGCTCAAGGACCTTATCCACGCTAAATTCGGGGATAACTCATTGTTTGTGGTTTCCAACCGCGAGCCGTTCATGCATGTTTTCGACGACCATACCGGTAAGGCCCGGTGTATCCGCCCGGCAAGCGGGGTGGTCACCGCGATACATCCGATACTTTCGGCCTGCGGCGGGACCTGGGTCGCCCACGGAAGCGGTAATGCCGACCGTAAATTCGTCAATTCCAAGGATAAGCTCGGGGTTCCTCCGGAGGATAACCGTTATATCCTGAAAAGGGTCTGGTTGAGCAAGGAGGAAGAGGAAGGGTATTATTACGGTTTTTCCAATGAAGGGCTCTGGCCGTTATGCCATAATACGCATACCCGCCCGGTTTTTAAAGAATCCGACTGGCAGATGTATAGAGAGGTAAACCAGAAATTCGCCGACAGCCTGTTGAGCGAACTGCCTTCCAGCCAGCCTTTTATTTTTGTCCAGGATTACCATTTTACCCTGCTGCCGAAGATGATTAAAGATAAACGCCCGGATGCCAAGATCGCGCTTTTTTGGCACATTCCCTGGCCTACCCCTGAAGCTTTTATGATTTGCCCTTACCAGAATGAGATTTTAGAGGGAATGCTGGGGTGCGATCTTATCGGTTTTCATGTCCAGAACCATTGCAATAACTTCCTGGATACCGCCAACCGCCTGCTTGAATCCCGCGTGGATACCGAGAAATTCAGCGTGGTGCGTTCCGGAAAAGAAACTTTTGTGCGGTCTTTCCCGATTAGCATCAGCATGCCTTCGTCCGGCAGCGCTTTTAAAGTCGATCCATTAAGGCAGATGGAGAAACTGAAAGAGGAACTTGAGCTGGAGCATGAGATTGTGGCGGTAGGGGTGGACCGCATCGATTATACCAAGGGGATTGTGGAAAGGTTCCTGGCGATCGATAAATTCCTGGATAAATATCCCGAATACAAGAAAAAATTCGTTTTTATCCAGCTTGCCGCCCCCAGCCGTACGCATATCAAACGTTACCATGACCTGATCGGTGAGATTGATGAGCTGGTGGACAAGATAAACTGGAAGCATGTCGAGGGCAACTGGAAGCCTATTATTTACCTGAAAAAACATTTTTCACAGAATGATATCCAGCCTTATTACCGGATTGCCGATATTTGTATCGTGAGTTCCCTGCATGACGGGATGAATCTGGTTGCCAAGGAGTATGTCGCCGAGAAGGAAGACCTTTCGGGGGCATTGATCCTGAGCCAGTTTACCGGCGCCTCGCGCGAGTTGACCGACGCGATACTGATCAATCCTTATTCGATCGAAGATTTTGCCGACAGCATCCGGCTGGCGATCCAGATGCCGCTGGAGGAAAAACGCCGGCGCATGGAGAACATGCGCAAGGTGATCGCGGAGAATAATATTTACCGCTGGGCGGCTAATATTATCAATGAACTGGTTTCTTTGAAGAAGGTTTAAATTGGGGGCATGATGGAAAAAGAGGTGCTGGCAAAGTTTTCCGCTTACGCTGAAATGTTTATGCCGCTGGTGATATTTCTGATCGTGTTGTTTGTCGCCCTGGTGGTGAAAAAACTGGTCTTAAACCGTTTCCTGGGCTGGGCCCGGAAAACCTCCGCCCAGCTGGATGATGTGATCCTGCAGTCGATTCGCACTCCGGTGCTGATCCTTTGTTTGATTTTAAGTTTATACTTCGCCCTGCAATTTTCCAAGCTTCCGGAAAATATCATTTCGGTAATGAGCAAGAGTATGATCGTTCTCGGCATGGCGGCGGTCGTCTTTTCCATCGCCAACCTGCTTTCGGGTGCGATCAAGATTTACGCTTCCCGTATGGACTCGGACCTGCCGATGACCAGCTTTACCCAGAACATCGCGCGGATCTGTGTTTTTTCCATCGGCATCCTGGTAATTTTTAACAGCCTTGGGATATCGATCGCCCCGATATTGGCGACTCTGGGGGTGGGCGGCCTGGCGGTAGCCCTGGCGCTGCAGGATACCCTTTCGAACCTTTTCGCGGGTTTTCATATCTCTATCGCTAAACAGATCCGGGTAGGCGATTACGTGAAGCTTGAGACGGGGGAGGACGGGTATGTGGCGGATATCAACTGGCGTTCGACCAAGATCAAAAAACTCGATAACAATATTATCATTATCCCCAACGATAAATTAAATAAGGCGGTGATTACCAATTATTCACTGCCGGACAAGGAAACGGCGGTTCTGGTCGAGATCGGGGTGCATTATAAAAGCGACCTGGAAAGAGTGGAGAAGGTTACGGTAGAAGTAGCTAAAACCGTGATGAAGGAGGTATGCTGCGGGGTGGAGTATTTTGAACCGTTTATCCGTTATCATACTTTCGGGGATTCCGGAATAAAATTTACGGTGATCCTGAGATCCAAGGAGTTTGTCGGGCAGTATCTTATCAAGCACGAGTTTATCAAAAGGCTGCACCAGCGTTATCTGCGCGAAGGGATCTGTATCCCCTATCCGATCACCGCGGTGAATTATGACCAGGAAAAGGCGGGTTAGCCGGTGCGTTATGTTTTTTCCGTTTTAAAGAAGGTAAAAGATATTTTTTCATCCGGGAAGCTTTTTCTGTTCCTGGATTGCGACGGCACACTGGTCCCGATCGGGGATACCCCGGTCGACACGGTAATCCCCGTTAAGACCAAAAATTTGTTAAGGCGGCTGTCGGGATTGCAAGGCGTTAAGATTGCCATCGTCAGCGGCAGAGCGCTTTCCGATATCAGGAAAAGGTTCGGGCTGAAGGGGTTGATCTATTCGGGCAACCACGGCTTCCAGGTAAGCGGTCCGGGGATAAAGCAGGAATTCAGGCTTAGCCCGGGATACAAAGCCCTGCTGGCGGGCATGAAAAGGCATTTTAAGAAAAATCTTTCGGGGATAAAAGGAATTTTTATCGAGGATAAAGGTTTTTCCCTGGCTTTGCATTTCAGGCTTGTCTCTCCCGGCAAGGTGCCGCTGGTGAAATCGGTTTTCCGCGAAGGAACATCCGCTTATCTTGCGGCAGGCAGGATCCGGACCGGCGCAGGCAAGAAGGTGCTCGAAGTCAAGCCTCCCGAATCCCGGGATAAAGGCAGGATGGTTCTTTCCATCCTGAAGAAGGCCGGCGCAAGCGGCGTTCTTCCGGTTTATCTGGGGGATGATCTTACTGATGAGGACGCGTTCAAGGCCTTAAAAGGCAGGGGTTTTACGGTGTTTGTGGGAAGAAACAGGCGTTCCTCCGCCGGTTATTATCTTAAGGATGTTAAGGAAGTGCATGATTTCCTGGGGCTTATCCTGGAAATGCGGAAAGGGAAAAAGACCGGATGCTGTTAAAAGCTAAAGAACCGTTTAGATTTTATACCCGGCTGCATCTGTCCGAGTTGACGGGGTTAAGGGCGACCAATTTAAGCCAGCTGCTTAATCTCATTAAGAAGGTTCCCGGTTCATGTATCTATCATCATACTCACCGGTTCCTGCAGCAGCACCAGTATCTTTCCCCGGAGCCGCCCAATGATTTCGCTTACTGGGTTACCGACGTTTTGGGTGAAGACGAGCTCGGAGAAAAGCTTTCCAGCATCGATACCATCCAGTATGCCACGATTCGCAGCCTGCGCGAAAAGATCGTTTCCACGATCGAGGATTACCTTAAAGAAAACGGGATGGCGAGGTTACGGTTTGCCTGGGAGGGGGAGGAGTTCCATTTTATAAAATCCGTGAGTTTTGTTCTTCCTACGGAATATCTGGTAGGCGACCTGGGGGAATTGCTGGAGGTGATCAAAAAGATTACCATCGATTCGATATATTTTCATATCTTTGAATCACGCCTGAGGCTGGAAAAAATGGACAACGATTTTTCCAACTGGATAAGGAATTCCATCGGGGATAAGGAATTGGCCGATGAAATTTCCGGGCTTGACCCGTATACTTACACTCTTGACGGATTAAGGAATAAGCTGATCAGAATGCTTGAGAAAAGGATAGAATCTTAAATGGCAAAACTGGAAGAATATATCCCGATTGTCGGGCAGTCGGTGGTTGATGACTTAAGGCGCCTGGCGGAAAAACTGAAGGGTAAACGCGTGCAGCATGTTAATTCCACTCCGGTGGGGGGAGGGGTGGCGGAAATCTTAAACCGCATGGTCCCCCTCTTGAGGGAACTGGGGGTGGATACCCGCTGGGATGTGATAAAAGGCGGAGAGCAGTTTTTCGGGGTAACCAAAAAATTCCATAATGCCCTGCACGGCCGGGGGGAAGAGGTGACCTCGCGCGATTTCGACATCTTTATGGATACGAGCGCCCAGAATATCAAGGAGGTCGATACTTCCGGCGACATCGTTTTTATCCACGATCCGCAGCCGATCGCCCTGATCAAGAAAAAAACAGACAATAAATGGCTCTGGCGCTGCCATATCGATGTTTCCGAGCCCAACCAGAAGGTTTGGAAATTCCTGATGAATTTTATCCTGAAATACGATTCCGCGGTATTCTCCGCTCCCTCTTTTTCCCAGCGCCTGCCGATCCGGCAGTTTTTGATATCTCCTTCAATCGACCCGTTAAGCGATAAAAACAAGGATCTGCCGCAGGAAAAGGTCGATGAGGTATTGGTTAAATACGGCATCCCCAAAGACAAGCCGATCATCACTCAGATTTCGCGTTTCGACCGCCTGAAAGATCCCCTGGGGGTGATTCAGACATTCCTGCAGGTCAGGCGCTATGTCGATTGCCGGTTGATCCTGGCCGGAGGTACTGCCAGCGACGATCCCGAAGGAATACAGGTGATCGAGGAGGTCCAGGAAAAAGCCAAACAGAATAAAGATATTCATATCTTACTCATGCAGCAAAATGATATTGAGATCAACGCCTTGCAGAGGGCCTCTACGGTTATCATGCAGAAGTCGATCAAGGAAGGTTTCGGCCTGACGGTTGCGGAAGCCTTGTGGAAAGGCAAACCGGTGGTGGCCTCCAACGTGGGCGGGATCCCTTTGCAGGTAAAGCATAAATATTCCGGACTGCTCTGTCATTCCATTGAAGGGGCGGCCTTTGCGGTGAAACAGCTCCTTAACAGCCCGGAATACGCCAGGAAGCTGGGTGAGAACGGGCGCGAGAATATCAGGAACAATTTTCTTCTTACCCGCCATTTAAGAGAGTATATGCTGCTTTTTTTATCTTTATTTCATGGCGAAGACGTGATATATCTGTAAACGGAGATAAGATGAAGGTTGGCGGTTGGGTATTCATGCTTGTTTCCTGGTCGGCGATAATCCTGCTGGCGGTATTTTGTTTCAGCAGGGTGCTCGGTAAACGGGCGGGGAACGGTTCCCGTAAAAACACCCGGTTTTAACCTGCCGATATTTTTCCGCGTTTCGAATCCGCCTGTCCGCCGCCTCGG
>Ga0265297_10007867_pt1 | contig 14520 bp, 13 predicted proteins | sample Munlanlwell13791_FD_192502 | JGI IMG/M metagenome (GOLD analysis project Ga0265297, IMG submission 192502) | Leachate microbial communities from a municipal landfill in Southern Ontario, Canada - Leachate well 137-91 | ecosystem: Engineered > Solid waste > Landfill > Unclassified | place... | reverse complement strand
CAAAGATGGGCGCGAGGATTGCAAAAACCAGGGCAATCACCATCACTATTGCGCCGCCCCCTCCATGCCCCCGTTCCTCCCTTCCCCTTCCGAAGCCGCCGAAGAACCCGAGCCTCCACGTAATGTCTCCGAGTATCGCTATGGCGCCCAGCATAACCACCGCAAGCGTGGCAAATCGTATATCATAATTCCCTATGTGGGAAATCTCGTGCGCCGCAACCCCTTCAAGCTCCTCCCTGCTCATGGTGTTGAGCAATCCGCGCGTAAATACGATATGACTGTTCTTTGGGTCCATGCCCGTAGCGAAGGCGTTCATTCCCTTGTCTTCAATAATCCAGATGCGCGGTTTCGGGATTCCTGCCGCGAGCGCAAGCCCTTCAACCACATTCTGCAGGAAAGGTTCATCTTTCTCGGAAAGCTCCCGCGCCCCGCTTATGCTCAGTACGGTGCTCGCGCCAGCGCCGTAGGCGAAGAAGATGTATATCGCGGTAAGGAGTAACGCGAGTATGAATCCGGAATCGCCAAGCCCGAACAGGATGCCCACAGCGCTCACGGCCATGAGAAGCAGCCCTCCCATTACAAGCATAAGTAAGACTGAGTTGCGCTTGTTCGCGTCAATGGCGTCAAATATGTTCACTTTGTCCATGCGTTACACCGCCCGAGTTGCACAGCTGGCGTTGCTAAAATAAAAAAAGCCGAAAGAAAAAATCAGAACTGGACCTTCACTGCCTCCCGCGCGCCCGTCTCTGCCTGGAAGAACTGCACGTCCTTGAATCCAAGCATGCCCGAGATGAGGTTGTTCGGGAACACCTTTATCGCAGTGTTGTACTCCATCACAGTGTCGTTGTAGGCCATGCGCACGTAGGAAATCTTGTTCTCGGTGCCAGCCAGCTCGTCCTGCAATGCCTTGAAGTTCTCGTTGGCCTTGAGCTGCGGGTAGTTTTCAGCAACGGCGAACAGGGACTTGAGCGCGCCGCTCAGCATGTCGTTGGCTTTGGAACGCTCCGCGGGGGTGCCCGTGATTATTTGGGCCCTGAGCTTGGTCACTTCCTCTAAGGTGCCCTTTTCGTGCTTTGCGTATCCCTTCACTGTTTCCACGAGGTTGGGAATGAGGTCGTAGCGCCTCTTGAGCTGCACGTCTATCTGCGCCCAGGCGTTGTCTATGCGGACCTTCAATTGAATAAGGCGGTTATAGAGGAGTATCACTATGAGGGCCAAAACGAGCAGGACGCCCGCGAAGGCAAGAATCACCACTACAAGACCACCTGCAACAAGACTAGCCATTCAAATCACCTGAAACGTTTGTTTATTAGTTTAAGTTTAGGGGGCATAAACTTAAAAGTCTAATTTAAAAAAGTTTGTTGACAACTTTATACGCAGCTAAAAATTCTCATTAGGTGATTTTCTGGGAGACAAGCCGAGGAAGTGGAAGAAGAAGGGCAAGATGAGATGGAAGTGGGTCAAGAAGAAGAGGAAGAGGCTCAAGAGAAGGATAAAGAGGAGGGTAGGGGAGCTCTGAGCTCACATTTCTTTCACTATTTTTCCATATTCTTTTACCAGCTTTTCAGCTTTTTCTCTTGTTTTAGCCTCTGCAAATATCCTTATGTAATCCTCGGTTCCTGAGGCGCGCACTATCACCCAGGAGTCCTCGAAATCCATCCTGACTCCGTCCAGTTTGTTCACTTTCCCTTTGGTGGATTTGGACAGTCTTTCAATTGCTTCAAGCTTCTTTTCTTTTGAGAATTGGATTTTCGTCTTCGCGTTGAAGTACTGGGGCAGTTCTGCAGTCCAGGATGAAAGAGGTTTCTCGGCCATGAGCTCCATTAGTTTTACTGCGGTCGCAGGGCCGTCTTTTGCAAGGGAGATTTCGCGCCATATTACCCCCCCGACTTCCTCGCCTGCAATCGCGACGTCATTTTCTGTCATGGCTTCGGATAGGTACGGGGCGCCCACCCGCGTGTAAATGGTTTTCGCACCGTATTTTCTAGCGACGTCCTCGGCGGCCCTGCTCGTTGCAACTGTGGTTGCGATGGATTTTCCGCCTTCTTTCCTAAGTTTGAGCAGGACGCTCAGAGCGAAAATCTTGTCCCCGACGATGAAATTCCCTTTTTCATCGATTGCGATGAACCGGTCGGCGTCGCCGTCCCAGGCGAAGCCGCCGTCGTATCCGCCCTGCTTCACTAAATTCATGAGGTTTTGCACGTTTTCCTCAGAAGGCTCCGAGGGACGCCCGGGGAATTTCCCGTCGATGTGGGAATTGATCGCAGTTATTTTCGCGAGCCTTTTGAACATGTCGGCGTAAAGGGCGCTCGTGCCGTTCCCGAAATCCAAAACCAGCTTCAGGTTCGCTTTTCTTATTTTCCTCAAATCCACTGAATTTTCAATCGCTTTCGCGTGCTCTTCTGTTGAGTAGGGGATGGAGCGCATCGGCTTGACTTCATCCCATTTCGCAAGGGCCGGCTTATCCATCAGCTTCTCTATTTCTGAGCCGCGCTCGCGGGAAACAGTTATGCCGTTTTTGTCCACGAACTTGAGCGCGTTCCAGTCAGGCGGGTTGTGGGACGCGGTCACTATTATGAGCCCGTTTCCTTTTTCCTTTTTCAGCATGAATTCCGCTCCAGGAGCCGAGCATAGCCCCAAGTCGAGCACCTCGCAGCCAACGCTTGCAAGGCCGCTTTTCACTGCGGAAAGCAGGCACTCGCCGGTGAGGCGCATGTCGCGGGCCACGAGAATCTTTCCTTTCCCGCGCCAGAGCCCGAACGCCTGGGAAAGCCTGAGCGCGAGCTCAGGGGTGAGTTCTGTGAATACGCCCCTTACGCCGTTTGTGCCGAAATATTTGCTCATGCAATCACGCCCTCAAAAGTAGTAACACGGGGTGATTAAAAAGGCTTTTACGGCAATGTAACTATAGTTACATTTGTCTTAGGGCGAATGAAAGGCTACGATGACAGTAGGATTATTAATTGGGCTGAAGTAAATTGAGTAGCTTCGAATGAAAAGCAAACGTATATATTGTTTCAAGTGCAGATAATATGTGGGTGAGGATATGAGTCCGCAAGCGCAAAAAGAAAGGCTTGAAATAGTACCTATAGCTGAAGACGCCCTTAAAGCGCAGAAACCAGCCCAAAAGCCGCAATCAGATTTGAACATCACGCCGCACCTCACCAAAAGCGCTGAAAAAGGATACAACAGGGACGCGCAGATGTTCATCGCTGTCCTGAGCATGACCAGCCCGCTTATGTCAAGCGCGCTGAGCCATTTCAAATTGAATGAAAATGAAGTGATAGCCGCCGCAGTTGTGAAGAAAGCGCGCGAACTGGGAACTTTATGAGGGAATTTTATGGCTAAGGAATTTGACCTTAAGGGAACGATGTTCGAAAACGCGAAATTCGTAAGGGCTGTGCAGCACGTTACAAGCGGCAAAAAAAGCGAGGAGAACCTGGTTTACAGCATGGAAGTTGAACTGAACAAAGTGCCTCTGATAGTTACGCTGAGGGTGGGCCAGGATTTCACAGAACTCACCGTCGTTGACAAGAAGACGGGCAAGTTGCTCGAGTATATTGCAGAGCAGAACGGAAAAATGGAATTCGTGAAATCGCACAACATGAGCGCCGAACAGATAAAGAAGCTGCTCTCACCTAGAAAAGAGGCGTAATTTTCAGAAAAGGCCCAGGAATTCCATCAGGAAGAGCAGTGCGGTTATGTACATCCCGGGATGCACCTCCTTCATTTTGAACGTGAATATTTTGAGCGCGACGTAGGCTATGGACGCGATTCCTATCCCGTAAGTGATTGAAAAGGTCATAGGAATGGCGGCGAGGCAGAGCAAAGCCGGCAAACTCTCGCTGTAATCCTTCATGTTTATGTTCTTCATTCCGCCGAACATGAGCAGGCCCACTATTATCAGCACCGGGGCCGACGCCTCCATGGGCACGAGCTTCACGAGCGGGAACAGGAATAGGGAGAGCAGGAAGAAGAGTGCGACGAATATCGAAACCAAGCCGGTTTTACCTCCGGCATCCTGCGCTGCAGCGCTCTCCACGTAAACCGCCTGGGGCGAGGTGCCGAGCACTCCGCCAACTATGGTTGCCAGAGAATCGCTCACCATTATTTTCTCCATGTCCACCGGCTTGATTTTCTTCCCGCCTTTCGCCGAGCGGGTGAGGAGCGCGGTTGAGGTTCCTATGGTGTCGAAAAACGCGACCATGAAGAGCGCGAGGACCGGGCCGAGCATGCTCAGGCTCGTCAGGCCGGCTATGTCGAACTTGAATGCGACCGCGCCGAGGTTGTGCGGAAGCCCGAGAAATTCGAGTGCAGGCTGGGTTCCAGTCAGGTAGCGCACTATGACTGCCAGCAGGGTGGTCGCGAGTATCCCCAGGAGGAATGCGCCGCGCACGTTGCGCAAAAAGAGCACGCATGTTATTATCAGCCCGAATACCGCGAGGAGCGCCTCCGGGGCGAGTATGTTGCCAAGGCCCACTATGGTGAACTGGGAAGGGACCACGAGCTGGGCGCGCATGAGGCCTACGAACACGAGGAGGAGCCCGACTCCGCCCAGAATGCCTTTCTTTATCCCTGACGGGATGGCCTGGGAAAACCACAGGCGCACGCTTGTGAGCGAAAGCGCGAGCAGAATAACTCCTGAAAAGATAACTGCGGCCGCGCCTATCTGCCAGCTTATCCCGTAGGTCCTTACCAGCGTGTAGGTGAAGAAGATGTTCAGCGTCATTCCAGGGGCAATCACGTAGGGCTTGTTGGCGATGAAACCGACCAGGAGCGTCCCGATTGCGGCTGCGAGCGCTGTCGCGAAGAACGCCCCTTCCAGGTCCATGCCTGCGTCGCCCATTATGCTGGGGTTCACGAAAAGTATGTAAGAGGAAGCCAGGAAAACGGTGAGCGCGGCTATGAATTCGCTCTTGATGTCCGCATTCCCGAAACCGAAACCCATGAACGTTCACTCAGATGTCGAAGAGCACCTGGATTCTCCAGGAGCTTTTTTCATTCTTCACTTCGAGCATATGAAAGGTGACTGCTTTTATTATGTTTTTAAGCGTTTTGTATTCCCCCAGGACCTGGACGCGCATTTTGCCGCCGCGGTATTCAAGGACCTTCATCCTGCACGGGAGGAAGTTCTCGGATTCGCACCGTGCAAGTATTTCCGAAAGAAGGAACACCACTAAATCGTCTTTGCGCTCCCTTTCCGTCGAGATTTCGATGCTCTCCTTCGGCCTGGACTTGCCCATCAGGGAGAACATGCCCTGCGCGGTTTCCTCGAGCGCCTTTTCGAAAGTCGGGCCTTCGGCTATTATCCCGACATCGGCGGTGTGCTCGAGGATTTTGAATGCCATGCTCAATCCCCGAATTCTGCCGAGACCAGCTCGGGCTTCCCTGCTTTCTCAATCCTTTCAATCTCGAGCTTCGCGATTTTCATCACGCCTTTTATGTCGTCCTCGAAGCCGGCCATGTCCGGGCTCCGTATTCTAACCAGGGAAAGCGGGGAGTTCATGGATTTCTTGTTCGAGGCCTTGTGCTGCCTGAGCAGCTTCACCATCTCGTTCGCGGCAGCCGCCTTTTCAACTGCTTCTGAATCCACAGGGCCTGCGGAGGGCCATCCGGAAAGGTGGATGCTCTTCTTGTCGAAAAGCTCGGACCAGATTTCCTCGCTTATGTGCGGGGAGATGGGCGCGATTAGCTTCAGCGTGTTCATGAGCACGTAGCGCATGGCGTGCTGGGCCGCCTTTTTCCCTTCTTCGCCGTGCGTCTGCGAATCGTAAATCCTGTGCTTCACGTATTCTAAATAGTTGTCGCAGAAGTCGTGCCAGTAGAAATCGTGGAGCTTGTTCATCGCGTAGTGGAATTCATAGGATTCCATGTGCGCGGTGAAGTCCTTTATCGTCTCGTTCATGCGCGAAGTTACCCACCTGTCCACGAGGCGGGGCTGGCCTTCACCTCCTTCGTAGCCCTCGAGCCCGATTTCAACCAGCTTCGCTGAATTCCAGAGCTTGTTGAGGAAGCTTTTCGCGTAGCGTATGTCCTCGTATGAAAAGGGCCTGTCCTTGGCCATCGCTCCTGAAAGCGCGGCCCACTGCCTTATCGAATCTGCGTTGAACTCAGTAAGGAGAGTTTGGGGGCTGATTACGTTCCCGAGGCTCTTGCTCATCTTCTTCCCGTCAGGAGCGAGCACGTTCCCGTTGAGCAGGATGGTCTTGAAGGGCGGGATTCCTGTGAGGGTTCCGCTCCTGTATATCGTGTAGAAAGCCCAGGTGCGCACTATTTCCACCCCTTGGGGCCTCAGCGAGGCAGGGTATAACCCTTCCATTTTCTTCTCGTCGGGCCAGCCGGCTATTATGAGCGGGGTTATGCTCGAGTCCACCCAGCAATCAGCTGTGCTGGTTTCTGGGGCCATTTCCGCGCCGCAGGAGCATTTCCTTTTCTGCGCCTTTTCAGGGTAGAACGGAAGCTCGGTTTCCTGCGCGGCTTCGGTTTTCCTGCAATCAGGGCAATAGTAAAACGGAAGCGGGGTGCCGAAAATCCTCTGCCTGGAAATCACCCAGTCCCAGTCCACGTTGTCCACCCAGTCCGTGAGATAAGTTATGCCGAAGGAAGGGACCCATTCGATTTTGGATGCGAAATCCTTTATGCGCGGGGCGGCCTTCTTTATCGCGGCGAACCACTGCAGGCTGGAGATGAACTCGACGGGGGTTTTGCACCTGTCGTGCACCTTCACCACCTGGGGCTTCTTCTCCTGCTTCACCAGGGAGCCTTGGGTTTTGAGTTTCTCCAATATTTTGGCGCGTGCGGCTTCCACTTTCAGTCCGTTGAGCTCGGCGGCGTTCTCGAATTTCCCGTACTTGTTTATGAGGTTCTTGAATGGAAGCTTGTACCTGTGCGCCCACACCACGTCCATCTTGTCCCCGAACGTGCACACCATCATCAGCCCGGTGCCGAAATCCCTTTCCACGTCCTTGTCCGCGAACATGGGCACTTCATCTCCGAGCGGGGTTTTCGCCTTTTTCCCTGCGAGATGAGTGTAGCGCGCGTCCTCTGGGTTGAAAAGGAGCGCTACGCAGGCCGGGATTAGCTCTGGGCGCGTGGTAGCTATCTGGAGCGCTTCCCCTGCAGGCCCTGTGAAATTTACGTAATTGAACTGCGTCTCGCGTTCCAACTCCTCGGTTTCGGCTTTCGCGATTGCGCTCACGCAGCTCGGGCACCAGTGCACCGGGTACTCGGCCATGTACACTTCGCCTTGCACGTACATCTTTATCAGGGAAAGCTGCACCTTTTTGTGGTATTCTGGCTCCATCGTCCTGTACTCGTATTTCCAGTCAGGGGAGAATCCCATGGAGACCATCTGGGACTTCATCCTTGCTATGAATTCGTATGTCCATTCCACGCACTTCTGCCTGAATTCAGTCGGAGGGAGCTTTCCGTACTTCTTTTCCACTTTCGTTTCGGTAGGGAAGCCCTGGGTGTCCCATCCCTGCGGGTAGAACACGCTGAAGCCGCGCATGCGCTTGTATCTCGCTACGAAATCGAAGAACGAGTAGGAAAGCACGTGGCCCATGTGAAGCTCGCCGGAAGTGAACGGGGGCGGGCTGTCTATGGAGTATATGGGTTTGCCGCCTTCAGCGCTGAACGCGTAGGTTTTTTCCTCTTCCCATCTCTTCTGCCATTTCTGCTCCATTTCCGTTGAATAGTTCTTTGCAAGCGTGTAAACCACCTTTTGAAGGACTGAATTCATATAACATACTAGCTACGAAGGTTAAGATTAAAACGTTCCTTTTTGCGTTCATGCTGGGCGTGGAGATCGGTCGCGAAGGGACTGCTGGGAATGTTCTGGGGATTTTTCTTTCGCATCGGGGTCGCAACGCAGGAACAGGAATCTTAGGCGGTCGCGCCCTTCTTTGTCCAGCCGGATTATCACCAATCCGAGAATGAGCCCTGCGGAATGCTCCGCGTCCTTTATCAGCGTCACCGGGGAAAGGATGACGCCCCTGAATCTTGAGATGTTGATGCACATGCCGGCTGCGAAACCGTGCAGCAATTCGCCCGCCCGCGCATAAAGCGAGAAGACCGCGCCTTTCACTGTTTTATCCACCAGATTGAAAGCGCCTATCGCTAGCCCGAACTGGCTGGCTGCCGAGTTCCATAGGCCGGAAACTGTGCATCCTTCCTGCGTGTCAAAGCATTCGTTGAACAGAAAACCGAGGTTTAATCCGGATTGATTTCCCTGCACGGCGTTCCCGAGCGCCCCGAAATTCAGGCCGGACTGGTCCTTGGAAACCACATTGAGGAGACTCAGCTTCGCACCGCGCTGGCCGCCTCCAATGCTGTTGATAGGGGAGAGGTTGAGCGTGGCGTGTTGGTCTCCATCTACTAGGGTAAACGGCGAGAGGTTGAGAAGCACGCGTTGGGTTCCGGGAACAAATGTGCCCACCAGCCGGACGTTCGCTTTTTGTTTCTGGTCGGCAGGCACACTTTTGAAAAAGAGGGCTGGCACAGACTGCAAAAAGAATTTCCCGAAAATATTCTTCGGGCGGTGATTCATCTCCTTATAACTGCCATTTAGCGTTTTTGGCCCGTCGGACCTTGAAGAAAAAGTGTGCATGTGCACCGTATGTAATGGTAATGCATGAAAATTTATAAACACACGCTAAAACATAAAGATAGACAACTTAACCCAATTCAACTATCTTTTTCACTTCCTGAACGAAAATCTCGGCTTCGGACTTGGTGTTGTACACGTAGAACGAGGCGCGCACCGCGCCGTCGCAGGCCCCCAGGAAGTCCATTCCGGGCTGGGCGCAGAAAACTCCTGCGCGCACTGCAATTTTTTTCATTTTATCAAGCATCAGAGCTGTTTGGTGCGGAGTGACGTTGCGCACGTTGAACGTGAATATTCCGGTGCGCTTTTCAGCGTCTTTCGGGCCGTAAACCTTCAGGTTTTTCACCTCTGAAAGGCCGTCCAGGGCTATTTTTCCAAGTTCGCGCTCGTGCTTCTCCACGTTGTGGATTCCGAGGCGCTTCAGGTATTCCGCGGCCTCGCCCAGCCCTATCATGCCGTCGTAGTGCTGGATTCCTGCCTCGAACTTGCGCGGGGGCTTTGCCCAGATTATGGAATTGAGCTTCACTTCCTCTATCGTGTCTCCGCCCACTAGGAACGGGGGCATGCGCTCAAGAAGTTCGCTCTTGGCGACTAGAGCGCCGATTCCTGTTGGGCCGAGCATCTTGTGCCCGGAAAAAGCCATGTAGTCAGCGTCCATCTTCTGGAAATTTATTTCCGAGTGGGGAACGCCCTGGGCCGCGTCCACAAGAATCTGGGCGCCGTTGTCGTGCGCTATTTTCGCGATTTCAGATACAGGGTTCTTCGTGCCTAGAGTGTTGTTCGTGTGGTGGACTGCAACTAAGGCAGTGTTTCTGTCTATCAGCTCGTTGTATTGCGAAGCGTCGAAAGTGCCGTCCGGAAGCGGCTTCGCGTGCACCATCTCTATTTCCCTGTTGAGCATCTTCACCTCGAAGGGGAGCATGGAGGCGTGGTGCTCCAGGATGGTCCCTACCACTTTCTTCCTTTTGGAGAAATCAAATGTTTTTGCAACGAGGTTTATGGCTTCGGTGCAGTTCTTCGTGTAAACCACGTTGTCGGGCCTGGCGCCCACGAACGCGGCTATCCTTGCACGGCCTTCGTCCAGCTTTTCGGCTACGAGCCTGGAAAGCATGTGCGCGCTCCTGCCTGCGCAGCCGCCGTATTCCTCGTAATAGGCCATCATGGACCTGATTACTGGTTTGGGCTTGAGCGTGGTGCACGCGTTGTCCAGGTATATGAGGTCCTTGTACCTTTGGAGTATGGGAAAATCCTCGCGTATCTTTTCGTTCAGCATAAAAACCACTTGGCTGGCTTCAGTTCTTTATTCCTGTTCCTATTTCTTTAATTCCTCCTCTATCGCGCTTCTCAAATCCTCGTAAGTGACCGCACCCACGAACCTTTTCGGGCCTATGAAGAAGGTGGGGGTTCCGTATATCCCTATCTCCTTCCCTTCCTGCACGAATTGGTCGGTCCTGTTCTGGTACTTGGCGCTCGAGAAGCAGGATGAGAATGCGCTCATGTTGAGGCCGCTCGAATCCGCGACGCTGATTATGCTCTGGTTCCCCTTGCTTCTCCATTCGCTCTGGAACGCAAACAGGTTTTTCCTGAAGAGCATGTATTGCTGGGTTCCCTGCTCGTAGGCGCACCACGAGGCGAGGCTGGCTTCGCTGCTGTACGGGTGGTCGGGGAGCGGGAAGGGCTTGAATATGAATTCCACGCGGTTCCCGTATTCCGAGTAGAGCTTCTGCACCACCGGCTCTGCCTGCGCTGTGTAGGGGCAGGAATAGCACCCGAACTCGTAAACCACGAGCTTGTAGTTGGCGTTCCCGAACGTCTGGCCCTCTATGTTCTTCGGAGGGTCCAGCTCGCCGGGCTTGCCCACTATGGCTCCGCCCGTGAGGTCCTTGAGGACGCAGAAGCCGCCCTCCTGGCCGTTGCAATTCCCGTAGACGAAGAAGTTGTATAAACTAATCGTGGAATACACGCTGCTTGCGAGCATGAGGATGATGAATAGCGAGGAGAGGAGCTCGAAATGCCTGTTCACCGCCTTTGCTGCAGGGGCCGAGATGGGCAGGATTTTGGAAACTAGTTCAGCCTTTATCTTTTCGTCCAGACCGGAATCGCACTTGCGCAGCTGGACCGTGTTTATGAAGCAGTGGAACGCTTCTGCCGCGTACTTGCGGTATTTTGCCGAGAAGATTCCCATTATGGAGAATGCCAGCAGGGCGATTATGCATACTATTGCCATATAATCTCTTGATTGTTCGCTCGCGATATTTTAAGCTTTTTGGGTTTTGCCGGGATTAATCGGAAAACGGGTGGTTTTTAAACATTTTCAACCATATTTTACCATAGATGAAGGGGTAAAAATGGGCAAAATAGTTTACAATTCACTAGATATTGCCGGAGTGCGCGGCAACAAGACAGCTGTGCTTCCAGGGGGCCCCTTAACCTTCGTAGACACGTGGCAGACGGCAGGTTTTAAGAGGTGCAAACTGCCTGACATTACTGAGCTTTTGAGGCGGCATAGGGCGGGCGAATTCAACAAGATGATGGAACGTCAGCTGTACTTGAGAAGCGGCACACTCGTGGTGTATGGAGCCCCAGGAGAACCTTTTGGTGAGAAGATAGTGCAGGTCGAAACTGCCGCGCGTATTGGAACCTGCGTGGCTAAATCTAAGGAAACTCACAAGTTCACTTTTGATATAGGGGCCATAAAACATCCTAACGGCACGGATTTGAGGAGAGTGAGGAACTGCGCATTCGTGATGAACCCTGATGATTACCAGGTGGAAAAAACCGGAACGAACGAAGCCAAAATAATACCGTTAAGATTTGTGCTTATACCATTTCCTGAGCACAATGGATGGTGCCTGCCGGCAGAACCTGAGTTGTGGATTCCGTCCGTGCCCGGGAATAAAAATGACCCCAGGTTTATGAGACAGGCTCTTTACGCAAGAAGGAAAGATGAACCGGCAATCGCACTGGCTACCTGTGGCGGCTTGGATGACTTTTTATTTAAATATGTGACCATGCGGCTTAACGTAGGGGGAAAAACTGTGGAAACGGTAATGGAAATTGGCAATGGACGCGTGGTGGTGATGGAAGAGAAGCTTTCTGACTTGGTAATGCCGCTTGTGGAATGCAAGGATGAGGAACCTAAGAAAGGGAGAACGATAATCACCGTCCCGGATATAACTAAAAACGACCTGGTTACGTCCCTGGGGCTTCTAATTGAAAGACTGCAGCGCACGCTTAAAATTAATGGAGAGGTTTCCACCCTTATGGATGTTGTGTATGCGTGCGGGGCTAGCGAGGAAATTGGCCATATAATAGGACACACGCATATACGGGAGGATGAAAAGGAAATTGACCCAACAGTGCTCAAGGATTTTATTGAGATGCTGGAAAGATGGGATGCGGAAGAAAGTAAAACGAATGCGGGAGAGAAGGCAAATGGAAAAGAGATGAAAGTTGAGATTACGGTGCCCGGGTTTTTTGCTAAGAATGCAACGGATTTCCTCCTGGCTTTTTTTAGGAATCTCAGAGAAATTGGGAAGCCAGAGGGGAAGACGCGCGAGGAAATTCGTGCGCTGGCTATGCTGGTGTTAATGGAAGCCGAGGAACTGCTGGGGATAGTCAAGGAGCGTGGCGAAGAGAACCAGGACTGTTGATTTAGGGGAAGCGCGAACGTTTATATTTCTTATTTGAGATTGTTTTCTAACTGCTTTTCAGTGGGTGGACTTATGCTGAAAAATGCCGACTCGGAGATTTACGACGCGATGCAGAAGGAATTGCGCAGGCAGATGTACGGGCTGGAGATGATTCCTTCTGAAAATTACGTCTCCAAGGAAGTCATGGAAGCGCTGGGCTCGTGGCTCACCAACAAATACTCGGAGGGCTATCCGGGGAAAAGGTATTACGGCGGGAACGAATTCATAGATATTATTGAGACGATTGCTATAGAAAGGGCGAAGAAGCTGTTCAATGCCGAGCACGCGAACGTACAACCGTACTCGGGCTCCCCTGCGAACCAGGCTGTGTACATGGCCATGGTGCCTGTCGGGGAGAAAGTGATGGGCATGGACCTTGCGCAGGGAGGGCACCTCACGCACGGCTCGCCGGTGAATTTTTCCGGGAAATTTTACAAGATAGTCTCTTACGGGGTGGATAGGGAAACGGAGCTGATTGATTACGATTTGATGCTCAAGAGCGCAAAGATAGAGAAGCCGAAAATGATAATCGTGGGCGCCACTGCGTATCCGCGCGTCTATGATTTCAAGCGCGTGCGAGAAATCTGCGATGAGGTGGGCGCGTACGCGTTTGCGGACATAGCGCATATTGCCGGATTGTGCGCCACAGGGGTGCACGAGAATCCTGTCCCGTATTTTGATGTGGTGAGCACTACCACGCATAAAACCCTCAGGGGACCGCGCGGGGCGATGATAATGTGCAAAATCCAGCATGCGCAGGCGATAGACAAGGCTGTTTTTCCTGGATTGCAGGGAGGGCCGCACAACCACACCACTGCGGCGATTGCGGTTTCGCTCAAAGAGGCTTCCCAGCCCGCATTCAAAGAATATGCGCAGCAGATTGTGAAGAACGCTAAGGCGTTGGCTGAGGCGCTCATGGGCCACGGGTTCAGGCTTGTTTCAGGGGGAACGGACAACCACCTTATCCTGATTGACCTGAGGAACAAGGACATAGTCGGGAAGGAGGCGCAGGTGCTCCTGGATTCTGTCGGGATAACCACCAACAAGAACATGATTCCATACGACCCCAGGAAACCGTTCGACCCGTCTGGACTGAGGATTGGGACTCCGGCGCTCACCTCGCGCGGGATGAAGGAGAGCGAGATGAAGGAAATCGCTTCATATATGGACCGGGCGATAAAAGGCAGGAATGACGAGGAAGCGAAGAAGAAAATAAAGATGGAAATCGAGGAGCTGTGCAGGAATTTCATCATCTACTGATTTTCAGGCGTATCTTGCCCTTTTCTTTATTTCTTCAACTCTTTCCACGATTTTTTCGTATTCTTTAGAAGTTTTTTTGTAGCCCGAAAGGAAATGCTTCCCTTTTTCAGCATTTATGGATTTGAGCATGGTGAGCACGTCTATCGCCTTGTCTTCTATATCCGAGGAGGAAAATCCCAGGCCGAAATCTATCACGCAAATTTTTCCCTTGGATTCCAGCAGGTTCGCGGGCGTGAAATCCCCGTGGATTATGCCGAAGTTGTGCAATTTTGCAAGAATTGAGCCGGATTGGATGCACCCCCTTGCATTCATCTTTGGCCTTCTTCCCTTCAATTTTGTCATTCCTATCGCGAATTCGTCCACGAAAAGAACGACCGGGCATTCCACTCCCGCAAGCTTGGCTTTGTGGAGCAGTTTGGCTTCCTGGCGTGTGCGCTCCTTTCTCAGCTTCTGATCCAGTTCGCGGATGCGGTAGGGCTTGGGGATGCGTTCTTTCACCACTATTTCACGGGCAAGCATCCGGCCGTTTTTCACTATCGCTTCTGCTCCACGCATATAGGCACCTAAATGATGAATAAGAGGGCGAACATTGCTGCGAACGCGCCCCAGACGAAAATGTTCCAGTCGAGTATCTTGCTCCCGTCCAGCGGGTATACGGGAACCATGTTGAACATTCCGAGCCACACGTTTATCTTGGAGGCGAAATACCATATGTTCATGCTCCCGAACGAGAGAGGAATCAGGAGCGCGAGGGCGAGGAAAATTACTGAAAGTATCAGGTTGACTAATGGGCCTGCGAGCGAGATGAGCCCGTTCTGCTTCCGCGTAATCCTGGGAGCGTAGATGTAAACCGCTCCGGGAGCAGCGAAAACCACTCCAAGGAAGGTCGCGAGAACAAGGGCCAGGATGAGGCCCTGCGCCCACATCTTGAACTCCGCGTATCCGCCGAATTTCATCGCAACG
>Ga0265297_10007866_pt1 | contig 14522 bp, 12 predicted proteins | sample Munlanlwell13791_FD_192502 | JGI IMG/M metagenome (GOLD analysis project Ga0265297, IMG submission 192502) | Leachate microbial communities from a municipal landfill in Southern Ontario, Canada - Leachate well 137-91 | ecosystem: Engineered > Solid waste > Landfill > Unclassified | place... | reverse complement strand
GCAGACATATATAGGACGCGACGGTGAGGATAGTTTTTGCGGATGTGCCAGGCGATGGAGTGCATTAAATGGGTTTTACCCAAGCCAACGCCGCCATAAAGGAAAAGAGGATTAAAGGCCGGATTCTCGGTATCGGCAACGCGACGTGCAGCGGCATAGGCCAATTCGTTCGGCTTTCCGACGACGAAATTGTCAAAAGTGAAGCGAGGATCGAGATCTGCCGACAAATCCCCCACAAAACTCGAAGAAGCCGTTGTGGCAGGAGAAGCGATAGGCCGTCCCAAGGGTGTAATAGGTAAGGCTGCGGCAGAGTCGATGGCGCTTTTGGTTTCCGCTGCTTTTGCAAGAGGAGATACAACAGAAAAGGAAACGGAAATCCCGGGAACGGCCTCAATCAATAAAGAACGAATGGTTTCCCCATAATGTGCGTCAACCCAATCCCGCATAAACCGCGTCGGGAGCGTGAGCGTTACCGAAGAAGCGCCGGAAGCGTCTTGCGCAAGATCGAAAGACATCGGCTCAAGCCAACGACGATAAGCGGTTTCTCCAAAGCGGCTGCGCAAAGACGTCCGCAAATGACCAAACATCGTTTCCGAATTTCCCTTCGCTTCTTGCAAACCTAAACTTGGCGCCTGAACCTTCATCACTACCCCGTTGGTCAAACAATATTGCCGAAAAACACCACACTTAATCCGAAGAGCTTCCGGATTTTAGCAAGGAAAAGAAATCAGGATTCGCGTCGAGCAGAAAAAAGGAATGCGCCAGGATAGAAATAAGCAGGAAGAAGAGACGAGTTATGGTTGCTCATAATTTTTCGATCCCATCTACAAAAAGCGCATCAAGAGAAGACGGGGGCGACCATAGATCAAACAACGATAGTTTGTCCACTAGTCCGAAGCGGGAACGAAAAAAATTTTTAATGAGAACAAAAAAATTTAACCAAAATAAATTTGCAAATTTATTTTGAGAAAAAACGATTAACAAAAAACAAAAAACAAAAAAACACCCGCGTCTTCACACGAAGAAACGGGCGTTAAAAAGAACACAAGCCATCTGTTGGCTTTTTTTAAAAAGAAAAACAAAAAAGAGGGAGGTTCTTACGCTTTCTTGGCAGCTTTTACGCGTTTTGCAAGACGCGAAGCTTTGCGCGCGGCAGTTTTCCAGTGGATCGTTCCACGGGCTTTGCTTTTAGCAAGCAAAGATTCTGTTTTGTGCAGCGCCGTTTTTGCCGCAGCGGCATCGCCTGAAGCGGCAGCGGTCAACGCGTCCTTGGTTGCTGTATGAATAGCTGCGCGACGAGAACGGTTGATTTCGTTGCGCTTAGTGGTCTGTCGAGCGCGTTTTTTGGCCGATTGATGGTTTGCCATGTTAAAATTCCTGAGCTTCACAAGTAATAATTTGGGTTAACATCCTTAAGGGATTTCACACCAGCGCCGGGGCTTTATTGGTGCGAGGTCGGACTCATACGCGTCGGCGCCAAAATGGTCAAGAGCAAAGAACGGGGTAATCAGAGGGCTGGGTTAACTAAAGCCGAAACCGACCATTCCATTTTAACCACCCTTGTGCTTCAATGAACAAAACTTTATGTTTATACGGGCGCAGAGGTTGAAAAACATGCGTCTTTCAAGCAGAAAACCGCAGAGCGGGCAGGAACAGGGTCATCTGATGACGGAACAAAATCTCTTTCAGGAAGTACAAGAAGACCTTGAGCGGCAGAAGCTGGAGGCCCTATGGAAAAAATATGGCTTCTGGATCATCGTTGCTTCTTTAGGCATCGTCATTTCAACGGCAAGCGCAACGGCCTATCGTTCGTGGAAAGAAAACAACAACGCTAAACTGACCTCCGCGCTTCTTTCTGCAGAGCACGCGTCAGCCAATGTATCGGATAACATTGCCGCCTTGCAAAAATATGCGGAAGAAAACACAGAAGAAACCCACGCGCTCTTCGCCCTTTTCAGAGCGGGAGCGCTTGCGCTCGATCGGAACGAAACAACAGAAGCCATAAAGTATTTCGAAAAAGCGGCTCAAAACACTGACGCAAATCCTGTTTTTAGCCAGCTTGGCGTTTTGCTTTCGGTTTTGGCACAGCTTGATAGTGGGAGCCCCGCAGAACTCGCTTTGCGTCTTCAGCCCCTTACCTTGAAGGGATCTCCTTGGCGCTTCTCTGCGCAGGAGGCTCTCGCTTATCTCGCTCTTCGTGAGGGAGATATTACCAAGGCAAAACAGCTCTTCTCGTCTTTGGCTCAGGATTCTCTTGCTCCCAAAAGCATATCCTCCAGAGCGACGGATATTCTACGCACACTCAACTGAAATCGGCAGCAATGAACAAAAAAATTTATGCCCGTGTTTTATTGCTATCTACCGCAGCTGTGTTGGCGGCTTGTGGAAGCAAGGCCAACAAAATAGGCGAGACAGTTAAGGGCGAACGCATTTCTGTGATTGAACAAGTCAAAGCAGTGGATTCGGATATAAGGCTTCAGGGTCAAAAGCCGTCATTGGCACAACAGATTGTTAATCTGTCTTGGCCTCAGGCTGGCTACGATAACGAACACTTAATGCCCCATGTGCAAGCGGCGGCGCGCCCCCGAATAATTTGGAAAGCAGATGTTGGCGAAGGCTCGAGCTCCGATTTCAAGCTTTTGGCGCAGCCTGTTTTAAGTAAGGGCGTTGTTTATACAATGGATGCGGAAGGGCTTGTTTCCGCTTTTGATGCCGAAACGGGAAAACGACGGTGGGAAAAAGATACGACCCCCAAAGACAGCGATGAGCCTGCCATTGGCGGCGGATTAGCCGTTGATGGCGATGTCGTATATGCGACGACAGGCAAGGGCCTCGTTTATGCGCTTCAGACAAAAACAGGCGCAGTTCTGTGGAAAAAGGCGCTTTTAAAACCTTTAAGAGCAGCGCCTACAATCGCCGACGGTCGAGTCTATGTCGTCAGCATTGATAATGAACTCAATGTCCTTGATGCCGCGACCGGAGAAATCTTGTGGCATTACGCCGGCATTGCGGAAAGCGCGACATTAATGGGCGCCTCTAGCCCCGTCGTTCAGGGAGACTCGGTAATCGTTGCTCACAGTTCGGGAGAGATTTTTAGTTTGCGTGTGCAAAACGGGCGTGCTTCGTGGAGCTATTCGTTGGCCTCCCCGGCCCAAATAGGGGCCTTGCCGGCAATTGCCGACATTAGAGGGCTTCCGGTCAGTGATCAGGGACGTCTTTACGCAATCAGTCATAGCGGGCGCTTTGCGGCTGTTGACCAAAGAGCGGGCGAGCGTGTTTGGGAGGTTGATATAGGAGGAATTAATACGCCCGTTGTGTCCGGCAACGCCATTTTTGTTTATGGAGGCGATGGTCAGCTGATGGCCTTAATGCGCGAAACCGGGCGTATTATGTGGGCGGCTTCCTTGCAAAAATATGTTGATCAAAACGATAAAGAATCCGGCCCCATAATTTGGACGGGCCCAGTTTTGGCGGGAGATCGGCTTTGGATGGTCAATTCGTTAGGAAAGATGGAAAGTTTTTTGCCTGAAGACGGATCGTCCTTGGGATCGGTCAATATCGGCGATCCTGTCTATGTTTCTCCGATTGTCGTCAATCGTACCTTTTATGTTGTGACGGACGACGGCGTTCTCGTCGCATTGCGGTAAACCCACATGGTGTTCACAGTTGCCATTGCAGGCCGTCCCAACGTGGGGAAATCCACGCTATTTAACCGTCTTGTCGGAAAACAGATGGCGCTCGTAAACGACCAGCCGGGAGTAACCCGAGATTGGCGTGAGGGAGAGGGGCATTTATTCAATCTCAAGTTTCGCGCCATTGATACTGCCGGATTGGAGGGCTCGAGAGCCAAGGGAAGCTTGTCTGCGCGCACAGCCCAACAAACAAAAGCGGCGCTTGAACAAACACATGTAATTCTTTTAGTCGTCGATGCCCGCGCGGGGGTAACATCGGAAGACGCGACCATTGCTCGCGAATTGCGTAAAACAGGAAAACCCATTTTGTTGTTGGCTAACAAATGCGAAAGCGCAACCCTGCCAGAAGCCATGGAAGAAACGGTATCGTTAGGTTTTGGCGATCCGTTGCCGATTTCTGCGGCGCATGGCGACGGTATGATGGATTTATTCGAGGCGCTTTCAAAATATATTCCCGATGGTGAAGCCGAAGAACCCAAGGAAAAAGAAGAAAAAAGCTTGATCCTCGCTGTTATAGGGAGGCCGAACGCAGGGAAATCAACGCTCATAAATCAGCTCATCGGCCAAAACCGCATGTTAACAGGGCCAGAGCCCGGCTTAACCCGCGATGCCGTCCCGATTGCGTGGGAATATCACGGGAAACCCGTTCGTTTGGTAGATACAGCGGGAATGCGCCGTCGTGCGCGCGTAACTGAGGAACTGGAGCGCATGAGCGTTCAGGAAACCTTGCGCGCCATTCGTTTGGCGCATGTTGTCGTCTTGGTTTTAGACTCGACCCAGCCTTTCGATAAGCAGGAACTGATTATGGCGCGCCACGTTGTCGAAGAGGGGCGCGCTCTCGTTGTTGCCCTAAACAAATGGGACTTAGTAAAGGATAAAAAACTCGTTAAAAAACAAATTCGCGAAAAAGCAGAAGTCTCTTTAGCCCAAGTTGAAGGACTTCCCCTTGTTGAAACGTGTGCGGTAAAGGGGGATGGTCTTAAAGATCTGATGCGTGAGTCCATGGGCATATACGATAAGTGGAACGTCCGAGTCTCTACGGGGCAACTCAATCGGTGGCTTCAGGAAATGGAAGAAACGCACCCCCCGCCCATTACGGCAGGCCGTCGCCTCAAGCTGCGCTATGCGACCCAGGTAAAAAGCCGTCCGCCTACATTTTCTTTGTGGGTCAACAAACCCGTTGATTTGCCGGAAAGCTATCAGCGTTTTCTTACGCACGGATTGCGCAAAACGTTTAATTTGGCCGGCGTTCCGATACGGTGGCAATTGAAGAAAAGCGAGAACCCGTACGAGGACAAGAAGAAAAGACGGTGATCCTTTCTAATAAAATATTTAAATAACAGCCATTCTGAAATCGGGAACAGGCTTAACCTCTAAGACCAGTCTCTGTTGATTTTTATTAATGCTGAAGCTTTGGGCCCGACCTAAAGCAAGAAGGTTCGCGACAAAGAGAGCAAAACTTGCGCGTGAATTGCTGGACTCGCTCACAAAAGTAGGCAAAATAGAAAAATGATGCCTCCTGATTATTCCAAAAGACTTTCCGCTTTGCGTCGTGAGCTTTCGCTTGCGGGGTTTGATGGTCTTATTGTTCCAAGAACGGATGAATATCAGAACGAATATATCCCCCCCGCGGCCGAGCGCGTTGCCTTTCTTTGCGGATTTACAGGGTCGGCTGCGACGTTGGTAATATTAAGGGATAGGGCGGCATTTTTTACCGACGGGCGCTATACCTTACAAGCCGCCAAGCAGGTTTCTTCGGACGATTACGCCTTGTTTGATACTGCAGCAAAAACGCCACTTGCTTGGTTAGAAGAAAACGCCACCAGAGGCATGAGAATTGCGTACGATCCATGGCTTCATGCGGTCAAAAACGCGGAACAGATAAAAATGTCTCTCGCAAAATGCGGAGCAAGCGCCGTTTCCATTGCGCGTAACATCGTCGATGGCATTTGGACGGACAAGCCGGCTCCGCCGATGGCTTCCATTTATCCGCATGATATAATCTTTGCCGGAAAGACCTCTGCCGAAAAAAGGCGGGAAATTGCAGCGCTCCTGAGAAAGAAAAACATTGCCGCAACCATCATCAACTCTCCCGCAGAAATCGCATGGCTTTTAAACATACGCGGCGGAGACGTTGAAAACACCCCCCTGCCATTAAGCCGTGCCATTTTGAACGCCGATGGCGTGGTCGAATGGTTTGTTGATCCGCAGAAAATGACAAAGGATCTGCTCCCTCATCTTGGTGAAACGGTAAACGTTTTGCCGCCGGAGGAATTTCCCGTTGTGTTGGATTATTTGGCGCGATCGGGAAAAACCATTTTTATTGATCCCCATCAGACGCCCAGCTGGATTGTTGACTACCTTACTGTTGCGCAAGGAAAAATAGATTTCGGGGAAGACGTGTGCGCGTTGCCTCGAGCCATAAAGAACGACATTGAACTTAAAGGCATGCGCGCGGCCCATTGCCGCGACGGCGTGGCCATGGTGGGGTTTCTTGCGTGGCTAGACGCGCACTGGAAGTCAGAGCGCCTGACAGAGCTTGATGTCGAGCGGAAACTTGCGACATTTCGTGAAGCCAATATCCATTATCGTGGTCCGAGCTTTGAGACTATTTCCGCAACTGGAGCTCATGGCGCCATCGTGCATTACCGGGCGACAGAGGAAACCAACGCCCCGTTAACCGAAGGCCAGCTGTACTTGGTTGATAGCGGGGGGCAATACTTGGATGGAACGACGGATGTCACGCGTACCGTCATTTTGGGCGAACCTACCTCGGAAATGCGGGAAAATTATACGCGCGTTCTTAAGGGGCACATTGCTTTGGCTTCCGTGCGTTTTCCCGATGGTACGACGGGGGCAGAGCTTGATGTTCTGGCGCGGCAGCATCTTTGGGCGGCAGGGCGCGACTACAGCCATGGAACGGGCCATGGGGTCGGCTGCTATTTATCCGTACATGAAGGCCCGACTGGAATTTCGAAGCGAAATAATACGTTATTAAAGCCGGGCATGGTTCTGTCGAACGAACCAGGATATTACAAAGAAGGCCATTACGGCATTCGTATCGAAAATGTACAGGCCGTTGTTGAAATACCCGAAGTCTCGGGGGAAAAACAAAAAACCTACGGATTTGAACCACTAACAGTCGTTCCTATGGACCAACGGCTGATTAATGCCGAGATGTTAACAGAAATGGAACGAGACTGGCTTAACTCATACCATCAACGAGTCTACAATACGCTTAGTCCAATCCTAGATAGACCAATAGCGTTATGGCTTGAGGCCGCAACCAAAAGTATAGAAAAATAATCATGCTCTTTCGCAGCACCAGAGGCTTTTTGCCGGAAACAAACATTCGCCGCGCTGCTCTGGAGGGCATTGCGCCCGATGGGGGGTTATATCTTCCCAAACTATGGCCGCAGTTTTTGCCCGACGATATGGCTGCAATGCGCGGAAAATCCTATCAGGATATAGCCTTTCATGTTTTAAAGCCGTTTTTGCGCGACGTGATTTTGGACAACGACCTTCGGGAAATTATCCGAAAATCATACGCTGTTTTTGATGCTGCCGACATAACCCCTCTTCATGGCCTCGGAAACAATAGCGTCCTTGAACTGTTTCATGGGCCAACGCTGGCGTTTAAAGACATTGCCCTTCAATTTGTGGGACACGTTTTTGAATATTTTTTGCAAGGAACCGGCGAACGAAAAACCGTTGTCAGCGCAACATCGGGAGACACAGGCCCTGCGGCCATTGCGGCGTTGGCAAACCGGAAAAACATTGATGTATTTATTTTGTATCCGGAAAAAGGGCCCAGCGATATTCAACGCAAGCAAATGACGTGCGTTGATGCGCCCAATGTTTATACGATAGCGGTAGACGGCAGCTTCGACGATTGCCAGAGAATCGTTAAAGAGATGTTTGCCGATGCGGCTTTGCGGGAAGCATGGAACCACACAACGGTCAATTCTATCAATTGGCTCCGCATCATGGCACAGATTGTCTATTACTTTGCAGCGGCGCTGAAAACAGAAGGCAAGCCAACCTTCGTTGTTCCTACAGGCAACTTCGGCAATGTTTTTGCGGGCTATGCGGCAATGAAATGCGGCCTGCCTGTCGAACGGCTTGTTATTGCCAGTAACAGCAACAATATTCTAACTCGTTTTTTTGCTTCTGGTCGCATGACGCCGGAGCCCGTAAAGAGAACGCTAAGTCCCAGCATGGATATTCAAATAAGCAGCAATTTTGAACGACTGCTGTTCGATTTGTGCGATTCCGATACAACGCAAGTTCGTGGCATGATGAACGATCTGAGAAGCAAAGGCGGGTTCGCCGTATCGGAAAGGCAACTCGAATTAGCACGAAAAGTATTCTCCGCCGGCAGCTCCAGCGACGAAGAAACGCTGGCGACAATTGCCGATGTTTACAAAAAATACGGGATGATTCTCGATCCACATACGGCCGTTGGCGTAAGCGTTGCGCAAAGGATGTCGCCAAAGCTGTCACAGCCGACAGTGTTTCTTGCGACGGCGCACCCGACAAAATTTCCAGAAACGATAAAAAAAGCGCTTGGGTTGACGCTGCCCATGCTTCCCCGGATTGCGGCGTTGATTAGCAAGCCGGAACGCATAGTCAGATTACCGGCAAACAAACAGCAGATCGCCGCATTTATTAACGAACGAAAGAAAAAATGACCATTAAAGTAACTGAATTAGACAATGGCCTGCGTGTCGCAACGGATACAATGGCGGATGCGGAAAGTGTTGTCACCGGAGTGTGGGTGGGCGTTGGAACGCGTCACGAGCCTTGGAACGCCAACGGCGTTGCACATTTTGTTGAACACATGATGTTCAAGGGAACCAAGACGCGTTCGGCCTACGCGCTTTCTACGGCGATTGAAAACAAGGGCGGGGAAATGAACGCCCATACATCGCGCGAAGCAACGGCGTACTACGTGCGCGTATTGCCGGAGGAGGCAGAAAACGGTTTAGATGTTCTTGCAGATATGCTGCGCCATTCTGTTTTTGCCCCCAAGGAATTGGATCGCGAGCGCCAGGTAATCATCCAAGAAATTGGCCGCGATCTTGATTCACCGGAAGACCATACGTTTAATCTGATGCACAAGCTGGCTTTGCCTGACCAAAAAATCGGAAGGGCTATACTCGGGTCTGCGGAAGTCATCGAAAAAATACCGCGCAAGGCCCTGACGGAATATGTTTCAAAGTACTATGTCGGCGCAAACACGGTTGTTCTTGCGGCGGGAAAAATTTCCCATGAATCCTTCTTAAGTATGGTCAAAAGCCGATTTGGCAGTTTGCCGCGCGGCAAAAAAGCCGTTGCGGAAAAGGCGCGCGTTTCTTTCGGCGCAAAGCTTCTAGCCAAGGAGATCGAACAGGTGCATTTAATCTTGGGTTTTGCGGGCCCGGGATATCTCGCCAAAACACCATATTATGCAACACAGATTCTGTCGTTTATTTTGGGTGGAAGCGCGTCGTCGCGATTGTTTCAAAAGGTTCGCGAAAAGCGCGGGCTCGTGTATACGATCCATTCGGCGCATGTGGGGTTTAGAGATGCCGGCATATTTCAAATATATGCCGGGACAGACCCAAAACGCTTGCGCGAACTTACGGCTGTCGTTTGTGACGAACTGAACGATATCCGAGAAAACGTAACCCGTAACGAAATAGCGCGGGCTAAAGCGCAAATCCGCGCCGACTTGTTGATGGGGAAAGAAAGCGTTATGCGCCGTGCCGAGAGCTTGGGGGGTCAAATCCTTGCCTATGGAAAACCTCTTCCGACAGAAGAGCTATTGCAAAGGTTTCTGGCCGTAACGTCGGAGGATGTGAAAACGGCGGCACAAAAGCTTTTTGCACGGAAACCAATAGTGACGGCTCTAGGAGCGCTTGACGAACTTGAGCCTTACGAGAAAATATCCGCACGACTTAGATCCCGCCCCTAAACCCGACCGCAAAATGATCGATTTTCTCGCTTCATTTTTCCGCGCCGCTCCTGAGAGAGCCCATCCGTCGCTCGACACGGCGTTAAGGGGGCCCCGCCTTATGTTGCGCATGGTGAAAATCGAAGATTGGAAAGCCTGGAGGGCGTTAAGAGAAGCAAGTCGCGACAAGCTTGAGCCTTGGGAGCCCGCCTGGCCCAGCAATGCGCTGACCTACGGTTATTTTTGTGTGTTAGTGCGACGGTATTGGCGCGAATGGCGCAATGGAAAGACGTATGCCTTTTCTATTTTTTTGTTGGACGGAGGGGACCCTGTTTTGATCGGGGGGATTACGCTTGGCAATGTTCATTACGCCGCGGCGCAAAAGGCAACGGTAGGATATTGGATAGGCCAGCCCTACGTTTGCCAAGGATATATGCACGAGGCGCTGACTCTTGTTTCGACTTTTGCCTTTACTGAACTCAAGTTGCAGCGTCTAGAGGCGAGCTGTTTGCCGAATAACGAGCCAAGCAAGGCTGTTTTACGGCGCTGCGGGTTTGAGGAAGAGGGCTTTGCAAGGGAATATCTTCAGATTAACGGCAAAAGAGAAGACCATTTGCTCTGGGGGAAAAACAAGCTCGCAAATAAAGCATAAAGACCCTTTTTATATTCTTTTGCTGCTTCTTGCCCCATGAGGAACGGGCCCCGTAAGCCTTCCGGCAGAAACAGATCTTCCCCCGCGCAGCAACAGCAAAACGCGCCCTAATGTTTCACGCAGGTCTTTGCGTTCAACGACAATATCCACCATGCCGTGTTCTAAAAGATACTCCGCGCGTTGGAACCCGGTTGGAAGCGTCTCGCGAATTGTATTTTCGATAACGCGCGACCCGGCAAACCCGATAAGCGCCCCGCGTTCGGCTATATGAATGTCTCCTACCATGGCAAAACTTGCCGTTACGCCGCCGGTCGTGGGATGGGTAAGGACAACGATAAAAGGCAATTTTGCTTCCTTGACCATATCTGCTGCAACAACAGTTCGTGGCATTTGCATCAAAGATAAAATACCTTCTTGCATACGCGCTCCGCCCGAAGCCGGAAAAACAACAAGAGCGGCCTGTGTTTCTACGGCGCGCTTTGCTGCTGCAACGATGGCCTCGCCGACGGCAGGTCCCATAGAGCCCCCCATGAAGGCGAAGTCAAAAACGGCAAATACGGACTTTACTCCTCTTACCTTTCCCTCGCCGACAACAACGGCGTCCGGGCGCTTTGTTTTTTCTCTCGCGTCTTTCAGGCGGTCGGCATATTTTTTTTGATCGCGGAACTTCAGTGGGTCGGCCAAAACCTTTGGCGTTTCGACTAAGACAAAGCTGTTTTCGTCAAACAAACTTTCCATGCGAACAATGGGGTCCATAGCCAAATGAAAGCCGCATGTGTGGCAAACACACATATTGGCTTCCATGTCGCGCTTGAACAGCATGGCACTACAGCCTGGGCACTTTTCCCATAAATTGTCGGGGATGTCCTTTTTTTGACCAACAAAGGCGCGAATCTTTGGGCGGACAAAATTTGTAAGCCAACTCATGAAAAAACACCTTGTGCTTTAATTCGAGCCAGAAACGGTTGTATCGTTTTTCAATATCACTTGACCCGAGACCGAGGACTATAAAGAGCTTTTATTAGAAAAAACAGCGCCAATTTAGCCGTGTTAACAAAGGGCGAGCCTTAATGCTTTTCTGAAAAAGGCCACAACAAACAATATGTTACGCCGAGCCCCGATTAAACGATCGCAGGGAAAAGCCAAGAGCCCTTTTGTGCGCATCCCGACCAGCCCGACCCAATATTCTCTGGCCTTCTATTAAGAGGAAACACTTCCCAGATTATTTGTTTGTGTCCGGGTCGGGATAAACGTGGGGAAAAGCAGAGCCGCTTGCTTCTGGAGGAGGATCAACAGCAGGCGGCTTCTTCCCGCACGCCAAGAGGGGCAGGACAAAGACTAGCATAACGCTTGCCAAAAAGGCACGCCTCATAAAGCTGGAAAAAACAAAGCCCTTAGGCCGCACGTGAAGCGACATTCTTAACCATGCCGCACATCTCGTTCAGGCTCTCATTGACGCGAACGCCAACCGTCTCCATGGCCTGCGTGTTGCATTTGGCGAGAGTTTCCGAAGCATCGCGCAAGTTGGCGATGTACTTGTCCATCGCGGCCTTGCTGGCTTCCGCCTGCTTAATCGCTTTAGCTTCGGGTGTCGGGCTGGCCATGACTGCCTGCATCATTTGCATCATGTCCTCGATGATCTGGCGGAAGCTGTCCGCTTGACGGCGCCACAGAGCCATCATGCTCTCATAGGAAGCTTGGCTCATTGCCGACATGGCTTCCATGTTCTTGCGCTGAAGAGAATAAATGACTTCCATATCCGGCATTATGGGCATTTTATAATCGCCCATCATCTTCGATAAATCATACATATTTGACATGTCCATGCCGCCCATCATCTTCGACATATCGAACATGTTTGACATGTCATACATTTTGGACATGTCCATGCCGCCCATCATTTTAGACATGTCGAACATCTTAGACATGTCATACATCTTGGACATGTCCATGCCCCCCATCATCTTCGACATATCGAACATTTTGGACATATCCGCCTCGAAGAACGGATTGGTGAACGGCTTAGACATTATGCCTCCTAGGGCGCTGAAAGAAATATGGGGAGGACGGCAGTATCCATCCTCGTTAAGGTTAACTAATATACCGTTCTTAACACTTTGTCACGTTTTTTTTGCAGTGCACACCAGAATAATCAAAAACCAATTTTGTTTAAAAACAATGGGTTGTGTAAAAAAGATCTATAAATACCCACAGACAAGGAAGAATCCTAGAAGAGACAAAAATGCCGCGCTTTATGGGCGCGGCACTTTTGGAAAACGGGAAAGGGTCCCCTTATGCGCTCTTGCGGTCTTCGGCGGCAGCGAGGCCGTCGTCATCCAGAAGAGAGGCAAATTTTGCTGCACTCTTAAATCCGCCATTTCCGGACATCGGCGCGGCTGTCGTGGTTGCGCCCGTGACTTGCATTTCTCCGATGATCTGGCCTCCGGCGCTGACTTCCAGTTCCCCGTATTTGACCATGCCGCTGATGCGACCCGTTGACCGAACCGTAAGGCGTCCATGAACGATCAGTTGACCATCGTAACGACCGGCGATGTCGGCGTTCTCAATTTCAACGCTACCGCGGAATTGCCCTGTTTCATTGATTTCAAGCAGCTTTCCATCGGTCAGCTTAGCTTCGACCTTGCCTGCGACGACAAGGATGTCGCACGACGTAATCTCGCCAGAGAGAGACAATCCGTCGCCGACGATCAGTTTACGCCCATCGGATCCACCGGCAGTGGCGCGGCGACCAACTTCCGGCATGCGTCGGGTTGATCCCGAAACAGCGCGGGGCAGCCCCGAAGATTGCTGGGGAGCGGCGGCAGAAGAACCGTCTTCTGTCATAATTTCTTGATTGTCGGATTTATTTTTTTCTCTGGGGCCAAACATTCGTTACTCCTCCGGAATAAGGTGCATAGGGAAGGCCTGCTTGTTAACACATTATTAACGATATATGCAAGGAGAAACGGGAAAATCAAAAAATAAAATCGCAAAAAAATGTCCTGAAAAGCAACCTTGTAAACAAAAGCAATTTATGACGATATAAAGCTCCGCACTTCCGCGTCCTCTAAATATTAATCCTAAAAAGACATGTATGATCTTTGCGCTATCGGCAACGCCCTTGTTGACATCATAATTTCGACTGACGACGATTTTTTGAAAAAGAACAGCATCGTCAAAGGGGCAATGTCTCTTGTAGACGAAAAAACCGCCAATACGATTTTTGAATTAGCAGGCCCTGCCGTTGAACTTTCTTCAGGAGGTTCTGCAGCCAACAGCCTGTCGGGAGCGGCTTCGCTTGGAATATCGTGTGCTTTTTTGGGAAAGGTCGGGAAAGACTCTTTTGGCGATATTTTCACGCATGATTTGCACGCGCAGAATATCCATTTTACGACACCCGGGGCGGCTACCGCCTCGACGGGCCGTTGCATAATTCTTGTAACGCCCGACGCCCAACGCAGCATGAATACGTATCTTGGCGCTGCCGTAGATTTTGGCCCCGACGATGTTGACGAAAAAACTGTTCAAGATTCCGCCATTACATATCTTGAAGGATACCTTTTTGACAAACCTCTTGCGCAACAGGCCTTCAACAAGGCTGCAAAATTAGCGCACGACGCGGGACACAAGGTATCAATGACGTTGTCGGACGCCTTTTGTGTCAAAAGACATCGCGACGCCTTTTTGGACTTAATTCGACGCGACGTTGACATCGTTTTTGCCAACGAAGCCGAAGCCAAAGAGATGTTCCAAACAAGCGACATAAAGGCAGCAATCTCAGCGCTGCGGGAGCATGCCGAGATCGCTATAGTGACGCGAAGCGAGAAGGGTGCCGTTATCGCTTCGGGCAACGATACGTATGAGATTAAAGCGCATGTTGTGCCCAAAGTGATTGATACAACGGGTGCCGGAGATCTTTTTGCCGCCGGATTTTTATTTGGGCTGTCGCAAGGAAAGCCTTTGTCCGAATGCGGGAGGATTGGCGCAATAGCGGCGGCCGAAGTTATCAGCCATTATGGCCCAAGACCGCAAAGAGAACTCAAAAGCCTGATATGAGCCGATGACAACGAAGAAGACTACGGAAGAAAAAGAAAAGCCGCACTACTTCGGGCACAGACAAAGACTGCGCCAGCGCTTGTTGAATACAGGGGCAGATTCCTTCCAGGACTACGAATTGCTTGAAATCATGTTGTTTGCCGCCGTGCCCCGTCAGGACGTCAAGCCGTTGGCCAAAAAACTTTTA
>Ga0265297_10007865_pt1 | contig 14524 bp, 13 predicted proteins | sample Munlanlwell13791_FD_192502 | JGI IMG/M metagenome (GOLD analysis project Ga0265297, IMG submission 192502) | Leachate microbial communities from a municipal landfill in Southern Ontario, Canada - Leachate well 137-91 | ecosystem: Engineered > Solid waste > Landfill > Unclassified | place... | reverse complement strand
TACCACAAGGGGCGCCTTCATTACCGCTATAAATAGCCTTTCCAACGTCAAAAAAATCTTTCTCAACTTGCATAAACCCCGGCGAAGTTTTTTGTTTTATAGCCAATAAGTCAGCATTGTTTCTTATAGTAGCTAAAACAGACGGCGTTGATACTGTTACTACATTTATGTTTAATTCATTTATATAAAAACGATCAATACCGGGGCTTGTCGGAGACGGTGCATCATCGTGAAGAACAGAAACGCTTGTATCTTTTGGATGTTTAAAAGTAAAACCATACTGAGAATTTGTATAAGTTTTCCAATCAGTAGTAACATCTGTTGATGTACTTGTAGTACTTATTGCCTTGTTTGGATTATCTTGATTTACATTACCCTTATTAAAATAAATGTAAGACCCTCCACCAATAACCAATAGCGCAATTATTGTAATCAAGACTGGCGCGATAAAACCTTTTTGTGAGTTTTTCATAATAATAAAATTATACATTAATTATTAATTTTGTATAATAAGACCGATAAATGGCGCCAGACGAACTTAAAAATTATATTAGAAGCTCTCTTGCAAAAGGGGAAAATCTTAATGAAATCAGTAAGAATCTTATTGATAATGGCTGGCTTGAAACTGACATTTTAGAAGCCCTAAATAAACTTGGAATTACTAATAGTAAACCGACAAGAGGAAGCGAGGGCTTTTTCGCCTTATTAATAGTAATAATATTAATGCTTGGGGCGTCTACTTTTTACTTATGGAATAATAAAATTAACCTTGCTGATACTAATTCAAAAAAGGTTCAAGAATTTTATACTAAGCTTTCTGATTCCCAAGTAGCATTCACTGATGCTGGAGAGATGGTCTTACCTGATGAACAAAAATTCCTAACTCAAAAAGACACTTATATTAAGGAAGGCACTGATTTTATTGAAGCCAATCTTCGTACTATGAAATTAAAACTTTACAGCGCGGGAAAAGAAATAAATACTCTTGATATTCAGAGTAAGGGAAAAAAAGATAGTTGGTGGCAGACTCCGACCGGAGATTATAATATTTTAAGTAAGGAAATTAATCATTTTTCGTCAATTGGTCATGTTTGGATGCCATATAGTATGAAATTTTACGGTAATTATTTTATTCATGGTTGGCCATACTATGATGATGGAACTCCCGTAAGTAAAACTTATTCTGGTGGTTGTATAAGAATGAAAGACGAAGATGCAAAAATAGTATTTGATTTTGCAAAAAATGGAATGCCATTACTTGTACTTGAAGATCAAGAAAACGAAACCTTTGGCAATCTTATAAAAAGCAATACCAATTCCCCGTTACCCAATATAACAGCCGAATCATTTCTTATTTCAAATCTTGCCACGGGAGAAAATATAATAGAAAAAAATAGCGAAAAACAACTTCCTATAGCATCGCTAACAAAGTTAATGACAGCCGTAGTCGCCCATGAAATTGTTTACTTGGGAAAACAAGTTAAAGACATTTATCCAACCTCGACTTCAACAGGATTTAGTCCACAAATGGGAAAATATTATTCAGGCTTTGATTTGCTCTTCCCTTTGCTTATGCAATCATCCAATGATTCTGCAAAAATATTGGCTTCTTTTATCGGAGAAAAAACTTTTATCACCAATATGAATGAGAAGGCAAATTCTCTTTCGATGAATGATTCGAACTTCGCCGACTCATCTGGGATTGATAATGAAAATTTATCTTCAGCAAAAGATATCAAAAAATTATTAAATTATATTTTTTACAAAAGACATTTTATATTTGATATTACAAAAGGAATTGTGCCAAAAAACTCTGGCCTCGTAGAAGTTGGAGATACCATTGGTATTCTTTCTCTAGAAAATTTTAATGAGTTCTCTGATAATCTCGAACTCATTGGAATGAAGAATGGCGAAACGACGGTTGCAAAACAAACAATGGCTTCTGTGTGGAATATAAAAACACCAAGTGGAAATGTTCCTATTTCAATTATTGTTTTAGGTTCAGAAAATAGGAAATTGGATACAGAAAACTTATTAAATTGGATTAAGAATAATTACATCGTAAGTATATAAAAGGCCACTCACTTGAGTGGCCTTTTGGCTTTAAATCAAAACGAGATTTGATATATCGGCCAAATTTTCTCCTTAGGACCGATACCATGCTTGGCCCAAGAATGAATGGCATTTATTTCGGCAATCGTAATGGCCGAAATAAATATTTTACTTAAATTTCTATCAACCTTTTTTAATAAATGGGCTGTTCCACAGACACCTACCATCCCAATAAAACCGGTAAGTGAACCGAATCCTCTGTCAAAAAGGTATCGCGCAACGCGATTCCCTTCAGAATTACAAAAGAATTCAGCCCTGTACCTAGTGGCTATCAGACCGTCAGGATATTCAATCCGATCAATCATGGTAACCACTATTGTCTCGGGACTCCTAAGAGCAGGGAGAGTGTAGGCGTTTACGTCCAAATGAATTAGGGCGCAAGCCTGCCCGACTGAGCCCCAAAAAGCCCAATCAGACGATAAACTCTCCCCGACTTTGTAACAGCCTGGGACACTCTTCGAATCCACTCTTTCTGTAGCGAAAGAGGTGGACAGGTTTAAAATGAAACTTAAGATTAAAAAGATCCTCATGCCTCACCCCCCTCGAGGATATTGACTTCTTTCTTAATAATAGCATATTTTTTACATTTTGTCAAAATAAGCTAAATACTGTTTCATTGTAAAAATGGTGACGGGACAATGGACAACAAATAAAAATAGCCCTTTCGGGCTATTTTTACTTTGTTTCCTTTTTTTGTTTACCGACTTTTCTTCGGCTGACAATCAAGTAATTTGAGTATTTCTTTGGAGTTCTGGACTTTTGACCTTTTCCTGTTGGATGACCGGTCCAAGTCTTTGCTCTTCTCGTTCCTCTTCCGTGCTTTCCTTCTCCTCCTCCATATGGGTGGTCCATAGGATTCATAACTGCTGCTCTGACTGTTGGGCGGATACCCATCCATCTTGTCCTTCCCGCCTTTCCGACATTTACAAGCCAGCTTTCTTCATTTGAAACTGAACCGATAGATGCCCAAGCGTTTTCTGGAACTTTTCTTACTTCTGTTGAAGGAAGTTTGATGTGAACATATCCAGCATCGTTTGCAACAACTTGGCAGAAGTTTCCAGCTGAACGGCAAAGTTTTGCTCCACCATTTGCTTTGATTTCTACGTTGTAAACGAATGTACCGACTGGAATTCTTTTTAATGTTGTTCTGTTTCCCACTTTTAATTCAGCAGTTTCAGAAACAACGAATTCATCTCCAGCTTTAATATCTTTTGGCAAAAGAACATATCTCTTTTCACCATCTTTATATTGAACCAAACCGATAAACCCAGTTCTAAATGGATCATATTCAACTGTCAAAATTTTTGCAGGAATATCTTTTTTGTTATAAATAAAATCGATATCGCGATAAACAGTTTTGTTTCCTCCTCCCTGGTGTCTGACAGTCATTCTTCCATAATTGTTTCTTCCACCAAATTTCTTTTTACCTTTCGTTAATGCTTTTAGAGGTCGAGATACAGTTAAAACACCCCTGTATGTAACAGTTGATCTGTGTCTTACACCTGCTGATGTTGGTCTATAGTATTTCATGATATTTTTATATAAACGCTATCTTATCCCCCTTTTTAAGGAAAACAAGAGCTTTTTTAACTGACTTTTTACTACCCGACTTTCCTCTAGTAAAAACTTTTTTTGCTGGAAGATTTACAATATTAACCTTAACTGGGGTTACTTTGTAAATTTCTTTTATTGCTTTTGCAATCTGATTTTTTGTTGAACCTTTCAAAACTTCAAAAGTATAAACGTTTTGAGATTCTGCCTTGATTCCTGATTTCTCAGTAATTTTTGGGTTCTTGATTGTAGATAAAATTCTTTCTGTCATATTATTTTTGAAGTTTTGACTCTAATAATTTTATCGACTCTTCTGGATTCTCAATAACGAGATATTTTACGTTCAACAAATCAACCGGATTTATATTTCTAAATTCGTCTACTGATACATTTCCAAGGTTCGCAAAACTCTTTTCAGTAACCTGGTTTTTTGAAGATGTTGCGATTATTGCACTGTTATTCTTTTTTGAGAATAAATCTGAATAATCTTTAATTTTTGAAAGTGATTTCAAAACATTAATAGCATCAACCGTTTTTGGTTTTGCAATTTTTATTGAATCAACAAAAACGATTTCACCGTCTTTCATTTTTCTAGAAAGAATTGTGAAAAGAGCTTTTGCCTTCATTTTCTTGTTTACCTTTCTATCATAATTCTTGAGATTGTTTGGACCATGCGTGACACCTCCTTTTACCCAGATAGGTGATCTTGTGGAACCGTGTCTTGCTCTTCCTGTTCCCTTTTGCTTCCAAGGTTTCTTACCTCCACCAGAAACTTCTCCTCTGCCTTTTGTGTGGGCATAGATTGTTCTTGCGTTTGAAAGCATTGAGTATGTAACCTGGTGAACCAAGTCAGCATTCCAATTCAATCCAAAAATGTTTGCTGGTAATTTTACTTCACCGACTTCTTTTCCGGATTGGTTATAAACTTTTGATGACAAAGCAGAAACAGCTTTCTTTTCAACTTTCTCAGTTGAAACTTTCTTTGTTGCTCTCGTCTTTTTTGTTTTAGTTTGTTTTTCCATATTTTTGATATTGGATTATTAACCTCTCACTTCAACGAGAGTACCTCTTCTTCCAGGAATTGCTCCCTCTACAAGAAGTTTGCTGTTGTCTTTGTCGACTGCAATGACTTTCAAATTTTTAACTGTTATTCTATCACCTCCCATTCTTCCAGCCATTCTCATTCCTTTTGGAACCATATTTCTTAGTCCTCCGCTGATTGATCCAGGAGCGTTTTCACTATGCTTCTGACCGTGACTTCTTGGTTGTCCTTCAAAACCGTGTCTTTTGATGACGCTTTGGTAGCCCTTACCTTTTGAAATGGCTGAGACTTCTACCAAGTCTCCTGCGACAAAAGATGACAAATCAATTTTATCTCCAATTTTGAATGAAGAAGTGTCTTCTATTCTAAATTCTTTGAGATACCTTGCATTCAATCCGTTTAAGTGACCCTTTAAAGCTTTGGAAAGATTTTTTTCTTTCTTGTCTCCATAGCCAACCTGGACTGCGTCATAGCCGTCTTTTGTTTTTGATTTTATCTGAGTTACGGTAAGAGGTCCCGCATTCAAAATCGTTACGGGATGTACTATTCCGTTCTCGTCAAAAACTTGCGCCATATTCTGTTTTGTTCCGAGTATAAATTTCATGTTAATTTCCTTGTTGAATGAAACGAATCTTTCAAAACCACACCCCGTGCTGTTGCACGGGGTATGAAAATTGCGAGTCTCACTCTTTAATTTTCTATATCATCTTTACCTCGATGTTTACACCTGAAGGTAAATTCATATTTGTAAGAGCTTCAATTACTTTTGCTGACGGATTAATGATATCGATAAGTCTTCTGTGAATCCTCATTTCGTATTGTTCTCGTGCATTTTTGTAGACAAAGGAAGCACGGTTGACTGTATATTTCTTAATTTCCGTTGGAAGTGGTATTGGACCGACAACTTGCGCATCGTGGCGAAGAGCCGTTTCAATAATCTGCTTAACTGAAGAATCGAGTATTTTGCTATCATAAGCTTTTACTCTAATTCTCAAGACAGAAGATCCTTCGGTTTTTGAAGCATTTTTTGTTTTTAAAGTAACTGTCTCACTCTTAGTATTCTTTTTTGTGGTTTTTTTATCCATTGATTTTTAAGGAACAAGGCGACATTAAAGTATAAACTTATCCCGTTTTCAACCTTGCCTTTCGATAAAGTTGAATACAAAGATAGTCGCCTTATGACCTTATTTTTCTAAGCTACGACTTTCGTAACGACTCCTGAACCGACAGTCTTTCCTCCTTCTCTGAATGCAAATCTCATTTTTTCTTCCAAAGCGACTGGAGCAACGAGTTTTACTTTGAATGTAACTGTGTCTCCTGGCATAACCATTTCAACACCTGGGTTAAGGGTAACATCTCCAGTAACATCAGTTGTTCTCATATAGAACTGTGGTTTGTAACCTGACATAAATGGGGTGTGTCTTCCTCCCTCTTCCTTTTTCAAAACGTAAACTTCTGCTTCAAATTCTGTATGTGGGGTTGTTGTACCAGGTTTGCAAAGAACTTGTCCTCTGTGGACATCTTCTTTCTTTGTACCTCTGATAAGAATACCCGCATTGTCTCCTGATTGACCTTCTTTGAGTTGTTTGTTGAACATTTCAATACCGGTAACTGTTGTTTTTGTTGTTGGTTTAATACCGACAATTTCAACTTCGTCACCAATTTTGACAACACCTCTTTCGATTCTTCCAGTAACAACTGTTCCTCTTCCTTCAATTGAGAAGATATCTTCAATTGGCATAAGGAATGGTTTTTCTACGTCTCTAACTGGCAATGGGATGTATGTATCGAGAGCGTTCATAAGCTCAGCAATACATTTTGCTCCTTCTTCGTCTGCTGATTTTGCTTCAAGAGCTTTCAAAGCTGAACCTCTAACGATAGGGGCTCCTGCTCCGTCAAATTGATATTTTGTCAAAAGGTCTCTGATTTCAGCTTCAACAAGATCCAAAAGATCTTTGTCATCAACTAAATCAACTTTGTTCAAAAATACAACAATTTTAGGTACACCAACTTGTCTTGCCAAAAGAACGTGTTCTTTTGTTTGAGGCATAGGACCGTCAACTGCAGAAACAACCAAAATAGCACCGTCCATTTGTGCAGCACCGGTGATCATGTTTTTGACATAATCAGCGTGTCCTGGACAGTCAACGTGTGCGTAGTGTCTTGTATCTGATGAATACTCAACGTGTGAAATAGCAATAGTAATGATCTTTGTAGGATCTCTTCTACCTGCTGATTCTGACGCTTTTGCAACCTGATCGTAGCCGATCTGATTTGCCAAACCTTTTAGCGACTGAACGTGTGTGATAGCCGCTGTTAAAGTTGTCTTTCCGTGGTCAATGTGGCCGATTGTTCCCACATTAACGTGCGGTTTGTCTCTTAAAAATTCTGCCATATTCTATTATTAGATTTTCAAAATAAAGTGCGCGAGAACACAAACTCTACTTTAAAAACCTTTGATTAATTCTCATCATCCGCCATTTCGGCGAACTGTAGAAACTATTAAATTTACGACTTTGCAACTTGTACGTAATTAAAAAAACGCACAAAACGCGTGCTACACATACTAACAAAACTCCAATAAATGTCAAATCAAGAGTTTTTGATTAAAACCAATAAAAAACCCGGCTACTTACGTAGCCGGGCACAGTCCTTCGCCATCAATCACGAAAAGGAAACTTGTGGCTGATGACATAGAAGGAAACCAGAAAGGACAAAAGGGGGGCAATAGACACCCAACCCTTCCCCAAGGTTTCCGTTTTGTACGGTAGGGCCTTGTGTACGTCGGGCTTTCGCCGGAAATACATAACGATTGACCCCGCGCAAAAAAAGATCGCGGCTCCCGACAAAAACCACTTCCAGGCTCCGATAAACCACCAGACGCCTAAAAGGTTGTACAATCCGATCATGCCGGCGATAGTGTTACCGATGACAACACCAGACATCGCAAGCATTAGGTTATCATCCCCGTACTTCGTCTTGAAAAGGGGGATGAATGAAACCAGCGGAAAAGAGACCAGAAAGACAAACTGGTCCCCGGGTGTTTTGGTCAAAATCGGCGTCAAGAAAAGCGTGACGCCGAAAACCAAAAGTGAAATCAAAATTCCTTGAATCAGTTTTCGCACGTCGAGCTCCTTGTGAAATGAGATAATTCGTCCGATATATTTCTACATTTTAAACCCGGGCTTGTCAAATCAGCCACCGACTCTCTATCTCCCTCTTAATAGTTTTACAAATTCCTCAAGAATTCTTGTTGCCTCTAAAACGGTGGCAACATTTACATTTTTATTTGAAGTTATTCCGCCAATTGTTACTTCGGCCGTATTACTTAAGCCATTTGTTGCATTTTCCACCTGAATTGAATAGGTTCCGTTCGACACAGTCGTAATAAAGGACATTTGAGTACCGTCGGAAAGGATTGAGAGATCCGAATAATCACCGGACCAGTTGTAAAGGACACAATCTTGTAATCTCTCACCGGAAATAGTGATTACATTCCCCGAGGATGACGCGACTGATGAAACGGAATTTATGTAAGGAGAAATTTGGCCAAAAACTTCTTGTGTTCCAGTAACTATTGAAGGAATATTAATGGTGAAATTTGTTGAGGAATTTGAATTTCTGTTAACGGTCATTGTTGAATTGGCGATGGTAGCGGAATAATTTCCGTGCTTTAAACCTCTTGGATCAACAGAAGCAGAAATAGAAAATTGTTTTATTTGTCTTGCCGGAATAGAATACATCGGACTACCGCTTTGATCTCTGACAAAACCAACATTAACCTGTGGAGTTATTGTTGCGGAAACGGTCGTTTGGTTTGAATCCGAATCTCTAAATGTAACGTTTAAACCATTTTTATAAATGTATAAATCTTGGCTTCCTGCAAAAATAGAAACATTAAATGTTGCTGTTAGAGCATCTTCCTCACTTTCAGAATTATATGAAAGTTCGATTGTTTGAGAATCATCTGACGTTATAGTTGATACTGAAGAAGGAATTGTAGAATCAATAACAAGAGAATGATTGTAAGTTTGATAAGCTGAATCATAATCTAAAATTACATCCCAAAGATTAATCATCTTTTTCCCATTAAAATATAGATCGTTGCCTTCTCCTGGAACATTTTGCATCCACCATCTCTGAAAACCATTTTGAGTACATCCCCATTTTGAACAACTTATTATCGTTTTTTCTCCCGAACCGTCTGGATGCCAGTCCTCACACTGGTTTGAAACTTCAGTTGTTTTATTCCAAACATAATTTTCTGTACCAAAAGGATCATCGTTATTTGGCCCGGCATGTGCCCAACCGCAACTGTTCAAATTGTATGTATCTTTTACAAAATGACTCATCAAACTACCGGTAAGAAACATCTGGAATAAATTTCCCCCTCCGGAAATAGTACCGAAATAATTCCATTCAACTTCAATTTGATGCTGGGTACTTTCCATAGCCTCGCCCAAGCCTCTACCCGGGTTAAAATTGTAAAGAATATAAGTATGTCCACAAACTGGAAGAGTTAAGCCTCCGCCGTTTGCAACTTCACTACCAGACCCTGAGGCTGGCGCCATTCTCGATTCTGAGTGACCAGTCATGCCCGGCAAGTTTGCCCAAAGCCATACTTCTTTCACTCCATGATCATCAACATAATGACAAATATTATCGTTCAAAAGCATTTGAGGTTCGTTAATTCTTCTTGTCGGTAACATGCTTGTTACTAGAGGATAATCAGTAAAGTGCTCTTTTCTTTCGATAATATTGTAAGTAATGTACGGAGAAATAGACGAATCGTTAAAACCGTGGTATCTTGATCCATCAGTTTTAAGCTCAACAAGACTATCTTCAATATTTTGCATATGGGCTCTTCCAACAGAAAGTGTTGGTGCCCAATCGCCTGTTTTTGTAATATCAATTAACGCATTCGGATCCGAAGATGTTGCTCCGGAAACCAATGGAAAATATCTTATTACGAGAACATTCAAGGTGTTTGTTGTTGCTTCTGGAACAGATTCAACCGTTACGTCAACAGTTCCACAATTGTTACTTTCATTAGATTCATCGACTGAATTATTTGCATCAACACATAATTTAATCGTATGTGTTCCAGAAACTGAAGTCCAAACGAAATTTAAACTCGTGCTTGAAAAAGTTGAACCGGCAGAAACGGCGCTTGATGAGGAATATTTAGACTCAACATCATCGACATACCATTTGATATTTGATACTCCCGCATTTGTCTCACCTGAGTTTGATATTGATGCACTAAACGTTACTGAATCACCCTCGGTAATAGTTGTCGGCGAATATGAAATTGTACCAGGAGCAAGATTGGCTTTTGTCGGTATCGGAGTTGTCACAACCGATGAACCGCCTCCCCCGCCACCACCTCCTCCCCCACCCATCACGATAGATGAGGTCGTTAATGTTGCCGTTTTTGTTGTAGTTGTAGTTGTAGTTGTAGTTGCAGTCGAAGTAGATGTTGATGTTTTTGTTGAAGTGGAGGTCGACGTTGTTTTTACAGCAACAATCGGCTCAGCATTTTTACAGGATATTTCTCTAATTTTTGATCTGGTATATAAACCAGTATATCCTGTTTGTGATACTCCATACTTCTTTTGAAATGCTATAACGGCATTTTTAGTGAGTTGTCCATAATAACCCGTTGATTCGCTATTCAAAAATCCGTTTTCTCTTAGATAATCCTGCAATAAGGTGACTTCCCCGCTAGTGTCAGAATCTCTGGAACCCAAAGTCATATTGTTTTTCAAGTAGAGACAATATGAGCCAGAAGTAGCCGGCGTAGTACTTACAGTTGTCACAGCAGTTGTTGTTGGTTTCACTAAACCAAGGACGGTTTTAACGTAGCTTGCAACATTAGAATCAATAAAACCGAGGGATACTAAAAAATCGATATCCTGTGATGTCAGAGCTTGTGCCTTGTTGAATCCAAAACAAAAAATTGAAATGAAAATCAATACGCTAACTAAATATTTCCTCATACTAACCATTATAATCCTCAAAAAATATTTGTCAGCAAAAAAAACGGCCTTTCGGCCGTTTTTTATTTTTTAGTGAAACCTTCTAATGCTTTAAGCGCTTCAACTGGAACCATATAAACCACCGTGTTTGATTGATCAGATGACATATCGTTTATCGATTGAAGTGTTCTCAAATGCAAAGCTCCGGGCGTTTTCGCAAGCATTTCAGCTGCCTTTGCAATGTTTTGTGATGCTGCAAGTTCTCCTTCAGAATTGATTATCACTGCCCTCTTCTCTCTTTCAGCTTCTGCTTGTTTACCTATTGTTCTTTCCATTTCTGCTGGCAAACTAACATCTTTAAGTTCAACATTTTGAACCTTCAAACCCCAAGCATCAGTTTCTTTATCAACAATTTCTCTAATTCTTTCGGCAATTTTATCTCTACTTGAAAGCAATTCATCGAGAGTTACTTCACCGACAATATTTCTCATCGTTGTCTGAGCATATTGAGAAATAGCATATCGAAAATCTTCAACTTCGATAACCGCTTTCTCTGCATCGCTTACCTTGTAGTAAATAACGGCATTTACCCTGACTGAAACGTTGTCTCTCGTAATTGCATTTTGATCCGGAACGTCAACAGCTTTGATTCTCACATCTACTTTTTTGTATATTTGAAAAATTGGAACAACAATTCTCCATCCTGGTTCCATGACACTAGAAAATCTTCCCATCGTAAACTTTATTCCCCTCTCATATTGATTAACCTGTTTTATTGATGCAATCACAATAAGTATTGCAAACCAAATTATAAAAAAATCCATTTGTGTAATGATTAAACTGGTAATAAGAATATATTATCATAAAAAATCAAAAAACAGCCTTTCGGCTGTTTTTTTGGATGTTAACCTATATTCTCTGTGTAGTTACTCCTCTGGCTTCAATAATATCTTTTGCAACATTTGGTGGAACAATTTCATATTGTCCGAATTCCATTGTTGATGAAGCTCTACCTTCAGTTACAGATCTCAAAGTGGTTACGTAACCGAACATTTCTGCAAGAGGAACATTTGCTCTGATAACCTTGTTCATTCCTCTGTCAAACATTTCTGTTATTTGACCTCTTCTTGAGTTAAGAGTTCCCGTAACGTCACCCATGAATTTTTCTGGAGTAACAACCTCAACCTTCATGATAGGTTCAAGCAAAACTGGTTTTGCTCTCTTTGCTGCATCTTGGAAAGCTTGAGAAGCTGCAATTTTGTATGCAATTTCTGAAGAGTCAACATCGTGGTAAGAACCGTAAGTAAGTTCGCAAGAAACATTTACGACTCTGTAACCAGCAACAATTCCTCTTTCCATAGCTTCTTTAACACCTTTTTCAACTGCTGGAATAAATTCTCCTGGAATGACACCTCCCTTGATAGAATCGATGAATTCAAATTCATCTGTTCTGTGTACGTTCTTCGGAATCTTTGCTCCTTCTTCAAGCGGTTGCATTGGCTTGATCTTGATGAGAACGTGACCGTACTGACCTTTACCTCCTGATTGTTTAATGTACTTCTCTTCCTTTTCAGCTTCACCAGTAATTGTTTCTTTGTAAGCAACTTGTGGTTTTCCAACATTGGCCTCAACGTGGAATTCTCTCTTCATTCTGTCTACAAGAATTTCAAGGTGAAGTTCTCCCATACCAGCCATGATGGTTTCACCGGTTTCTGGGTCGGATTTAATCTTAAAGGTTGGATCTTCGTCAGAAAGTTTTTTCAAAGCTAATCCCATTTTTTCTTGGTCAGCTTTCGTTTTTGGTTCAATTCTCAAGTTAATAACTGGTTCAGGGAATGTAATTTGGTCGAGTAAAATTGGATTTTCTTCATCACAAAGAGTGTGAGAAGTTTTTGCATTCTTCAATCCGACAGCTGCCGCGATTTCTCCAGCAAAGACTGTTTCTACTTCTTCCCTATCATTAGCGTGCATTCGAACAACCCTTCCCAATCTTTCTTTTTCTCCTGTTGTTGAATTATAAATGTAGGAACCTGCTGAAACTGATCCTGAATAAACTCTAAAATATGTAAGTTGACCGACGAATGGATCGTTTTGAACTTTAAAGGCAAGAGCACAGAATGGTTCTTCATCTGATGCGTGTCTTACTATCTCGGCGCCATTTCTTGGATCAACTCCTTTTACTGGAGGAATATCAAGTGGTGATGGAAGATAATCAACGACAGCGTCAAGAGTAAGTTGAATACCTTTGTTCTTCAAAGCTGATCCCGTAAATACAGGAACAATTGTGTTTGCAATTGTTGCTTTTCTCAAGGTTTTCTTAAGATCATCTATTGAAATTTCTTTTCCTTCCAAATAATCATTCATCAACTTTTCATCCTCTCCAACAATTTTTTCAACAAGCTCTGCTCTGTATTTCTTTGCGTCTTCAAGCATGTTTGCTGGAATTTCATCTTCTCTGATTATTTCACCCATTTTTCCTTCAAAATAATAGGCTTTCATTTTCATAAGATCTACAAGTCCGTTGAAATCTGATTCAGAACCGATAGGAAGTTGCATCCTTACAGCATTTTTTGTAAGTCTTTCCAAAATTGATTGGTATGATCTTTCGAAAGATCCTCCGGTTCTATCAAGTTTGTTAATAAGACAAATTCTTGGAACTTTTCCTTCATCAGCATATCTCCAGTTTGTTTCTGATTGAGGTTCAACACCGGCAACACCGTCAAAAACAACGACAGCTCCGTCGAGAACTCTCAAAGATCTTTTAACCTCAGCGGTAAAATCAATGTGTCCTGGAGTATCAATAATATTAAATCTTACTTTTTTTGAAGTATCTTCTTTTGGCATGTAAGAAGGATTCCAGAAACATGTAATTGCAGCGGAACAGATGGTGATACCTCTTTCTCTCTCTTGTTCCATCCAGTCAGTTGTGGTTTCACCTTCGTGAACCTCTCCAATATCATGTTGAGCTCCGGTGTAATACAAAACACGCTCGGAAGTCGTTGTTTTTCCCGCATCGATGTGGGCGATGATTCCGAAATTTCGTACTTTTTCTAATGGATAATCACGTTTCATAATTTAACTTTCTAAATTTTTAAAATAATAATTTTTAATATAGTTATTTTAAATAATTTTCAATGAATTGCGAATCGCTAGAAAAAATTTGCGACCAAGCGGTACAAAACGTACAGCGCGGGAGAAAATTTTTTCGGCAACGAAACAAGTCGTGAAAATTACTTAAAAATTACCAAGCAAAGTGAGCGAAAGCCTTGTTTGCTTCTGCCATCTTGTGAACGTTTTCCTTTTTCTTTACCGCTTCCCCTTCGTTCTTTGATGCTGCGATAATTTCATCGGCTAATTTTTCTGCGATTGGAGCCCCCTTCTTTGATCTTGCTGCTTCAATAATCCATTTCATTGATAAAGCGGCTCTTCTTCCAGGTCTAACTTCCATAGGAACCTGGTAATTTGCACCTCCAACTCTTTTTGATCTGATTTCCATGTTTGGAGCAGTGTTAGAGAGAGCAAGCTCAAAAACCTCAACTGGGTTTTTAACCTTTGCTTTTTCTTTTATTATTTCAAAAGTGTCATAAATTGCTCTTTCGGCAACACTCTTTTTTCCATCATACATTATGTAGTTTATAAGCTTTGAAACTTTTTCAGAATCATACTTATAGTCTGGCTGTATCTTATTCTTTGATTTAATTTTTCTTCTCATTTTTTTATAGGAAAATTAATAGCGACTATTTTGTAGCTTTTGGTTTTTTAGCACCGTAAGAGCTGCGATCTTTCTTTCTGCCTTCGACTCCTGTAGCATCGAGAACTCCTCTAACTATTTGGTATCTGA
>Ga0265297_10007864_pt1 | contig 14525 bp, 14 predicted proteins | sample Munlanlwell13791_FD_192502 | JGI IMG/M metagenome (GOLD analysis project Ga0265297, IMG submission 192502) | Leachate microbial communities from a municipal landfill in Southern Ontario, Canada - Leachate well 137-91 | ecosystem: Engineered > Solid waste > Landfill > Unclassified | place... | reverse complement strand
ATCCTTTTCAATATTTTCGGCTAATTATACCATATCTAGACGAAATTTTTTACAAAAGTTTTTCGATGTATCGGACATATCCCATATTTTTTTATTGCATTAATATGTTCCTGAGTGCCATATCCTTTATTATTTCCAAAACCATACTGTGGATATATCCGGTCATATTCATCCATCATACGATCACGTGTTACTTTTGCTATTATAGATGCTGCTGCGATAGAAATTGATAAAGAGTCACCATGTACAATAGCTGTCTGGTTCATCTGCAGACCATCAACTAGAAAAGCATCTGTCAGTACATGGTCAGGAATCGATTCAAGTTTTTCAATAGACCTTTTCATAGCGAGTTTGTCTGCATTTGCTATATTAATATCATCTATTTGCTTATTTGTTATGGTGTGAATGCTTGCAGCAACACAATTCTTCAGAATTGTATCAAATAATTTATTCCTTTTGTCAGCTGTGAGTTTTTTAGAATCATTTATACCAAAAAATAAATCATTATTCTTAAGTATTACTGCTCCAGCAACGATTGGTCCGGCAAGTGGTCCCCTGCCTGCTTCATCTGTACCAGCTATTAATGAGTTACCAGTATTATGGAGGAAATTCTCATATTTTCGTAATTTAAGGAGTCGTTCGTTTTCTGCGTTTATAAGGTCCATGCATTTAGTATAGAATTTCTGGTCAGAATATTCTGAAAGGATAATCTTGCAGTCATTTATAGAGTTAGCAAAGAATATGTCTTTTAATTCCCTAAAAGTCATTTGGTTCCTCCAATGATATCTTGCCTATCCTGCCGCTTCTAAATTCATCAAGAATTATTGTAGAAGCTTTAAGAATGTCCGGTTCACCTTTTGATTTAAAGAATTTCCTGTTTTCACAAATATTTAGCAGAATATCATGCGGTTCCTCTTTTATGCTTCCAATACAATATCTTTCTTTCAGATTGTCCGGATATCTTTTGGATAAAAACTCTATTAACTTCCTGCATAGCTGTTCTATATCAAGAATATCATCATTAATAGCCTGTGTGAAAGCAAGATTCATTGCGACAAGATCATCATTGAATTTTGGCCACAATACTCCGGGAGTGTCAAGTAAATGAATATTAGTGTTAATTTTTATCCATTGTCTGTCTTTTGTAACTCCAGGTTTATCTCCTGTTCTTGCAGGAGCTGAGCCAGTAAGTTTATTTATAAAAGTGGACTTACCTGAATTGGGTATTCCGCAGACCATTATCTTTACAGGTCTTCTCAGCATTCCTTTTAATCTGTCTTTTTCAAACTTTTTTTCCATAATTTTGTTAACAGCAGTTAGAAAATTTTTAATCCCTGTACCTGATTTGCTATTAACCAGAATTATAGGAGTGTCAATTGATGCGTAATAGTTCTGCCATTTTTCGGTGGTATTCGGATCTGCGAGGTCAGCTTTATTCAATATGATGATCTGCATCTTGTTCTTGAACAACTCTTTAAAATCAGGATTTCTGCTTGAATACGGTATTCTTGCGTCTAAAACCTCTACTACAAGATCAACCAGTTTCAAATTTTCGTTTATCATTCTTTTAGCTTTCGCCATATGTCCGGGATACCAATTAATATTCATTACTAATTTCTCACTTAATTTTATTCATTGTTATATTATACCTCATTATAGGTAATTATAAAAAAAACGGGAGCCAGTCCCGTGTTTTTTACTTTGTTATAAGTTTTTCTCTAACTTTAGCTGCTTTTCCGACTCTGTCTCTCAAATAGTAAAGTTTAGCTCTTCTGACCTGACCTCTTCTAATAACTTCGATTGAATCGATTTTTTGGGAATTTAAAGGAATTATCCTCTCTACTCCTACACCATATGATATTCTTCTTACATTAATTGTTTCTGTAAGCCCTTTGCCTTTTCTAGCTATAAGGGTACCCTCATATGACTGTATTCTTTCCCTGTTTCCTTCTTTAACCTTGAGGTTGACTTTAAGGAAATCACCTATTTGAAGATCTGGCAAGTCTGTTCTAATCATGCTCTGCTCGATTGATTTGACTAAATCCATATTTCTAATCCTCCCTTCATCTTAGCGTTCATATATCAATTTGATACAGTGGACCGCCTTTTACGAACCTGCGATATTGTATCACAGGTTTTTAAATATGTAAATAAATATTTTTACAGCTAATTAAGTGAACCAATTTTTGTTAAAGGCCATGTTCTGAATACGACTTTGCCTATAATGGATTCGACAGGTATAGCTCCTATGGATCTGCTGTCTCTGCTGACAAGCCTGTTATCACCTAATACGAAAACATGACCATCGGGAACAACATAGGGCATATCGATAAGTCTTTCGAAAGTTGCATAATAGTCTTTTAAATAGGGTTCATCAAGTTTTCTTCCATCAATGTATACAATTCCATTGATAAGATTTATTTCTTCACCTTCTAAAGCAATCACTCGTTTAATATAATCTTCTCTGTTAGCAGTGGGAAATAGTCTTCTGAACCATACGATATCATTCAAAAATGTAAGCCATTTGAATTGCACTGGCTCAATTTCGATTATAATGATATCATTTTTTTTCACTCCTTCGATATTAAGCGTTATTTTACTCATAATAAGTATATCACCTGTTTTCAAGGTATTTTCCATTGACGGACCATAAACCTTGACTGGTTCTCCAATAAAGCCTCTGAATATTGTAACAAATATTATAACGAATATGAAGGAACGGATCCAAAGGAGCAGTTCTTTTGAGTTATGCTTTTTTTTCTTTTTTTCATCAATCTCATGATACATTGATTCAAGTGTGAAATCATCATTCTGGATGAACTCTTCAAATTCCTTCTGATTATCATATTCATTTAAATTTCTCATATTGAGATAACCTCTAAATTTTTCATACAATGTTCTATAATATTTTCAATATCCAAAACCTTTTCAGATTGTATGATTCTGCTTAAAATAGGTTTTGTTTTAGGATGTTTCGCTACAAATATAGTACAACAATCCTCATAAGGCAATATTGAAGTTTCAAAAGTGTCGATTTTTCTTGCAATTTCAACTATTTCTGTTTTATCCATTCCTATCAAAGGACGTAAAACCAGAAAATCAGCTGCATCATCAGTAACTGTAAGGCTTTCAATCGTCTGACTTGCAACTTGTGCTAATGATTCTCCTGTTATAATTCCTTGGCAATTATTCCGTCTTGCAATTTCATTTGCAATATACATCATTACTCTTCTCATTATTATAGTAAGTTCATCATGAGGGCATTTTTCATAAATCTCCAGTTGCGGTTTTGTGAAATGAATAATATGGAGTTTATTAAGCAAAGTATAAGGTTTAATGATTTTTGCAAGATCAATGACTTTTTCTTTTGCTTTTTCTGATGTATAAGGTTCGCTGTGAAAGTATACTGCTTCAAGAAGCAAACCTCTTTTTGCCATCATATAGCCTGCAACCGGACTATCTATCCCGCCTGAAAGCATTAAGAGAGCTTTGCCGGAAGTTCCGACAGGCATACCGCCATTTGCTCTTAATTCTTCATGGTATATGTAAATATGCTTTTTCCTTATTTCAATATTAAAGGTAATCTGAGGATTGAATAAATCAACTTTAATATCAGAAATAGCAGATAATACAATTCCTCCTGCTTTCTTGGATACATCAGTGGATTGTGTTGGAAAATCTTTATCTGCTCTTTTTGTTGCTATTTTAAATGTTGAATAAGGTTTTTTTTCATATACTTGCTTACAGAAGTCTGATAAATAGTTGTAAAGATTCTGTTCATCACTGTCTATTCTGTATGCAATAGATACTCCTACAATTCCGAATACTTTGCAAAGCATAGAAGCAATCTCATACTCTGTGTATGCTGATTCATTAATGATTATATAATATCTGCCAGATTCTTGAGTAAAATCGTATAAGCAGATACGATTAAGTACGGATTTAATATTATCTCTTAGTTTTTTTTCAAAAAAATTGCGGTTATCACCTTTCAGCATTAATTCTCCTGGCTTTATTAAAAGTGTTTTAGTAGCAAGAACTTCCATTATTTTATCTCCTTACGAATGCATTAAGTGCTGGTATTAGTTCTTTAAGGTTATATATAAGATAATCAATCTCATCTGTTGTGTTATGGTCAGAGAAACTGAACCTTATTGCACCTTCGTTATATTCTTTTGGTAAATTCATAGTTTTCAATACATAAGATATTTTTGCCTTTGATGCGCATGCGCTTCCGCTAGATACACATATACCTCTTTCTGATAAGGCATTAAGTAAAACTTCTGATTTAATATTCTTAAACGAGATATTCAAAATGTAGGGACTTGATTGGATGGGAGTATTCAAACGGGTTTCAAGCCCAGTTGAAGATATGCTATCAATCATATATTGTTTCAAACTGCTAATCCTGTCATAATTTATTGCCATATCTTTACATATAATTTCAGCTGCTTTGGAAAAACCGCATACTCCTGAAGTATTTATAGTTCCTGCTCTTAATCCTGCATTTAAGGAACCGGATATCAATGGATCAATATTTAATTGATGTTTTATATATAATGCTCCAATGCCTTTAGGACCATGTATTTTGTGGCTGCTGAAGGACATCATGTCAACATTGCTCCACTCTGAGAGATTTATTTTTATCTTTCCGAAAGACTGTACTGCATCAACATGATAGCAGCATCTTGGATTAATAGTTTTGACTAATGATGAGATTTTCGGTATATCACTTAATGCCCCAATTTCTGAACATACATGAGCTGTGCTTACCAAGATTGTTTTATCATCAACCATATCAGAAAGCTTATTCAAGTCTAGTGTACCATCAGTATTTAAAGGACAGACTCGAATTTCAAAACCAAATTTTTCTAGATATTTTGCAGAATTAAATACAGATGGATGCTCATAAGCCGATATCACAATATTACATGGTCTAGATAAATTAGCAAAAGCTATTCCTTTTATTGCGAAATTATTAGATTCTGCTCCTCCAGATGTATATACCAGAGTTGATGGTCTTATATGTAAAATGCCACATAACTTTTCATTATCTGTTTTAACAGTCTCATGCGATGCAAAGCCTGCAAAATGAGTACTTGAAGTATTTGCATAATAATTTTTGTTTATGTGATTTACATACTCAATTACTTCATCATACATATATGTTGAAGCTGCATTATCAAAATATATTTTTTTACTTTCCAACTTTAGTTTTATTCTCCACTTCATTTATGAGATTCTTTATATTTCTTCTCATTGAAGAATATAAATCTATAAATGTAGTTATCTGTTCTTCATCAAGATTATTGATTTCATCATATGCTATCAGCTCAGATATATCCTTGACCTGTCTTTTTACATCCGTAATAAGATCCAATAAAGTGAGTTTTTTGTATGTATTCTGTGTCAGAACCCTGTCATGTGCTAATTCATAAACTTTCTTACCTTTTTGAAGTTCATATACAGAGTAATTATCGGGTATTACAGCATCAATACCGAAAGTGTTACTAATTCTGCTTGCAAAAGGATAAAGCTGCTCGTCTTCCCCGTGAACAAGAAAAATCTTTTCGGGTTTACTCCTTATCTGAGAAAGATAATTGTCAAGATCATCCATATCAGCATGACCTGAAAATCCGTCTATCATTTCAATTCTTGCGCGTACATCAATTGTATCTCCTAAAATTTTTACGCTTTTCGCTCCATCAGCAAGGATTCTGCCTAAAGACCCGTTAGCCTGATAACCAACAAAAAGCACTGTTGTTTTTTCTTTGTAAAGATTATGCTTAAGGTGATGGCGTATTCTGCCTGCATCACACATACCGCTTGATGATATAATAATTTTCGGTGAGTCATCTCTGTTAAGCATCTTTGAATCTTCGACTGATTTAGTGAAAATGAGGTTTGGAAAATCCAAAGGATTATCGCCTTTTAAAATGTACTGCTTTGCTTCATCATCAAAAAACTGGGTGTTTTTCATGAATACTTCAGTCGCTGATGTTGATAATGGGCTATCTATATATACAGGTATCTTATTAAATATAGAAAATTTCTTTTTCAATGCGATATTCTTGTTGAATGCATAAATCATTTCCTGAGTTCTGCCGACTGAAAAGGATGGTATTATTACTGTTCCGCCTTTTAAAATGGTATCCTCAATTATTTCAAACATTAGCTCTTCAGGATGTTCTTTTACTGCATGCCTTTTATTACCATATGTAGATTCCATAATAAGATAATCGCATTCTTGTATAACCTGTGGATCGTTAATTATCGGAGTATTAGGTTTTCCTAGATCAGAAGTAAAAGCAACAACAGTCGTTTTATCATTCTCATTTACATAAACAGTTATTGAAGAAGATCCAAGCATGTGACCTGAATCACTGAATTTCACAGTAATATTATCATCTAGTTTAATTAAATCGTGATATTGTACAGCAACAAAATGTTTTAATGCATTATTTGCATCATCAGTTGTATATAAAGGTTCAAGCGGTTCTAATCCTGCTCTCTGTCTCTTGTGATTTTTATACTCAGTATCAGATTCCTGAATATTTGCAGAATCTAATAGCATAATATCACATAAGTCTTTTGTTGCCTTTGTGCAAATGACAGAACCATTGTAACCTTTTTTATATAATAAAGGTATTCTTCCGGAATGGTCTATATGTGAATGGGTAAGAAGGACATAATCTATATCCTTTACATCATATTTAAATCCATCAAAATTCTTTGCTTTTGTTGCAGAAGAGCCTTGAAACATACCACAATCTATCATTATTCTCTTCTCTGCTGCTTCTAGAATCATATTTGATCCTGTAACTTCTTTTGCTGAACCATAAAATGTTAATTTCATAATAAATCCTTTCGACCTATATAATACCATAAAAATAATCGTATTGTTAATGCAAACCTTACAAAGAAGCAAATTAACTATTTATCAAATGCTTAATACAAAAAAAATTCCTCTTTTACGGGAATTTTCTTGGCGTGCCAGAAGGGATTCGAACCCCCGACCTACGGATTAGAAGTCCGTTGCTCTATCCAGCTGAGCTACTGGCACATAAAAAATGGAGCGGGTGAAGGGAATCGGACCCTCACAACCAGCTTGGAAGGCTAGTGTTCTACCACTGAACTACACCCGCGTGTTTGCCTTATGTATTATAACACAAGATATACATGTGTCAATCAAATTTTTTTCATTTTTTGCAGAAGGTTTTTTGCATGCTCCAGTCCTTCTTGGCTGACCTTTCTTCCATCAAAAAGTATAGCAAGCTGATTAATACGCTCTTCTTGAGATAGTTTCTGTATATCAGCATATGTAATATCCTTTTCGCTGTTTTTAAAGATAAGATAGTGATGATCTGCTTTAGCTGCTATCTGTGGCAGATGTGATATGCATATAACCTGCTTAAAAGATGATAAATCATAAAGTTTGACAGCTGTCATAACTGCCGCTTCCCCACTTATACCTGCATCAATTTCATCAAAAATATATGTTTCAACATCATCATTGCTACTTATTATGCACTTTATTGCTAACATTATTCTGGAAATCTCTCCGCCTGATGCAATTTTTGCCATAGACAGAGTATCAATACCTTTATTTGCAGATATGAAAAATTCAATATCATAAAGGCCTTTCTTGTTAAAATCATAATATCCGAGACTATTCTTTTTTAGGTTTTTCTCAAAATGCACATTAAATACAGCATCAGGCATTTCTAAAGAATGGAGGTTCAACTCTACTGATTTTGAAAATTCATCAGCACATTTTATTCTTAGTGTATTTAAATGCTCTCCTTTTTCATATAGCAACTTTGAAAGTTTTTCTATTCTCTCTATTTTCTGTTTATATATATTATCAAAATTATCAATTTCATATAACTGTTTTTCTGCTTCAAGTCTGAATTCACGTATTTTTTCTATTGTAGCACCATATTTGTAAGATAATTTTTTGAATAATTCAAGCTTTGTAATAATATCATTGTATAATTCCTCATCGAAATAAAATTCATCAGAAACATCCTTAAGTTGAGAAAAATTATCTTTTAAAATGTAATATGAGTTCATCATACTCTGTGAAACTGAAAGTATCTCATCCATATCTTTTAATTTTTCAAGGATATGCGCAGATAGATAGATTTTTTCTATACTATCATACTCCTCTATCAGACTTATGCTTTCTTTTAATGAAGTAATATATTTCTCAGAATTTTCCAGGAGCCTTCTTTGTTTTTCTAATTCTTCAATATCAAACTGTTCAATTTTAGATTCATTTATCTCATTTATCTGAAATGATAAAATGTCTTTTCTAATTGACCGTTGCTGTTCAGATCCGCTATTTTTTAATATGAAATCCACAAGCGCATTATATTCATTTAGGTATGTCAAATAATCATCATAATCTGTTTTTATCACAGACTCATAAAGTCTGTCCAGGATCCTCTGATGTGATGTTGGATCTAAAAGAGTCTGGTTTTCATATTGTCCATGAATATCGCATAAATATGCAGCGATATCTTTCAACAGAGATAAATTACGAATTTTTCCATTAACTTTACATACAGAATTGGATTCTGAATAAATTGACCTTGTAATTACAAGTAAATCATCTTCAATATCCAAGTCAAACATATCGGACATAACTAAAGATAAATCCTTTTTCAACTTGTATACTGCCTCAACAGAGGAATATTCACAACCTTTCCTTATATATTCTTTCATTGCTCTTTCGCCATTAATTAAGGAAAGTGCGGTAATAAATACACTCTTTCCAGCTCCGGATTCGCCGGTAATTACATTGAAACCTTCAGAAAAATCTATAATTGTATCTTTAAAGACAGCGAAATTTCTTATAGAAAGCTGTAATAACAAATTATGCTACCTCAATTCATTAAGAATATTATCATAAAAAGCCTGTGAATCTGCATTCGTAGAAAAACATGCAAAAATAGTATCATCTCCTGCTATTGTTCCGATAAGGTTTTTTGCTTTGATATTATCAATTGCAGATGCTACAGCAGGAGCAGTTGCAGGCAGAGTCTTTATTACTGCAAGATTCTGCGCGATATTTATGGATATAAATGATGCCTTCAATACCCTGATCAATTTTTCATGAGAATTATCAGATATATCAGAGCTTGAAGTATAAACAGAAAGCCCATCTTTGTTTACTGCTTTGAAAAGTTTAAGTTCTTTTATATCTCTGCATACAGTTGCTTGAGTGGCTTCAAAACCATTTTTCTGTAAAAGAGAAACCAGCTCATCCTGAGTCTGAACCGGATACTGTTCAATGAATTCCAGTATCTTTACCTGCCTTTTGTTTTTCATAGCTAATTACCCCTATAATATATTTTATTTCTTAAATTTTCATAAAATGAATTTTTTTGCATTTTTAGCAATGGGATAAATAAATTGCTTTTTTTTACTTTAATAATATCTTTACCGTATATGGAAGATACAATGCCGTCATAACTGAAACAGCATTCAAAATCTTTGTTTTCCTCTACAATTAGCTCTAAGCAGCTGTCATTTTTAAGGATATATGATTGTTTATGCATCATATGAGGACATATTGGTGTCATAAGTATTATATCCGCTTCAGGATCGCTTACAGGGCCTCCTGCAGACATTTGATATCCTGTAGAGCCTGTCGGAGTGCTTATTATAACTCCATCTCCATCATATGTATCTATATATGAACCATTAATATGTACAGAGACTGCAGCAGTATCGCCGGTAATTTTTCTAGTAATAACTACATCATTTAATGCATCGACATTAGAAATTACTTCATTATCGCGAAGTATTTGGGCAGAAAGCATAGACCGTTTAGATATTGAATACTGTCCTTTAGTAATAGAATGTATCAATTCTTTGTAATTTACTTTCTCTATCTGTGTTAGAAAACCAAGAGAACCGAGGTTAATCCCGACTAAAGGTATTGACAAGCTTTTGGTTTTTTGAGCTATATCAAGAAGCGTTCCATCTCCTCCCAAAGTAATGATGATGTCTGAATTTCGAACTCTTGAAGTATCTGTATCACCACCTTTAGTAATTAATTCACTATGTATGACTTCAGAACCTAAGGATTCTATAAATAAACAGACTTGATTCAAAAAAGTCCCATTTGTATCTTTATTAACATTTGCATATAGTGAAAATTTCATTTCTCTCTTCCTTAGTTAATTATATAATATATACAGATAATATCAATGCTTATCTGATTACTGTTTCGATGAAGCCTGTATTATAACTGCATTAGCAACAGCCTCAACAAGCCTTTTATCAAAAGCTTTTGGTAATATATAATTTTTATTTAATTGCTCATCTGTAACTAATGCAGATATAGCTTTAGCTGCTGATATAAGCATTTCATCGGAAATTTCTTTTGCTCTGATAGACAGAAGGCCTTTGAATATGCCTGGAAAAGCCATTACATTATTAATCTGATTATCAAAATCACTTCTACCGGTTCCTACAATGAAAGCTCCTGCTTTTTTAGCATCTGTAGGATTAATCTCAGGTACTGGATTAGCCATGGCAAATATAACTGGATTTTTATTCATATTTGCAACATCATCCATAGTAAGCAGGTTAGGTTTTGAAACGCCAATGAAAACATCCCTTTTAATTACCGCATCTTTAAGAAGACCTTTTAAATGTTTTCGATTTGTCAAAAGAGAAAGCCTTCTCTTATGTTCTGATAAATTTTCCATCTCTTCATCTAGAATACCTTCAATATCGCAGACTAATAAATCTTCTGCTCCGGCTTTTATAAGTAAATCACATATTGCCGTTCCAGCAGCTCCAGCCCCATTAATTACTATTTTAGCTTCGCTAATATCCATTTTTTTTAGTCTTAACGCATTCATTAACCCTGCAAGCAGTACTACTGCTGTCCCATGTTGATCATCATGAAAGACTGGTATATCACACTGTTTTCTCAGTTCCTGTTCAATATAGAAACATCTTGGTGATGAAATATCTTCAAGATTTATTGCACCAAAACTTTTTGATATGTTTTTTATAGTAAATATAATCTCATCAGGATCTTTAGTGTCAATACATATGGGAAAAGCATCAATATCAGCAAATTCCTTAAACAGTGCGCATTTGCCTTCCATTACCGGCATTGAAGCCAAAGGGCCTATATCACCCAAACCCAGTACTGCAGTACCATCTGTTATTACAGCGACAAGATTATGTTTTCTTGTATATTTGTATGAAAGATTATTGTCTTCAGATATAGCTATACAGGGTTCTGCAACCCCAGGAGTATATGCTTTGGACATTATCTCGCTGTTATCCAGCTTTACTCTAGAAATTACTTCTATTTTACCTTTCCATTTTTCGTGTAGTGCTAATGATTCGGATATTGATTGCATAAAAAACCAATCCTTTCGATGAGTATGATAATATAAATAAAAGTCAAAAACAATATACAAATACAAATCATGGAATTTTGTATAGGTAAAGTCTTGGAGCTAATGTATAATCATTATAGGACTAATAATGCTGAGGTTATCTATGAATAAAGAATATATAAAATGGAAATTAAAAGAATTAAGAGATAATGATTTGAATATTGAACTGAAGAACATGTCAGACAAAAATGAATTGATTGAAAACGCTTTTGGTGCAAACCTTGCTTTTGGTACAGGCGGGCTTCGCGGAATATTAGGTGCAGGCACTAACAGAATGAATATATACACTGTAAGGAAGGCTACCTTTGGCTTGGTTTCTATTTTAAAACAAGGTTCATGTGTTGCAATAGCATTTGATTCTAGAATCAAATCCGAATTATTCGCAAAAGAAGCCGCAAGAGTATTAGCAAACTGCAATATGAAAGTATATTTATTCAACCGCGTATCCCCTACCCCTTTATTGTCCTTTGCTGTAAGAGAGTTGAAATGCGATGCAGGTATAGTTATTACAGCATCCCATAATCCCTCCGATTATAATGGATATAAGGTATATGACTCAAAAGGATGTCAGATAAATCCAGATTCTGCAGATTTGATTCTTAAACATATGGGTGAAATAGATATATTTAAAGAGATACCTGATGAAATGGATTTTGACTTATGTCTAAAGAATAAGTTCATAATTTATATTGATGATAATGTTATACATAAATATGTTGATACAGTAAATAAGCAAGCTTTTAATGAAGGCAGCAAAAAATTAAAAATAGTATATACCCCTTTAAATGGAAGCGGATATGAGTGTGTGTCTGAATCTATTAAAAAAAGAGGTTTTAATTACTTTGAAACAGTAAATGAGCAAAAGTTTCCTGATGGGAGATTTCCAACTTGTCCTTATCCTAATCCTGAGATGAAGCAAGCATTGGAATTAGGTATAAGGGATTTAATCAAGACACAATCTGATATCCTTATTGCTACAGATCCTGATTGTGATAGAGCCGGTTTGGCTGTAAGAAAAAAAGATGAAATTAGAATCTTAAATGGAAATGAAACGGGTATACTTCTTTTTGATTTTATATGTATGATGCGTAGAGAGAAAAAACTAATGCCAGAATTTCCAGTAGCAGTTAAGACAATCGTGACAACAGATTTAGCAAAAAAAATTGCGCAAAATTATGATGTGCATATGATTGAAACTCTTACAGGATTTAAGTATATAGGAGACCAGATAGCTATTCTTGAGGAAAAAGGTAAAGAAGAAAGCTTCATATTCGGATTTGAAGAAAGCTGCGGATACCTCTCAGGAACATATGTTAGGGATAAAGATGCTGTTAATGCTGTTGTACTGATCACGGACATGGCTGATTACTATAATGATAGAGGTATCTCAATTCTAGACAGACTAGATCAGTTATATGAAAAGTATGGATATCTTATGACTTATCTGGGGAATTATGATTATCCAGGAAATGAAGGATTAAGTAAAATGAAGAATATTATGACAAATCTGCGAAACAGCAGCTTTTTATCAAAAGATTATTTACATGAACCTGATATGCTTCATGCTGATGTGTTGAAATTTGATATAGATAATATTGGAATAGCGATAATCCGTCCATCCGGAACCGAACCTAAGATAAAGATATATTATTCGTCTGAAGGCTGTGATATGATAGATGCTGAAAAAAAGATAAACAAACTTGTAGCATTTATGGAAAGGATGCTAAACTAAATCCGATGCATAAAATAACATTCATTAATTCGCACAAAAGGAAAAAAAGATTTACTTATGAAGTATTCGGATTTCTTTACTCTGTAATATTAATTGGGATTTTTATTTATTATTTAGCTAATGAATCGGATATATCCAAATTCGCAAATGATTTATTCACTACAGATTACGATCCTTCCTTAAAGCCTTTTTTCTTCATACTTATATTCTCAGGGCTTCTGCTTATGATCTTTAATTTTGGATTTATTGGTATTTTTAAAACGCGTATTTCATTTTTCCTTTATCCTGCTGTTTTTTTAACCTGTCTGTTCTTATCATTAAGCGGTTTCTTATACGGTCAGAATATCGGATTTCATATTTTTAATACTCATATTATTACATATGCTTTTTACTTCCTAGTATTGATATTATGTTTTATTTTTGAAAAACCTGATTTATCAAAATATGGAAGCTGCTTTATGAGAATTACTGATATGGTATGTTCAATGATTATAATATTATATGCACTATGGACTGTGTCTGGTATATTTGCCGCCTTTCATGCTAAATATAGTGGATATTTTCAAATATTAATGATTTTCACTTCACTGATTTATGTAATTATTAACAGCATTTATGTCCTTTTGAAATATGAGTCAAGATATAATATAAAGTAAGTTGTGTTTTAAATTAAAGGAATCGTTTTATTTTAACATCATTGGGTGAAATATCCGGTATTCTGTCAATTATCTGGAAATCATAACACCAAGCACAAGTTATGCATTTCAGATTACATAGAAAATTATCATAGTAACCTTTCCCGTAACCTACCCTGTTCCCTTCCCTGTCAAAAGCTAATCCTGGTACGAAAATGACATCAATATTTTCTGGTGACACAATAATTTTATCCTTAGGTATTGAAATACCGAAAGTATCCTTTTCATATGATGTATTTTTATTAATCATTAATGGTACTATTTTATTATCTTCATTTATGAATGGTACAGATACAAGTTTACCCATACTTAAAAGATAATCAATAAGTTTATGAGTGTCAGTTTCATTCCTTATCGGTAAATATGCCATATAACTTTCATAGTTGTTTAAATCTGAAACTAAGAATTTATTAAAAAGCTCTTGAGAATAATCTTGAACCTGAGTAGAAATCAAGCTGTTTCTTTTTTCCATCATATATTTTCTTAATGTTTTCTTATCTGCATTCCACAAATTATCCAAATAAAATTTACACCTCAAAGAACATATTGTCTACATATTCATCAGTAAACTCACTATCCTGGCTCAGTTCTATGTATTCTGTTATTTTACGTATACTATCTATTGTTCCTATATTTGTCTTATCAAGAAGAAGCATTGTGATACCTGTT
>Ga0265297_10007863_pt1 | contig 14526 bp, 5 predicted proteins | sample Munlanlwell13791_FD_192502 | JGI IMG/M metagenome (GOLD analysis project Ga0265297, IMG submission 192502) | Leachate microbial communities from a municipal landfill in Southern Ontario, Canada - Leachate well 137-91 | ecosystem: Engineered > Solid waste > Landfill > Unclassified | place... | reverse complement strand
AGATCATTACAACGAATTAAAAAAATATTTAGAAGACAATGATAATATTTATCCGACAACATACAATAAAAATACAGAAATAAAAAAAATTGGGCATTGGATAAGTACTCAACGACAAAATAAAAAGGGAAATAAATTAACAGAAGACAAAATAACCAAATTAGAAGAATTACCAGATTGGCAATGGGAAATAAATGATGAAGAAATATGGTTATACAATTATAATAAATTAAAAAAATATTTGGAAGATAATGATAATAATTATCCACCATTATCTGGAAGTAAAAATACAGAAATAAAAAAAATTGGTAAATGGATTAGTCATCAACGAGAAAATAAAAGGAAAAATAAATTAACAGAAGACAGAATAACCAAATTGGAAGAATTACCAGATTGGCAATGGGAAATAAATGATGATGAAATATGGTTAGATCATTACAATAAATTAAAAAAATATTTAGAAGACAATGATAATATTTATCCTTCACAAATTAATAAATATACAGAAATAAAAAAAATTGGAGTGTGGATAAGTACTCAACGACAAAATAAAAAGAAAAATAAATTAACAAAAGATAAAAGAACAAAATTAGAAGAATTACATAATTGGAAATGGTAATATTTATTATTCATTTATTTTTTTTTTAATTGAATTTATCGAAATACGTTATATTTTTTTTAGATAAATAAAAATTATCATATCTATTTTTCACAATCTGTATGTTATGGTACTTCCGTGTATTAATCCATAACCATTTGCAGTAGCTCCGCTACTAAAGTTACTATATACAATATTACTTGAACTTACTTGGAACCTATATAAAGTTAGCACCCCAGTACTTCTGACGATCATATACCCTTGTGTTCCGACCCCTTGATCTTTAACATATAAACATGTTGAAACCCTTTCAACACTTGGTCTCGCACTTACCGGGATTGCACTTCCATTTATTGTTGTTGCGGAACTGTTACCATTTCCTTCAAATGCGGGTATGTCCAGTGTGCAAATTCCATTAACTATAGAATAAGTAATATCGACGTTAGTAGAAACAATTGCACCGGTAAAAGCAATCGTCGCTCCTCCACTTGAAGGAACTGCCACGGCTGTTTTAACGAAATTTCCGGTCCCATCATTTGATACCAAATATGTATTTCCATCTCTCCAAGCTTCATCACAAACAACTTGCGAGCGAAATTTCATTTTGGAACTATGTGTTGCTTCACCATCAGCACCGATTTGACAATAATAATCAGTTGCTACTTTTGCTCCATATCCCAAACCGATAGAATAATTTAATGCTCCTGATGCTGTTCCACCAGTAAGAACACCAATGCAAGTATTTCCTGTTCCAGATGTTATATTAACACCGGATGAAACACCAAAATAATTATTATCACTTCCAGTTGATAAATATCCTGCGGTATAACCGACCGCAACATTTTCAATACCAGTAGCGTTTGTGTACAATGATGATGTTCCTATACCAACATTATAACCCCCGGAAGTGATAGATTTTAATGCTGAGTTCCCAATTCCAACATTTCTTAAAGTATCCGATGCGTAAGCGACAGTCGATAATGCATCTCTACCAATTCTAATTGAACCATTCAAACTATTGGTACACATAAAAATATTTCTAATCGAATCACATTGAATATCTAATAATCCAGTAGTAGGTAGAAAATTCATAATTGCTGTAGTGTCTGCAATTGTAATTGCTGAATCTTGTAAACCAGTTGTTCCATTCCAACGAACAATATGATTATCAGTTCCAGCACTAATTGCGTCAGTTCCTTTAATAAAATTGCCAGTTCCATCTATTTTTGCCAATCCAATAATTGCATCTCTCCAAGCTTCATCACAAACAACTTGCGAGCGAAATTTCATTTTGGAATTATGTGTTGCTTCGCCATCCATGCCGATTTGACAATAATAATCTGTTGCTACTTTGGCTCCGTAACCTAAACTGATAGAATAATTTAAAGCTCCGGATGCAGTTCTTCCTGTACTATTACCAACGCAAGTATTTCCGCTTCCGGATGCTATCAACATACCGGACATGTTACCAAAATAATTATTATTATCTCCAATTGATGAATATCCTGCATTAGAACCAATTGCAGTATTTTGAATGCCAATAGAATTTGTATATAATGATGAAGTTCCAATACTAATATTATTAGTACCTGTAGTGTTTGATTTTAATGCTGAGTTCCCAATTCCAACATTCTCCAGAATATCTGAAGCGTAAGCGACAGTTGATAATGCATCTCTGCCTATTCTAATCGAACCGTTTAAACTATTGGAACACATAAAAATATTTCTAATCGAATCACATTGAATATCTAATAATCCGGTAGTAGGTAGAAAATTCATAATTGCTGTTGTGTCTGCAATTGTAATCGCTGAATCTTGTAAACCAGTTGTTCCATTCCAACGAACAATATGATTATCAGTTCCAGCACTGATTGCGTCAGTTCCTTTAATAAAATTGCCAGTTCCATCTATTTTTGCCAATCCAATAATTGCATCTCTCCAAGCTTCATCACAAACGACCTGCGAGCGAAATTTCATTTTGGAATTATGTGTTGCTTCGCCATCCATGCCGATTTGACAATAATAATCTGTTGTTACTTTTGCTCCGTATCCTAAATTAATCGAATAATTTAAAGCTCCAGCAACCCCAGATTTACCAGTTCCACTTCCACAACAAGTATTTCCATTTCCACTCGATATATATTCTCCTGCTACATGGCCAAAGAAACTATTATAATCTCCTGTAGTTAATGCACGACCAGTATCATCCCCAACGACAGTATTTCTGTTACCTGAAGTTAATAATTCTAATGATAATTGACCAACAGCCGTATTATATATACCTGTTGCCAATAAATATAATGAATTATATCCGAAAGCAGAATTACCGAAACCATCAGTATTTAAATTTAATGCGTTATATCCTGTCGCAGTATTTTGATTACCAGTAGTGTTATTTTTTAATGCTAAATTACCGACGGCCACGTTCCCATCATATATATGTATATATCTGGATGAATCACATTGAATATCTAATATTCCCGTAGTTGGTAAAAAATTCATCATCGCCGTAGTATCATCTACAATGATGGCACTATTTTGAATATACCTTCCTGTGGTTGAATCCCATCTTGCTAATGCATTATCAACAACCGCACTTAATGGGTCTAACATATATTGAGTATGATCGTCAGCAGGAGGACCAAGATTAGATAAAGTTGAATGATTTGTTGGGACAGCTGTCGAATTAATTTTATATTGAAGCCAGTTAATATAAGTTCCTCCGGCATCTGTTGTTCTAATTCTGGCATTCCATGTATTTCCATATGTTGAATTTGTTTGATAAATAATACTTCCAACAAATATAAATTCTGCTGTGGGTAAACCAGATATAACTAAATTATTAACTTCATTATTCGCGCCGGTTCTTGCATTTGATATTGATGTATAAACTGCTTGCCCCATTAATGCAATAATTTGCCATCCTGTAGCCAATAAGTTATTTGTAGCGATAATATGAGTTAACACAAATTGATTTTCGCTTCCAATTTCTGTCAATCCTCCGGCAGGTGGATTATAATATAATCTGTTGACACCTTTAACAACTGGAGCATTTGTTACTGGCGAGCTTTGTCTCCAATAACCGCTTGCGTTCCTATAATAAACATATATTTGCGCTGGGGAAATTTTTGGTGTTATAGTTGTTAAAATATCTTCATCTAAAATACTACCTCCGTCAACCCCAATTGTTGCATATGCGTCAACATTATATGGAGGCCCACCATCAGCAGTAATTGAATTAAGTGCTAATCCGCTTTTATATGCTGTCCCATCTTTTGTATGCAAATAATTATGTGTTTCCCATTGCATAAATTCATGTCGTTCATCTCCAATATAAATATGTTTTAAATTTGTTGAATCCCAATAAATTTCAGAAATCAATGCATAATCTTTTAATAGTGTTTCCAACGTTAAAACGTTAGATTCTAATAAATTACCTGCGATATCTAAATAAATATGGTGTAATCCTTCGGCAAATGGTAATGTATAAGTGCAAGTTTTAGCAATATTTAATGTATATTTTATTCCTTTGATATAATAATATTGTGTTCCTGTTGGTGTAATTGTTATTGATGGATTGGCACCATTAACATATGTTATTGTTGTATTACTTCTTGCTGTGCTGGAAAACCCGGTAGGTTCGTTTAGTAATGCTCCTTGATTTGTGAAAGTTGTATCCACATATGTTTTAACTGCTTGTTCTGTTGGCAAAGCTAAATCACTATTTCCGGCTAGAGTTCCATCAATTGAAAATTCATTAATTGGATTTCCTGCGGCACCTAAATAAATAGATCCGTCATCTTTAACACTGAATAATTTACTTCCGGAAACATAACTATAACCGTTATGCATAATATTAAATTCATATCCTGTCCCAATATTTCCGCTATCAATTTGTATCCTTGCGTTTTGCGTACTATTTATTGACATACCAGTAGCAACAGTATTATTAAATTCTAGGGCGTCACGGTCTTGTCCTAAAACATAAGGAAGCCCAATAGAAACATAACTTGCTAATCCTGGAGTCATTTCAAATGTTTGACCTGATGATAAAGAAGATGTAATTTTTCCTGAATCATTAATTGTTACTGTTGAATTTTGTAGTTTACCATTCGCATTATCATACCTGGCGATTGCTTCATCAGTAGAAGCACCAACGGCAGGGAAAAATGCTCTTATCTCATCTATTGCATTTTGTGTTAATGTGGCTGTTAAATTTGATGTTGCATTATTATATGCGATAGAATCAGCACCATTTAACGTGTTTGCTATTGTTGTTGAATTTGAATTATCTGGGGATCCTCCTGCATCCAAGCGATAATTTTGATTAGTATTGCTGAAAGAAACATTATTTTTTAATATTGCACTTGCTAATATTTCTACAGCGATACCATCATTATTATTATAACAAACATTACTTATGACATTACAATTATCGGCACCACAAACGCATATACCTTCGCCGGTATTTAAAAAACATATATTGCCAATAACTGAAGCGTAATCACAATCATCTATATCAATTCCTCGCTTGCAATTTTTAACCGTGTTGAATGTTATTAAACCGGAACTAAAATATGCTGGGGCTGGTGTTCCAAATCTATCCATTTTTATACCCTCTCCATTAGCAGTCCCACTTCCATTTATAATATAATTTTCTGTTACATATGTTTTCATACAATTTTGTAATTGTATACCACGACCGCCAACATTCTGCATATTAAAATTGCATTTCGTGACAGCAGCATTTAAAAAACCTCGTAAAGTTAATGAACCTCCCTCGATAGGCTCATCAGTCGCTTTATTAAATGAACAATTTACGAATGCAATTTGATTACTAAATTCCCCCGGATATACATTTGGTAAAACATAGTCGTCACCGCCGACGGATTGGTGATATGCCATTAATACTCCGGACGATTGAGCGTTTCTTATTGTTATTCCATAAAAAATTAAATGCGATATTATGCCTAAATGTTCCATACAAATTCCTGACCCTAAACTATTAGGGTCCACTGTAGTCGGGGAATCTATGATAATATTGCAAATAGTCACATTTTCGGTTCCATTATTTATAGTTATACAATTTGCACCGGTCAAAACAACACCATAGCCAGTTGCGCCGCGAATGGTTAATCTGAGACCACCAGGGATAATAATTGGTGAATATGTGGCGTTAGCTCTAATTTCTAAAATATCTTTATCAACTAATGTTGTTATCATTGCTTGTAAATCTCCTGCTCCAGTTGTTGATAATATTTTTGTTGGAGTTACAGTTAATGCTTCATTTATCTCGTTCAATACTGTTAATGGCCAAGCCATCCTACCGGATTCACCCAAATTAATTGATCCCATATATGCCGTTGTTCCGTCTGTCCATAATGTATAAGAATTTCCTGGGTTTGCCAATTGGGGTAGTAATTGCGTTCCGGTAGGACTTGCGATTAAACCTGACATCGTCAAATTTCCAATTCCAGATATATTATTTAAATCATCAATTGTTACTCCACTACTTTGTATTTGTCTTCCGGAAGCTGTATCCCATCTAGCAATTCTATTGTCAATTACCGCATTTGTTGGAACTAACATATATTGAGTATGATCATCATACGGAGCTATTAAATGTTGTAAATTAGAATGGACAAGTGTAGAGGCAATTTGAACCCAAATCGTACCATTAAATAACACATTGTTATTCGGATAATATGTTCCTCCTTCAACGTAAGTAATCCAGCCTTCCACCGGAATTATTTCTGTCCAAGTTGCCCCATTCCATTGATAAATATTTTGTGATGTCCACCCACTCGCTGTAAGATAAGAAATATAACGATCTCCAATAGTTGGACCTATAGGTAACCCACCAGTAGGATCAAAAATTTCTAAAACTGATTGTTGAAATGACCAACCCATAAATAATGTATCTACATATTGTTTATTTGTTGCATGTTGTGGTAACGATGGCACATTAAAAATTGAAATATCACCATCTTTTAATATTGAATTTTCAATAGTCACACCATTATTTAATGTTCGTTCATTAATTGTATCGACAAAAATTATATTCGAAAGATCTAAAGAAAAAGTAGAACCAGCACCGCCATCAGTTGTAATAATATTAGTTGAACCGATAAGCCTTCTTTCATTTGGTAATAATGGACTAAAATTAACAACAATATATGATCCATTATTTGGGGCAACATTATATGAAGCAGTGGAAAAATCATCTAATGTTACTTGTGAATATCCAACGGTTAATATATCAGTATTACAATTAATAATGAATGTTCTTCCAATATTAGCAATTCCATCAGTAATATAAACTAAATCTTTTTTGGCAATGTATAACAAATCATTTTGTATTTTAAAATTATAATAATAATCAACTCCGATATTCTGTATTGATATACATTCATAAATACCGTTTTCAGGTAAATAAGTTTGTCCGCGGAAAAGTATTGTATCATTTTGTTGAATAATAATTCCATCGATAATTAATTGTGAGCCAACTGATACATATTGATATTCAAATGAATCTGAAATTTTAGTTAATGGAATATCTAATGTTGTGGCACATTTAACAGTATAAGTTTTTCGAAAATCCATTATGTATTATGTCCTAAATCTATTACAATTAATATTTCAGTATGGATTAATAAAATCTGTTATTGTTGGGAAGATGATTTAATTAATAAAATAAAATATCTTATATTATAATATTCCAAATAAAAAACAATTAACGATTTTTATATTTTTACTTTATATTTTATTTATTATTTTGTTTATATTTTGTTTATATTTTTATTTTGTTTATATTTTTATTTTGTTTATATTTTGTTTATATTTTTATTTTGTTTATATTTTTTTAATGTTGCTTTAATTTTCGAAACTTAATTAAAAAATGCGCAAAAAATATTTTATTTGTGTATATAATTCTTATATATCAGTAATCTTTATTATGGTCTAACATTTTTTTGAAATTTTAATTATTCCAAAATAAAACATATATCGCAAGAATGGAAATAAGTCGTGATAATAAAATCAAACCCATTGATAGTAATTGCCAATGTGTTCCGGTTACTAAAAATAATCAGACATCAGATAAACAAAATAATATTAGCCCAATAAATAATATTAGTCCAATAAATAATAGTAGTCCAATAAATAATATTAGTCCAGTAAATAATATTCCTGTTCAACTTAGTAACAATATAAATAATGTTGAAAATATTCCGAATAAATCAAATAATAATTTGGATGTTACTCCAAATAGCGTACAAAATAATATTATAAATACTTCTATTTTACTGGGATCAAACTCAAGTGATACACCAAATAGAGTTGTGAATATTTCAGTTCAACCTAGTAACGATATAAATAATGTTGAAAATATTTCGACTAAACCAAATAATAATTTGGATGTTACTCCAAATAATATACAAAATAATATTATAAATACTTCTATTTTACCAAGCTCAAGTGATACACCAAATAAAGTTATGAATATTCCAGTTCAACCGAATAATAATAAACAACGTGATAATATTCCTACTAAACCAAATAATAATTTGGATATTACTCCAAATAATATACAAAATAATATTATAAATACTTCTATTTTATCAAGCTCAAGCGATACACCAAATAAAGTTGTGAATATCCTTATTCAACCAAATAATAATAAACAATGTGATAATATTCCTACTAAAAAAAAATATCCTGATTGTCTATTAAAAAATAGCGAACTTTTAGATTATAATGCTTTGATGCGAGACGCATTAGAATCTTCGCAAAAAATACCACCCGGACCACCTAGATTGCATAAAACTAAATTAAAAGGATCAACAAATTCAAATAATCCAACTGAAATAAAAATGTTTTATAAAAGTGAATTTCCGAATTATGGTAATAATATTATTCGCACAAAACCCATTTACCCTTACAATATATATTTGCATGATACGTTCATGCCTAAAGTACAATATAAAAATAATTCAGATATTTTAAAAGAAAAAATTCAAAAACAATTCGAAGTATCAGATCACAATATTTATAAAATTATTAGTGATTATGTTGTAATACGCACAAAACAAGATAAACACGAATATATTTATAAAGCATTAAATGGAATATTCTCAGCAACTTATCGTGAGTTGTGCGTATACTTTGATGTATATTATTATGATTATTTTGGTCCTGACCATGACATTAAAAGATATGTGGAATTCATACAGTGCTGCGATACATCAGGTGAACCATTTTATCCATTAGTAAAACCTAGTAAATTCTTAAGAGAGATATGCAATCTTATTACAAATTTTAATGGAAAAATTTATGAAATCATCAATGAAAATTCATTATTGAAAAAGAAAACTATGGACAGTGAAACGCAAGAATATGTTATTAAAATGTTAAACGACAACCTTAGGAGAGCTAAAGATAATATTGAATTGATTGTTAATAAAAAAAAGAAAAAAATATTAAACGACAACCCTATAAGACCTAAAAATTATATAATTGAACGGTTGATGGATAGAAAAAACAAAAAACTGGCAAAAAACAGGCAAAATCTGGCAAAGTTGGCAAAATCTGGCACTGAAAATATTAATGGGGTAATTGAGACAACGATAATAAATTAACAAAAATGATAAAAATATTGAGTTGTACAATAGAAAAAATTGAGTTGTACAATAGAAAAAATAAGAGTAACGTTAATTATTATTTGTTTTTATTTTTTTAATGTTGCTTTAATTTTCAAAACTTAATTAAAAAATGCGTAAAAAATATTTTATTTGTGTATATAATTTTTATATATCAGTAATCTTTATTCTGTCTTAACGTTTTTTGAAATTTTAATTATTTTGAAATAAAACACATATTACAAGAATGGAAATAAGTCGTGATAATAAAACCCAACCCATTGATAGTAATTGCCAATGTGTTCCGGTTACTAAAAATAATCAGACACCAGATATACAAAATAATATTAGCCCAATAAATAATATTAGTCCAATAAATAATATTAGTCCAATAAATAATATTAGTCCTGTTCAACCTAGCAGTAATATAAATAATATTCCTCCTATTAAACCTGGCAGCAATATAAATAATGTTATAAATATTCCAATTAAATCGAATGATAACTTAACTACTCCTATTTTACCAAGTTGCAGCTCAAATAATACACCAAATAATACACCAAATAACGTCGCAAATATTCCAATTCAACAAGGTAATAATAAGCAGTGCGATAATACTCCTATTATGAAACCTGATCCAGTAAAAAATAAAGAATTTTTTGATTGGATTAATAAATCTCCATGTTCGCATGGGTATTATTTTGATACAAAACATAATTCACTTTTTGATTATAATGCTCTGATGCAAGATGCACTATCACTTAATAAATCACCACAAGAATATAAACAAGAACGGCAACAAGAACAACAACAAAAACAACTTAAATCGTTAAATAAAACCAAATTAGGAGACTCAACAGAAACTTTTAATTTATTTAAAAGTAAAAGTAAAAGAGTTCGTAATCGTAAAAATACATTTCTAAATCGTGATGAAAATATTATTCACACAAAGCCCATTTATCCACACAACATATATTTGCATGATACGTTCGCGCCTAAAGTGCAATATAAAAGTAATTCAGATATTTTAAAAGAAGAAATTCAAAAACAATTCGAAATATTTGATAACAATATTTATAAAATAATTAGTGAGTATATTAAAACAACCAATCAACAAGATAAATATGAATATATTTATGTAACATTAAAGAATATATTTTTGTCAACTTATCACGAGATAAATGACTATTTAAATAATAAAATTGATTATTTGAATATTGGTCAAAAATGTGAGCTTATAAAATGTGTGAGAATTACACCGTCTGGTTATGGTGTTGCACCAGATGAGTTATTTTATTCATCAGTCGAACGTAATATATTCTTAAAAGATATATGTGGTCTTATTTCAGAATTTAACCAAAATATTTATGTCATTATCGATAGAAATTCATTATTGGGAAGGAAACCTATGGACAAAACAACACAAGAACATATTATTAAAGTATTAGACAACAACCTTGGAAAAGCAGAAACCAATATTAAATTAATTGTTGGTATAAATACAGAAAATAAGTCCACGGAACCAAATACACAAATTACTGATGGCTTAATTGAAGATATTGATGAGCATGGGAATATTATTAAAAAACAAGATCGCGAAATTAATGATAATCATAACAATAATAAAGATAGCAATAATAGTGATAGCAATAATAAGAACGATAACAATAATAACGATAATGATAGCAGCGACGATAATAGAGATAATGAGAGAGACAACGACAGTATTAGCGATAGCAATAATAAACGCGAACATAAGGATAAAACAGAAAAAATAATTTATTATCGCGATCGTAATCATAATACTTTACCTGAATTAATCGATAGTAGTAATAAACGCAAAGATAAACGCAAAGATAAATGCGAACACGAGAATAAAACAGAAAAAATAATTTATTATCGTGATCATAATCATAATACTTTACCTGAATTAATCGATAGTAGTAATAAACGCGAACGCAAAGATAAACACGAACATAAGGATAAAACAGAAAAAATAATTTATTATCGCGATCGTAATCATAATACTTTACCTGAATTAAATGATTATATTGGGGGTTGTATACCCTTACTCGATCATCCTGAAAATTATAAAATTGTCATTGACGGATATTATGGAGAAAACAAACAGAGAGACGATTTTGATAACCAAATAATGTCTAATAAATTAACAAAATATGATGAAAATATTGGATTGTATAATAAAAATATTAAATTATACAAGAAAAATAATAAATTGCAAAATGAAAATATTGAATTGCGCAATAAAAATATTGAATTACACAATAAAAAAATTAAATTATTCAAGAAGAAGATTAAATCATTAGAGAAGAAGATTAATTTATTAAAGAAAATTAGCAATTATTAATAATATTTCTATGGTGGGCCTGGTAGTGTGTTGGCGATATTTGGTGATATTTTGTGATATTTGGTAATATTTGGTAATATATATAATATAAATTAATGTATGGTGAAATTGGGTGATATTCAATTATAAATTAAAAATAAACATCAAAAATATGTTTATTGTTATTTATTTTTTTTAATTAATAATTTACTATAACTTATCTTATATGTTTTTTTATTAAAAAAAAAATATTTCGTAAGTTAATATAATAAATTGGTTATACTTTACTTTTTAAATTAATAAACATTATTAACAATAATTTGGCGGTTAAAAAAATGGATAACCTTTTAGCTGTGGATGAATTATTAGACATTATAATAACTAAATACGAAAGTTTAAAATTTTTATCTACATTTATTTATGATAATGAATTAAGAATACTAAAATGGTTTTTCAATGTTTGGAAGGATAATAATGGAAATAGTTCAAAATTTATTTATTTCATTAAACGCTCTAAATATGTTTTATGCAGAAAAATAACGGTCGCAAGAATTCTCTCAAAATATGAAATTATATTTAATTATATTCGCAGTTATTTATTAAAAAATCCAAATTTTATTTATGGTCGTATTATAAACATTTACGTGGATATTATTACAGAATTAAATTTTGAATATTTCAATGAATTATTAAACGATTCTACAAATAAAAGGGTAATAGAAAATATTTATGATATTTCGAGTGGTTACGAAGATAATATAATTAAAAACACTTTAAACATTAATAAATTATTTTCAGAGTTAATAGGGAATAATTAAAAAAATCATTTTTAAATTTGTTTATATTTTGCTTACTATTTACAATTTATTTTACTTATATTTATAATTTTTATTTTTTAAATATGTTCGCGTTGCATTTTATACTTTAGTTTTAATTATACCCATATTTTTATTAAATTTTAGACAAAGTATAAACTTCTTTTTCAAAACTGGGATCATATAAAATTCTTTTAAATATTTTAAGTATCTTATCATCTGAGAACAATATACAACGTAAATATTTATATTTTTCTATATACACATGATAACCATAATATATTTCTTTCATGTAATCCGTAAAATGTATAATATTCTCCATTTTTAAACAATTGTCATCGTCATCAATATCTTTTTTACTAATTTCACCTTCTTCTTTTTGTTTACCTTCTTCTTTTTGTTTACCTTCTTCTTTTTGTTTACCTTCTTCTTTTTGTTTACCTTCTTCTTTTTGTTTACAATCTTCTTTTTGTTTATTTTCTCCTTCTTTTTGTTTATTTTCTTCTTTTTTAATGATATATTCAATAATTGTTTTTGTAAGATACTCAAAATCGCTGATACAAAAATTTTTATAATTAATTATTTCACAAAGTAAATTGATTACATATTTTTTAAGATTATCTGGAAATTCTTGACAATTAGTAAGTATTCCAACAAAACTATTCAAATCCAATTTCCCATCAATAATCGTAAAAATGAATTCATGTAATTCATTATTTGTTGGTAAATGTGATAAATAATATTTTGCCAAATTCTTTCCGGCATATCCATCCCCCATTCTAATACTCATTAAATAATATTTTTTCATTAGAACATAATTTTTTTCTTCTTTTTCATAATAACAACCTAAATTATTCATAGATTTTCCAATGCAAGTGTAATTTTCTAAAATATCATTGTTATAATTTTCATAAAAATTCCAAGAGTTAGCCAATTCAATATCTGTCATATGATTATTTATAAGTGATTTTCCAACTTCTATTGCTTCTAAGTAATATTTTTTCATTAGATCATATTTCTTTTCTTCATCATAATAATAACCAAGTTTGAATAAAATATAAATGTCTAAATTATGCATTTTCCCTTTCTCAATTTCTAATAAATAATATTTTTTTGAAAGTTCATAATCTATTTCAATATATTGATAATATACTCCCATATAATAATATTCATTATTGTCGCAAGTTGGCTCTATAATTTTTTTATTAACAAATAATTCGAAATTTTTTTCTGTAAAATTATCAATAAAAGATGATTTACATGTATTATAAAATACATCCAACAATACTTTAATTTTAAAGTTATCAATAGATTTATTATTTTCTGTTGTACGGTGTTTACAATCTGAAAAACCATACAAACGATAAAAATCGTTTTGTTTGTATATTTTATTTATTTCACCCATTTTCAAAATAAATTATTATTGAATATTTAAAAATTTATAAACTACTTAATTTAAAGTATGTTTACTAAAAATTATTATTAACTATTATATTTAATAAGCACACTCAAATTTAAAAAATCATTTTTAAATTTGTTTATCTTTTGCCTGAATATTTACCCACAATGTTACTTACAATTTTATTCCATTATATTTTATTCAAATTTATATTTAATAATACCAATATTCTTATTAATTTTTAGACAAAGTATAAACTTCTTTTTCAAATTGAGGATCCCACATAATTTTTTTGAATATTTTAAGTATTTTATCATCTGAGAACAACAAATAACGTAAATGTTTATATTTATCTGCGTACGTACGATGATAATAATATATTCTTCTCATGTATTCCATAAAATGTTCAATGTTCTTTATTTTTAAACAGTTATCATCGTCATTAATATCCTTTTTACTGACTTCATTATTTTCTTCTATTTGTTTATTTTCTTCTTCTTCTATTTGTTTATTTTTTTCTTTTTGATTATTTTCTTCTTCTTTTTGATTATTTTCTTCTTCTATTTGTTTATTTTTTTCTTTTTGATTATCTTCTTCTTCTATTTGTTTATTTTCTTCTTCTTCTATTTGTTTATTAAATTTATTTTCTTCTTCTATTTGTTTATTTTTTTCTTTTTGATTATTTTCTTCTATTTGTTTATTAAAATTATTTTTTTCTTTTTTATTTTTTT
>Ga0265297_10007862_pt1 | contig 14530 bp, 30 predicted proteins | sample Munlanlwell13791_FD_192502 | JGI IMG/M metagenome (GOLD analysis project Ga0265297, IMG submission 192502) | Leachate microbial communities from a municipal landfill in Southern Ontario, Canada - Leachate well 137-91 | ecosystem: Engineered > Solid waste > Landfill > Unclassified | place... | reverse complement strand
GAGTCCTAAAAACACTTTAATTTTTTAAAGGATTTAATGGACAACCCAAATAAAAATTATCTGTTTCTTTTCTAAAACCACATATCCGAGTATTACCCTTGCTATCTTTGGAAATTATAGTTCCAAGCCTCTTTTTATAAATAATGCACTTTGTTTTTCCATTCTTGAGTTCCTTTAGATAAGGACATGGTTTTGAAATACCATCAACTATTCCATAACAACATTTTCCACAACATAAACATTTATCTTCCATTTCATTAACTAAAATTTAACTAAAAAATCATATTAGGATTTTTTAAGATATAAGCACAGGAGGAGTCCTAAAAATTTTATACGATAAAATTTTGGGAACTTAGAACTCTTACGAGGTTAAGTAATCGAACTTCGATTCTCTATAAACTAAATTTCTAGAATTTACTTCTAGAAATTTAGCTATTCTTATCTAGCCGAAGGCTATATTATAAGCACAGGGGGAGAATCAGTTATTAGTTTCTATACTAGTGCTTTTCCCTTAATTTTGGCTTTCTTCCAAAATCTTATTTATGGTTTTAAAGAATAAATCAGCATTTTCAAGGGATTGTTTAGCCGGTTCAACATTAGCTTGAGGCAAGGTCTTATAGGTAAATTCTCCTCGCTTTCCTTTTTCCAAAGAAAAAATATCTAGTAGAACATCAGCTCTAACAACCATATCCTCATATATCTTAAATAAACTTTTATCAAGTTTGCCTTGCTTAACAAGGAATTTCTTAAAGGCTTGAAATGTTTTCTTATGAACATTAGGCATATCTGTTTTTATTCCTTCATTAATCAAAATTGCCTTTGCTGTATTGAATATACAATAATAACAATGACTTATAACCGAGCTGTAAAAAGTGAAGCTTGTTTCAATCTTGAATTGTTCTTTTTGAATTAATGGATTTAAGGAAACATCATTTAAGATTCTTCCAGCGATTAATTCATTCTCTGCTCTTGAAAGATAAAGTTTAGATATGTTGTTCATGTTTAAGCCTCTTAATTAGTCTGTAATATTCAATTAAGCCATAGTATATAATACTTGTTCTGTATATTTCCTTACCTACATTCTGCTCTTCATTTGTTAGCATTTCTAAAAATTCCTTTTCAGTAAAGACATTATAATCTATCTTGATTATTTCCCTTCTCTTTATAGTTTCAATAAGCGGAATTATTTCTTTTTTAGTTTCGGCATTATCAACAATTACGGCTATATCCAAATCAGATTTTTTTGTTGCTGTTCCCTTTGCATAACTTCCAAAAACAATTAAGGTAAAGAAGTTAGTATATTTTGAAACTCTATCCTGAAGCTCTTGCATAATCTTCTTTGGAATAATCTTGTTGTTTAGAATATCAATTTCATTGATTAAATTGAGATAGGACAGAGTGAGATTATTATTAAGGTCTAAAGAGTATGCCTTAACATCTGCTGTTTCTTTTGTTTGAATAAGATTCAACTTCTTAAATTCTTTTAAGGCAATTAAAGGAATATTATTAGACTTCTGTTTACTCATCTGTTTAATATCTTTAAAGGTAATTTCTTTGAAGATGTCTTCTTTAAAGACTTTCAATATTTTGACTTGGTTTTTAGTTAACATATCATTCCCTATTTATAGGTATATCAATACCTATTATTAGGTATAGATGTATATAAGCTTTTTGGTTTAAATAATTGTTTTAGGATACTATCTTAGGGTACTCTACCCTACCCTATTCTTTGGGGTCTGTTGGGATTGACACCCCAAAAATTTCAACCTAACTCCTATCAAAAAATAGGCATTTACCAAATATAAACACTTCAATTGGGATTAAAACAGCCAACCCCAACTTAAAGTTGATGTATTATCAAGATAAATAAAGCTAAGTTGAAGAGGATAAAGGGGAATCTTTCCTTTATTTAATATAAACAAATTATTTTTTTCTCCGGTCTCCCTTCCCCACCCCATATGTGTGTGTGGGTGTGAATTTTACTTCAGAACACCGTTCTTGTTACGATACTATAATTTAGTCTGCAAAACACAAGTTGGGATTTTACCCCAATCCCAACCCCAAGCAAAACATAAGGAATGTTAATTTATTCATCCCAAAGATTTTAAGCAAAGAGTTTTTGAACAAGCTCTTCTTTTATCTCTTCAGATAAAACTAATTCTTTTCCTTGTTCATTGTTTTCATTAAAAACATAAAGCAGTTTACAATTAGGACAGAAAGCAACACTACAAATAAATTTTGTATCACACATCTTGTTTAAGCCTCCTTTTTTAATTTGTTTATTTGTTCTTTTGATATTCCTTTCTCCAAAATAGATATAATCATGTCTGTTCTCTTTTGCTGTTGTTCTAGGCTTTGGATAATAAAGGTTTGCTGTTTCATCAAGACATTAGTTATATTAGTTTGATTGATTTGAATGTCCGGTCTTCTTGTTGCTTTAATATCTCCATTAATTATCTTTTTCATGTAACTAAGATATTCTGTATTTGCATGAATGTAATATGAAGCTGTCACCCTTATATCTGCATGACCTAAAAAATTAGCTACTAAATACAAATCCTTACTTTGCTCTAGTAATTGTGAAGCTCTTGATTTCCTTAAAGAATAAAGTCTAGTCCTACAATCTTTAGGACATTTATGTTTCAAGTTTGCAGGTTCATATAATCCACATACCTTCAAAACTTTTTCTCTAAAAGTTACTTCAAGGGTTTTAGTAGCCATAAAATTATTTGATAAACTAGGAAATAAATAATCGCTATCTCTCCAATATTTATCAGGCATTTTAAGGTAATTCTTAAAGTGAGGAATAACTTGTTGAGGCAAGGGAATTATTCTATCTTTGTGAGTTTTATTTGAAGTTCCACTAACGAAAAGAAGATTCTTTTTTAAATCAACATCTTTAAATCTTAATCTACAAGCTTCCGCCGGTCTTAATGCACACCAATAAAGGAATTGCAAACAAGTATAATCTCTCATTCTTTGAAATTCGCCTAAAGGATTTTTGAAATAATCTTTGCAGTTTCTCAATGTCTTAAACATGAGAGTTATTTCTTTTCTTGTGAAAACTTTAGTTGTATGCTTAACATTCTTTGGAGCACTCCAAAGTAATACATTTTCTTTAGGTAATTCATCAGTCATTTTTTCATCTCCTCTAATTTACAGCTTTCCCATAAAAGATTTAAATTTTTTAATAAGTGCTCTCCACTTCTTGAGAAACCATTATTTATGAGATATTTCGCAATAATTTTTATATGTTCTGGATTTTGATTTTCTATATGTTCATTATCTTCATAAAGTGAAAACCAAGTTCCAGCAACATCAACACCCTCATTATCCGAAAAATAGTTTCCAATTTCAGCTTCTTCCTGATTTCTTCCTAATTTTAAAACCTTAGTCATTTTTCAACACCTCTAAGAGCATTTGTCTAGCCTGTTTTCTATCTTGAGATTCAATTCTAACTTCATTATCTTTAAGAATAAAATCTTTCATAACATCACCAAAAGTGTTTAAGAGTAATTCACCTTTATCCGTGAGCCTATAATGTTTTGTTCTCCACTTCTGCCTTCCTTTACCTTCAATTTTATCAGAGCTAGAAATAAGATTAAAGAAAACTAATTTTTTTAAATGATTATGAAGATTAGTTTGAGCTATCCCTATAACTTCAGATAATTGAACAATCTGTAAATCAGGTCTTTTTAAAATAATCAACAATAAGGCATAATCGCAAGAATCAATTAGATTAGTGAAGTGTGTCCGCTTATGTTCATCAGATTCTTTACTATTCTCTCTAAGATATTTTAAGGCTAAATCCTTTCTGATATACTTAACAAATTGAACACCTTCCTTTATTTTTTCTTCCTTAGTTTTTATCTTCTCAAGTTTCCTCTTTTCATCAAGGATTATTTTTTCTTTTTTATACCTTAATTTAGCTTCAAGCTTTCTCTTTTCTTTAGCTTCAGGTCTTTGCCTATATTTCTTTGTATATTCTTTCAAGTAGGCTTTTTTATCAAAGGTTCGGTTAGGATGATTTTTTCTATATTCAGTAAGACACTTTTTTGAACAATACTTTCTCTTTTCAAAATCCTTATATGAATGTTCCTTTTTCCTTGAAAATTCATTTCCACAATTAAGACAGGTCTTTGTTGTTGTTTCAGATTCCATTTTTCAACAACACTCCTTTTTTTGCTCTTCAGGTTTTTGAGAAAGTTTATTTTGTAAGAAATGCAATTCCCTAAGTAGTTTCTTTTCATCTTCAGTTTCACAATCATCAAGAAGCACTAGCTTAGGTGAAACAGCCATTGAACAAGTAGCACAATTATATACAAACCTTTCATGACAATACTTTCCAGAATCCCAATCTCTCTCAATAAACCTCTCTAGCTTCATCTCTTTTTTACAGTAAGGACAAAAAGCCATCTTTTGAACCTCCCTGAATTTTTACAAGTCTGCTCTTATTATAACTTTCTATCTCATTTATCAAAGTTTGAGCGTCGGTGTTCTCTTCTATAAAATCCTCGTTCCTTTTAGGATTGCTAATAAATAATACAAAATTACCATAATCAACTATGGTTTCCTTGCCTTTTGTTGTTATTGAAAGTTTCATTTTATCTTATCCTCTATAAGTAGATTATCTACTTAATAAGTAGAGTATTATATAGTATATAAATCTTTCTATCTTGTAAGTAGATAGTCTATTTTATAAGTAGAAAAGTTTAAATATTGATTCTCCTTATAAAATATATGGCTAAAGAAAACAGCAACGACAAAGACAAGTATTCTACTGCTCTTAATATTCTTGAGAGAATCAAGTCAAATAATCATATCTCTGTTAAAGAGATAGGTGAAAAGAATAAAATGAACGAGAAATATATCTCAAGATTTATGAGAGAATTAGAAGATTCTGGGATAATAAAAAAAGAGTTCAATAATGACAAGAGAAAAAGATTATTGTTCTTAACTCCTAAAGGTGAAAAGCTTCTTCAGAATCTTAAAGAGATAAAGTCTAGTTGGAAATAATAAAAATATTCTAAATTGAGTTTTAAGCTTGTTTATCTGTTCACTTGAGAGTTCCCATGTGAACTAGGTTTTATCAGGCTTTTTCTTTGTTATAAATCTTCAATGTCTTGTGAACATAGCCTATTGAAATATTTCTAACCAATCCCTTCTTTGTCCTATAGGTCACTTGCTTACAGATTTCTCTAACTGGCAAATCCTTTAATTCAATAATCTTTTGATTGAGCCTTTCTTTTTCTCCATCAGTCATTAAGTTTTGTCTGCCTATCTTTTCACCTTCATCTTTTTTTCTTTCAAGAGTATGTTTAACCCTAAGACTTGTTTTGAGAGAATCTTGTTTATTAGCCCATCCTTTAATTGCAAGAAGCAACTCTACCATATTCATATCACCAGTTGTATTAAGATAAGGCTCGGTGAAACTTTCAAACATAACACCGCAATCTTTGAATAAAATCTTCAAGATAAGATTAAGGGTTTCTGTAGCTCCCATTCTAGTAAGTCTATCAGTATTGTAAACTAGAAGAATATCAAACTGTCTTTGTTTTGCTAACCTAAGCATATCATTTAATTGTTCTCTTTCCTTTTGCTCTTCTTCTTTGTAACCGCTTACATATTCATATAGCTCTTTGACAATGCTATAATTTTTAGCCTGACAATATTGCCTTAATTGAAATAACTGATTCTCTACATTTTGCTTTTGGTCATTAGTTGAACATCTGGAATAAATGCAACATCTATTTTTATTAAGGCTTAAATTTTGTGTCTCCATGTTTAAAGGTGTCTCATTGTGTATACAGTCTTTTTCCTATATCTCTATTGAGTGGGTCTGTCTCTATCTAATAGTCTTACAAAGGTTTTCCAGTTAGTCCTACTATATTTTTTATTTATCTTCCTATTAGATATAGACACTCTGTCTTTGATGTGTAATATTAGAATACAATACTTAATGTGAATGTTGTTCAATACATTAGGATAATTCTTTTTGACATAATCATATATCTCTGTTAGAGTTGCCTTATTCTTTTCATGCTTCTTTAAGCAATCAACTATTAAATTGATTATCTGCCTATCTGTTGAAGTCAAACAGATTGAGCTACCTCTAAATAATTTGATGTGTTTGTATTCCATTTTATAGATTATCTGTTATGTCTTCAACCTCTTCCTCATAATCATCAGATTCATTTAATTCAACTTCTTGTTTCTTATCTTTTGATTTCACCTTAATCTCTTTTGGTGAATCAGATTTAATTTCAAATCTAAATTTCTTTTCTTTAACTCCATCACTAGGGGTCAATAGAATATCTATAGCCTCATAGCCAGAAGCAATATAGTTAATCATTATTCTCAATGCTTCAGAAAGTCTGATGTTATCCCATTCTCTTTGATTCTCATAATTAGAATCTAGCCTTTGCCAGTTATCTTTATTAGAACAAATCTCAAGCAAACTATTTTTAGTTTGTTTGTCTATATCTAAAGAAGGAATTATTTCTTGAAACTTAATTTTAAATTTATCCATCACTTGATAATCATTAATCTTAATTATTTTAGAATAAAATTCTTTAAGGACTTTCATAATAGCTTTATTCTTGTCTGTTATTTTGCTTTCAAGTTCTAATAAAAACTTCTTGCTTAATTCTTGTTTACATGATTCACTAAAGTCTTTTATTTCTTTTTTAGCTTTAATCAATGTATCTTTAAGCTCTGAATTAAATTCTTGAATCTTTGCTTCAAATAAACTAAGCTCCTGATTTATCTTTTCAGATTTTTCTTTATCAAGAACTTGATAATTGTTCTTTAGCTCAATTAGGTCTTTGGATAATTTCTTTAATTCTTCTAGTTTGCTTCTATCAAAGAAATAAAGATTAAGGAGTTTGAGAAATTCTGAATTTAAATTCAGATAGCCTTCTCTAACTTCAAATATTTCATTCCATTCTACTAGCTCTTTGCCTGATAAAGTTTTATGTGACATTTGTTTGTTCTCCTTAATTTCCTATGCAATAATCTTAAAAAAAATAAAAAATAAAATTTAGATTATGCTTTAATTTCTTCTTCTCTAGTTTCTCTTTGCTCTTGAGCAAAAAGATAACCAGAATATTCATTGTTCAATATCTGCATAGCTAAGGCAATATCAAAAAGATTGAATCTTTTATCATCAAGTAAAAAGTCTGCTAAGTATTGTTTTATTCCGCTTACCAATACATCCGCCTTTTCATCTTGAGCTAGATTTTCTTTTTCTCCTTCAATCCCTGATTGATAAATTTTAACTCTCTTGCCTTTCATATCATCAATTTTTATCTTGTCCTTAGCCATCTTATTCTTTTTTTAAGATTCTAAAGACATTAGCTCCGCATTTTTCACACTTACCTTTTACGGCTTTTCTCTTAGAGCTACCTTTTCCATTTATCTCTGTTATCTCTGGCTCTAAGACTAAAACTTCAACTTTGCATTTCATACATCTTGCTTTATATTCTGTCATCTTCTTAGATTTCTTATTCTTCCTCCTTTCAATGATTTATAAATCTGACTTCCGCAATTCTTACAATTTCCAACAATTAGAGAATCTTTTTTCTTTACCTTTCTCATAAATTTAACTTCAACCTGTGCATTACAGACCCAACAATAAGTTTTCATTTTGATAAATTATTGACTGCCTTTTCAGTTGTGTTCAATATTGAAGGTAAGATTTTAGTTTCGGTATAATTTATAATTTGAGAAGTGTTTCTCATGTCTGGCATAATAGTTTTGTTTGTTGTTTTTTCAAGAATCCAAACAAAGATTGGTTTTCCAAATAAGATAATTCCTAACAACAAAATTATAATTACAATCAATAAAGCATAACCTTTTTTATTCTTCATCTTCTTCCGCCTCTATCTGATAGATAGTTTTTCCATTACCTAAACATTTCAAAAACTCTTTAGCTCTGGATTCTTTAACAGATTCTTGAAAAGGAATTATATGAGAATCATTTGAAGGATTACACATAGCAATCACCCCTTTGAACTTCTTGAAGTAATTTTTTAGCACAATCTAAGCAAAGAGTATTTATCATAAAGCCACAATAGACCGCTCTTCCATGTTTATCACAATGAGGTCTTTCACAATTCCAACACCAATTTGTATTTGAGTTTTCACAACAAGAACATTTCACAATTTTAGAATTGTCTAGCTTTATTGGAATAGTAAAATTTAAAGGACTATCTGAAAAGCTTTTTTCTTCTTCAATAGATAATTGAGTTATCAAAACTCTAGTTCCAGATAAAGCATTTATCAAGTGTTGATTTAATTTAGGGCTCATATTAATTTCACCTTCTTTGCTTTGTTGAGTTTGCCTTGACATAAAGGACAATGCTTTATTTTTTCCCCTTTATCTACTTGAATATTCAAATTGCATTTTTCACAGAATAGGCTTTTCATTTTAGAACTCCTGTCATCTGTTTAAGCTGTTCATTTTCTTCTTTCATCATTTCAAGAGCTGTTTTAACTTTTGGAGCTTCATAAAGAGCTTTCTTAATTTCTTCTTCAGGCAAATCAATATTTTTAAGGTAAGAACAAAGCTTTATTCCAGAGAGAGCAACTTTTTCATTAATCCCATAAGTCTTAGTCATATCTTCAAAACCAACACCATCAAAAGATAAAAGAGCAGATTCCAAAACCAAACAAAAAGTAGTCTTATTCATTTTTCTCACCTTCCAAAATTTCTTTAATTCCTAAATCAGAAAAGTCTAAATCATCTTTCAGGCTTCCGCCTAATTTCTTAACTTGCTCTTTTTGATAAGACTTAATTTTTGCTTCATTAAAAATAGGCTTCTTGTTAGAATCATCGTCATATTCGTCTTTTTCGTCATATTCGTCATTATTATTAATTAAATTATTAGAATTATTCATCTTATTCATCATAGATTCATCATCTATTTTCTTTTGTTTTTCCTTAATATATGATGAATCTGATGAACATGACGATTTTTCTTTACTTTCTTTAATCAAAAAGTCTTTAGTTATAGGAGTTATAATTTCATCAAAAGATTTTCTATCAATATCATAAAAAGCCCCATACATATCTTTATCTCTCAAATCTTTAAAACCTAGTTTATCTAAATGAGCAGAAATTGACTTGTTGGATTTTGGTTCATTTTCAAATCCATAAATGTTTTTATGTTCTTGCCTAATCGCCTCTAAATAAATTTTTGAAGAATTAGCCTTGTTTATTAGATTACTAAGACATAATAAAAATTTATAATCAAGAGTTGATTCACTTAGAGAATCATTCTTTCTTTGTTCTGATACCTTTTCAGCAAAAGCTATAATTTCAGGCAAGAGTTTTTTTTCATCTATAACTTTAGCAATAACTAAAAGCGGTTTCCATATCTGCAAGTCTCTTTTTTTTAATTTACTCTCAATACAAAAATTGAGATACTCTTCTTTAATTTTCTTACAATTATTCAAAGCCCAAACATAACATTTGTTTCTAATATTTTCCCATTTAATATCATTAATATCATTTTCAGGGTCTCTTTCTCCTCTTATGTCATCATCAGGAGATTTAGTCATTATTTGGGTAATAGCCCTATTTTCAGTAGCTCCATATAATCCATTGATAGAGCTTATCATTGTTGGAGAATAAACATGATACCATTTTGTTATAAACCGGTTTCCAATCTTTTCTTGTCTAGGCACAACTCCGTTTCTTGTATATGAAGCATTGATTAACTCTACCCTGTTATCTGCTTCCATTCCTTCTTTTGTAAACTTAAATAATTTTTCAGCTTCATCAATATATTTTGTAGGTCTTAATTCTTCAGTAATTCTAAATAATGTAGATTCAGAAGGATTTATCATTATATCAGTTCCATTTAAAGAAATAAAAGAACTGACTAACATTCCTTTACTCTTTGCAGTTCCAGACAATCCTCTTTTTTCAAAAATAGGATATGCACTAAAGCTTTGATGAAGATAAGTTCCAATATCCCATAAAGCATGAATTGAATACCAATTTTTCTCTCTGAAATAAAGATAATATTCATATTCTTTTTTTATTTCATTAAACAATTCAATACCTTCAACAACTGGACTATTATCTAAATAATCTCTAATGTCTTTTAACTTCCATCTTAATTTCATTTCTTGAGGTATTTCTTCATAAGAAATTTTTAGACTTGTCTCTAACCATTTTGAAACGGATAGACCTTTATAATCTGAAGTAATTATCACAGGTTTCCAGACCTGATTTTCTCCAAGTTTCTCGCCTTTCTTACCTTGAATATCTTCCATTTTAGGCAAGAGCAAACCAAAAGCAAAAATATCTTTATCAGTCCAATGAGAAGTAAAAACTCTTTTCTTCAAAATTTCGTTTTCATCAAAAATATAAGTGCTTAATTGTTTCTTCTCCTCTTCTTTAATTCCAGCCTCTTCTTTCAACTCTTTTATTGCCTCTTTATGATGTTTGTCCATTGTTGTTAATCTCTCCTTTTTTTTAGATTATGTTTTTTACACATAGCGAGAAAATCTATAATGTTTCCACCTTCACAACAACCAAAACAATACCATAATCCTTTTTCATCATTGAAACTTAATGATGGGTCTTTGTCTGCATGAAATAAACAAGTTGCTTTATTCCCTCTTACCTTAAAATTATATTTCTTTGCTAACTCAATAATAGAAACCTTTTCAACAATCTTAGAAGTAATACCTGTTCCTTTCACAACATTTTTTCTTATATGTTTTTCCTGACTTTGACCTCTAGCTTTAAAGAATAATTCTTTTTCACAATAGTTTACCTTTCCTTCATTCCAGACTTTTATTAAAGACTTAATCCCATATCCCTTAAAGTGTTCTTTCCCTTCTTCCGCTATTCTGTGCCTTTTTGCCTTTGTAAAATTCCAATCAACATTTTCCCAAAGACTTTGAGGAATATGTTTTTTCATAACTAGCTCTTTATATTTTAGAATCTGTTCTTCATTTAAGGGAAATTGTTCAGGGAATTGAATATTTTTTATATGAAGATGTCCGTTTATTTGTTTAGGACATTTCCAATATTCTAAACAATAACCAATAGAGCTCATTTCTTCAGCAACTTCAAATAACTGTTGCTCTGTTAAATCTTCAATAACAATTTCATCATTTGAAACCCATCTTCCAAACTGTCCAGCATAAGCTTCTTTATCCATTTTTTATGACCTCAAGTTTAGTTTGCTTATCATCAATCTTTATCTCTGGCTTAACAGTTTGAGAAATAATCTCTTCTTTTGTTTCTACAATAGGCTTTTTTTTGAAAAAACCCCTATGTTTTGCGGTGTTTTTATTGAAAGAAGATGGTTTCCCTAATGTTTCCCTGCCTAAGCGGAATTGCCATAGAAAACAGTTATAAAAAGAGCAATTTCGCCAACTCTTTAAATCACCTGCACAGCACATTTCTTTACAGTATAGTTTTATTGCTCTAGCCCTTGTTAATCGCCTCTTAGAGTGCTTCTTTGCTATTTCATCAATTGTTTCAATGTTCATTAGTTGCACCTCTGCTTTATTTTTACTAATCTTGATATTGGGATTACAATGACATTTTGATTAGACTTAATTTGAATAAGAGCTTCAGATAGTTTGAGAAGAATAAAATAACCTGAAACTATCTTTTCATTATCATCTAAATATGAAAGAAATATTTCTTCGCCTTCCCTTATACCTGAAGTCTTATCTTCTACCATGTTTACTTTTTCTTGCTCCGTTTACTTTTTTCAATTTCTTTAACCCAGTCTCTTTGTTCTTTGAGAGCATTTTCAGAAGAGCCTTCATCTATTGAATCTCTAGCTCTTTCAAGTCCTAAGACATACCTAGAACAAAGTTTTCCATGAGCATGGCTAATTAATTCATTAACAATGCTAATGTCCTGTTGTTTCTGTGAATTGTTTGTCATCTTGTATTCTCCTGATGTTTATTTTATCTTGCAGTTGCAAGAACATTATTTTCCCCTTTATTTTTTGGGATACTATTATTTTTTTGATTGACAGTTTCAATTATGAAAGCCTTAATTTCCATCAAGTCTTTTTTCATCTCTTCAAAATTTATATCATCATCAGTTTGTTGTTCCATTTGTTTCACCTATTTTAATAACAAGAGTAGTATTTCCACTAGAAACTAAAGTTTTTACAATTCCAAGATTTTCTAAAAAAATTATTGTTGCCTTAACTTGAGAAAGAGACTTATTTGTCTTTTTTGAGATAGCAGTCAAACTTAATGGATTTTCATTTTCAAAAACTGCCTTAATAATTTCCTCTTGAGTTTTTATTGTAGGATTTGAGTTTTTCATCATAAGCGAATGATTGCATTTGTTTGCATAAATGAGTAGTTATTTGTATTTATAAATGTTTGTATATTAGACTAAATATTAGCATTTGTTAGCAGAAATACTTATAAAGTTATTTAACATACTACTACTACGACTACTACTATGAAAAAGGAAAAATTAGCATTAGACAATAAAGATATTATTCAGCAAGTTGAAAATTTTATGGATAAAATAAAATTAGACCCTGAATTTACTATGAGTTGGCTTTCTGCATTAACCAAGTTAGAACAACATATTGTTTCAATAATTTATAATCAAAAAGAAGCTTTGAGTATTAAGCAGATAAGAAATAATTTAGTTGATGAAACTCAATATGCAGTTTATATTAATAAAATTGCAGATGATAAAACTGAAGAATTGAAAAGAACTAATGAACAGTTTCTTGAATCTAATTATGATATTGAAGCTCATTTAAAGGTATCATTTCCATTTCAAACATTTTTATTTTTAGGGGATAAAACAGATAGAGTTATAAAACAGATTGATGGAAAAACTTCAACTCAAGACTTTGAAAAAATTTTACTAAAAGAAAAAATAGCTCTACCAAGTTTTAGAACTATTGATGAGCGAGTTAAGAATCTTGTTTATATTGGAATATTAAGAGAAAGAAAAGATTTATCTAAAAAAGTTAAAGCATTGTATTACTTAGACCCTGTTATAAGAACTCAATTAAATAAAATTAGAGAACAAAAAAAGAAAGAATTTGATGACGATAGACAAAAAGAAATAAACAAAAGAGATGAACAAGAACTTAAAAAAAATGAATTTAAATTAAAAAAAGAAGAATTATTTAATCAAGCATATAAGGAATTTTTAAAAACTGGAGTTGATGCAACAACATATACTCCTGATTGGTTTAGAAGATTTTATAAAGAAAAACAAGGCTACTAAATTATTTATCTATACTCTCTTTAATACCCCTAATCATCAACTTGATTTCTCTGTTTTCTCGTCGCATTTTTTCATTATCTTTCTTAACATTCTCTAGCTCTTGATTCTGTTTTTCTAGCTTTAACTCAAGCTCATGCTTTTTGCTTTCTGGCAATTCATTTAGTTTATAGATTTTACTCAACATCTCTTTTCTTGCTTTCTCCGTTGAGATATGAGCATAAGTCCTATACATATCTTTATGACCCATCAACTGTTCAACTATTGGAGTTGGCAACTCCTCGTATAATCTCGTAGCTTTTGAATGTCTGAAAAGATAGTTCCAGAGATTCTTATTAACACCTGCTTTTTTTGCCATGTTCCTTAAAATTTTGTTTCCATTTGCCGAAGTCATTGGTTCATCTCTTGAAAATCTTGATGGAAAAACATAATCACCTTCTTTAAGGTCAGAATAAAAATAATTTTGTTTCCATTCCCATAAATATTTTCTAGCTTTATTTACTGGAAAAGGTCTTTGTCTTTTTGTCTTTTCACTAAAAAGATTTACATCGGCATAATCATCCTTGAAAATTATATCTTTCCATCTAAGGTCAAGAATCTCTTGAGGTCTTGCACCACTTTCAAAAATTAAAAACAAATATGCTTTTTCCTTATATGAAACAGCAAACCTTAACATCTTCTCAATATCCTCTTCAGTTGCTAAATTTCCCTCATTAACTTTTCTAGTATTAACATCAAATCTCTGTCTCCTTAATACAGGTTCTAAAAAATCAAGTAGGTCTAAATCCCTATAATGCCATTTAATAAATTTCTTCAAGTAAGTCTTTGTCTCGTTCTTTGTTGGAATACTTCTATTTGAATTATTTAGCAAAGCAAAAAATTCAGTTATTGTTTTTTTATTTTGCTTATCTAAATCTATTTCAGTAACATCATATAATTGAATAAGCAATCTTCTAATCTTCTTAACCTTCTCTGCTCCTGCCGTTGAAGAACAGAATTTACAAAAGTCATCCATCATTTTTATATTCTTTTTAGACATTGTTTTTTCTACAGTTAACAAATCAGAAGTTCCATCTCTGTATGAATTATATTGAGGGAATTTATTTTTCATAAAATACAGAAGTATCACTTATATTTAAAAGCACCTGTCCAGAAACTCAAATAAAAAGCACAGGGGGAGAATCGAACTCCCGAAAATTCGCTCTGCAGGCGAACGCAGTACCATTGTGCCACCTGTGCATCTGAAGGTTCCTTCTGAACCGAAGAGACAGAAAAACCTTGTTTTTCTGTATC